>Ga0307515_10005508_pt1 | contig 25625 bp, 14 predicted proteins | sample 17_EM_MG_FD_194513 | JGI IMG/M metagenome (GOLD analysis project Ga0307515, IMG submission 194513) | Populus trichocarpa ectomycorrhiza microbial communities from riparian zone in the Pacific Northwest, United States - 17_EM | ecosystem: Host-associated > Plants > Roots > Unclassified | place... | reverse complement strand
AAATTATACCACTTCTGTCTGTATATTCGGCTTCATCGAGATATATTTTCCCCATTAAAAGACTAATAACCGGGAAAATATACCCTAACCCTGGACACCGTGAGGGATCGGTCCGGACCAAGCCCAGCCCAGTCTGTCAGCATCTGGGATCGGTCCGATCCCAGTCCAAAAATTTCTTGGACTGGACCTGGACTGGACTGGACGGTTCCGGTCTGGACTGATCCATTGCTGGACTGGTGGAATCATTGAGAATACGGCAGTGCCCCTCCCCTCCGGACAACCGGCTAGGTGGGGGAAATCCCCTCCACCTGTGTATTTTAAACAAACGAAACCAGATCATAGCTAATCTGCTGTAATACTTACTCCGGATAGATTTTGGGGTTGGATGCCACGTGTATTGTCGATCCGGGTGTCGTAACGCGGGGCGTTACCGAACAAACGAAATGATCTACCACTCCCAGGCTATTCCTGGCAGTCGAAACACCTCTTGTCAGTGCACAATGTATGCAGAGTCACCCCTGCTGTAGATCCCCACCTGCATCAAGATGACGATCGCGCGCGGCAGATCACGGACAGAGCTGCGCGAACAAATAAAAAAATTCACCCCCTGACGTCATGACCCTTTCGCTAACGACGGCCACAACGTGGGGTAAGGAGTTCGGACTATACAATGGAGTGGCTGAAAATTTCCCAGTACGGTGTGAATCATCATGGATCCGTTGTGTTCATTACCATTTGAAAATGTTTCAACGTCTGCATTTTCAGTACCAAATTCCTACATGGAGTATTGACTCTATCACTTCCCTTCTCGCTCAAAGGCAGACGAGAAATGTTAAATTTTGCTGTGAATTTTAAAACATTTATCGTCGGCTACTCTGAAATGACTTTATCCTTAATAAACCTCCAGTACATGGTAGAACAGGGGGAAAAAACTCCACCGGTCCGAAAAAAATAGTTCCCCCACATGCATTGTATCTATCTTGGCTCACTCTCCACTGCCGCCCTTATGCATACCGCCTACCACTGTTGAAGGATCATGGTTGAGTTGAAAGACCATAAAGTTCTCGACGGAGGACGTCCTATCTTCATTAGCAAACCTCCTCTCATTCTCTCCGAGTTTGAGCAACACTTTCCCCTGCAATTGTAGAAGTAATAAACGCCGTTGCTGGCGTGATATCAACATTTATGCCAAGCGACGTATTCGTCAAGATTCATAGAGTTCCGCGACAGGAATAAGTAGAAGCGTGAGCACCTAACCCTTAAGGCCTGGCAGTGGAGCACGCCATCACCTAATCGGGGAAGCGGGAGGTTGAAAGTAAATTCCGAATGGTATCGCCATGAGAGGGAAAATATTCGACCAGAGAGGTGGTATGTACGCACAACTAGTCAAGCGGTATGAATGCACCGATAGAGTTGTCAGGATATCTGACTAGACGAATGAGGAAAGTTCTGATTTGATAGTTTTCTCTACCACTAAAACATATTTTTCCAGACCCAGCCCAATAACTACAGGCACCACGACCACACCGGCACCGTTATTACCGGCCACCGCATTCCACGGGAGGCTCACTCAAAATTGGAGGGTTTGGAGCAGGGTTCCCCGTGGTTCGGCGGCCTCAACTCTTTCAGAGCGCGCAATCGTCGTCCAGGGCGGGGCATATGTAGAGACATCTAAAGCCCTGGCGGAGGTTGCCGCGCCCTATCTCGGGGTTTTTTAGATTGAAAACTACTCATTTCATAACAGATTACATAGCATACAACTCTCGTCTCCAAATACTAAGCACAGGAACCTTGTAACAGGTGTGGATGAGCTCAAATTCGAGTAAGGCCAGTCACCATAGCATCATTCGTTTCACCCAACTATCACTCGGCTTACATGCTGCCCAAAAGTCCGTCAGTCCAAAACCCTCCGGACGACAAATCGTAGTCTGGGATCGGGTAGACAAGCGCCCGCTCTGGACGGACTTTTGGGAAGCCTAGTTTGGAGGATTAATGCTACGTGGATCACAGCACTAGTATGCACAATCATAAAGAGACTATGCGCCTAGATGTATCTCAACTCTATGAAGCTGGAGAAACTCTATATTCACTTCGAGGAGGACACTCACGTGAAACCAAACCGACAGGATGATGACCAATACTGTTCTAATGTGTAGAAGCCACAGGTCTCCGACGAATATTGAAGTATGTATCGGGTGGAAGATCTGCAACGTGGGCGAAAGATCAGAAAATGGATATCTCGACTCCGTTGGTAGAGTTTATTCAATCTACGGTAGTCTTGTAGAGTTCTACAGACTGTTGCATATCCGGTAGTGCCAAAGGCGGCAAAAGGCGTGCAACTGTCGCCACTCTCTTGTACTATATATCTCGAGTTTTTCCCTTCTCTCTTCTTTCCGTACCATAGTATATATACACGATTCTCCCTATCAATTTGCAACAGAGACTGTTGCATATATGGATCGCCTTCTGTACATACAGCTTATGGGCTTCAGCTGGGCTGATGGGGATCATGATCTCATGATGATGATGGTCGTTCCATCCAGACTCAGCTGGAGATGCCAACTGAGTGCGCATGCATGCGTACAAGGCATACTCTGAATGCCGTATATAAGACCACACAAACTCCCGTAGTTTAGAACATACAAGCTTCTCTAGCAATCAGTATTTCAACAGAGACGTCTCGAGATCCCATATATAGTATGCTCTGCCTCTGCCGAGAGTGGTGAAACACTTGTGCAGAATACTTCTTCAGAGACCCTGGAGCCAACTGCAAGACTTATTATTCAGCCATGACAGAAGGCTTAACCCCAGATTCGCTACAAGTAACATCATGGCAAATTTGATTAGCTGAGAGCAGGAAACTATTTAGATGCATTTGGGCGCGAGATACCTCGAGACTTTGAGTTCTATTTGGTAGCTTTTTGCAGTAAAATACACACCATCTACCAGCCTAGCTACTTGCGGTGGTATTCAAATGGTACAATTACAATCTTGCCGTAAATGTAACTTCCCCCCGAAGCACGTCATTTATTCTCGTCAAAAAACAAAGTAGTTCATTTGAGGCAGCCGTGCGAATCTCGTCTGTTAATACATCACGTGGTCACCTTGCTGTCCTCGAACAATAACCATATCTAGAGTAGTAACGGCCATCATACACTTTCGTCGGTGAGCAGGTGATCGGCTTTTCCGGACCGCAGTGCTGGAGGATAGATGTACTTGTGACTGCCATTTTGAGGCTGAAAGCTATCGTCTACTCTTACTCGGGTGTGCTATTATCGGTATCAGTAAGTGACCTGCAGAGCAGATGCACTTGCTGCTGAAGTGCACTTGTAGGTGAGTATGGAATTTCCGACCTGTATCCTGCCCGAATGAAGTAGACTTGATTTCGGTCCTCTTCCACCGCCGGTTGCCTCTCAGGCACACTTGCAAGTGCGTTTGCGCTCGGACAGACTTACCAACTCTCTTTCCATTGGTACACTCGTCTTTTACGACTTCTTTAGAACTTCCGTAAGTAGTAATGTCACCTTCGAGTAATGATCGTCCGGTAGAAGTTTGCAAACTCTGACCGATTCGCCACCGTCGTAATATTAATCCGATCCGACTTCTACGCCGTCGGGAGAGATTACGAATGTCGGGAAGCTGACGTTCTTCTTGGCGTTGTAGTAAATACTCTAGTCATTCCTAAGTATCTTATATCTCGAGTACATATTTTTTTTAGTTGTGTAACCGAGTGAGATGAGTACTCCGCAATAACTGGTACTTAACGAGCTAGTTACTGCCAAATGCCGTGAAAAGAACGCCGGCACCAAAAATTGATCTTCGGTACTACTCACATGGTTTCAACAAAAACGGTCTAGAAACTATGTTTCGAAAGAATAAAATGTAATGCCTAAAAGCATACTAGGTATGGTAGCGGCTTCGCCGCCCCCTTCGGTAAAAAAGAATCCTAAACCCCAAAACCCATGATATCCAGCCAGCCGAGAGCCAGCCCATCAAGATTGCGTCCAGCCAGCGCAGAATTAGCCCGTCCAGATTACGTCCAGCCAGCCGAGAGCCAGCCCATACAGCCAGCCAAGAGCTACCCCGTCCAGATTGCGTCCAGCCAGCTGAGAGCCAGCCTGTGCAGATCGCATCCAGCTAGCCAAGAACCATCTCAGAGTGAGTATGTCAGGGTTGTCTAGATCGTCTCCAGCTGGCCAAAAGTCAGCCCGTCCAAATCATATTCAGTTGACCAAGAGTCAGCTCATCCAGATCATCTCAAGCTGGCCAAGAGCCAACCCATCTTGACCATGTCCAGCCAGCAGAGAGCTAGCCCATCCAAATCGTATCCAGCGAGCCGAAAGTCAGCCCATCTCAATTGTCTCTAGTCTATAGATAGCCAGCCTATCCAGAGCACGTCCACCAGTCTCGATCTTCTCCAGAAATTCGAGAGCCAGTCTGCCCAGATCACGTCCAGCCAGCCGAACCCGTCCAAATTGTATCCAGCCAGTAGAGAGCAAGCCCGTCTCGATCGGCTCCAGACATTCGAGAGCCAGCCTGTCCAGATCGCATCCAACTACCAGAGGGCCAGCCCGTCCAGATCATATCTAGCCAGCCGGGAGCCAGGCCGTCCAGATCGCATCCAGCCAACGCGTCTAGATCGTTTCCAGCAATTTGGGAGCCAGCCCACCCAGATTGCGTCTAGCCAGCTCGGATTGCTGACCAATAGCAGTTGCGAGAGCCACGCTCAAGCAAAGCGCCACGGTTCACTAATCATGACCGAAAATGACCATCTGCCAACCAATGAGCATTCTGTAATTTGCCACAGTAAGATGGTACGTACCACCATCAACCAATGAGAATGCTTCGAGCCGACAAACCAAGTGTATAACTATTAGATTGTTGCGTTAAGAAACTGATAATTATCGACAGTCGGTCACACCTTCCCACTCGCGATGGAGAAAAACGTATAGTATATACATGATTTCAAATTCATAAACTCTATGGAATACCAAAAACAAAACCATTACAAATTAGTACCCAAGATTTTCCAACCAAAACGTTAGTCGATTAGTATAAAAATATCAGTTAACAAATTAGAGGCTAGAGAGAGCTATCTTACAATGTATAAGACCTCAGGCACAGACGATCGCTTGAAGATGTTAGTGCGACAGGTTGCGGAGCAGCACGACCGTGGTCTCATGGTTGTTCGCGCCGCCCGACGCAGCACGGTCCCTCCGTCGAATTCCTGAGTACCAATGTTGGCGCCGCGATCGAGCAGCAGCTGGACAGAGGCTTTATGCCCGCCCCGGGAAGCGGAGTGCAGTGCGGTCGATTCGTTAATATCCTGGGCCTCGATGTTGGTGCCGTAGTCAAGTAGCAGTCGGACTATAGCCTTGTTTCCGCAATTAGCGGCCCGGTGCAGCGCCGTCCAATTGGGGGAATCTTGGGCCTCAGTGACGGCGCCACGGTCCTGCAGCAATCGGACCGTTGCCTCGTGAGAGTCTTGGAATCAATCTTTGTAAGTCTTCGAACCATCTCGCCAGTATCGTGGCATCAGGTGGTGAGGCAGGAATTGTGGATTACGCAGTTTATATCAATCGGAGAAATCAAAGGTGAAGGGTCGATCGGAGTTTGAATTTTTAAGAATGCTACCCTAGGAAGTGTCCGGAGTTTCCCCGTACACACCGGATTTTATTTCCTATGGGGAAGTTTCAATAAATAGGTTTTGGACATGTAATGTGATGGGAGACAGAACTGTAAAGCGCCTGAAGGGCGGAGTTGATATGTAGTAATACTCCATAAACTGATCGGTCACTTCACAGGCAGTAGATCCTGGCTCCGTGAAGTGACTGGTCAGCTCACTGAGAGCGTGCACTTGGAGAAGAGACCAGTCAGTTCAAGGAGCTTATTTAGTCCATGGTTTGACTAATTACTCTGAAGTAATGTCCTCCGTGAACAAAATAGAACACTAAGTATCGCTGCTTAGTGGAGATTTGTTAAGGGTCGTAATAGTCTGTTCGTTAGTCTTTCAGGTCTCCATGTCACCGTTAACTCTCGAGCAAGATATTACAAGGCTAAGGCTCGATCAAGGTGATGGGGGGTGACACGTTCACTTGTAGTTATGCAGTTATTTCGATTGAGACACAGTGAGGTGGACTCTCTAATCAACTGAGTAGGTTATAGTGTGAATTATGTACCATGATGAATTTGAGAGGCGTTGGATAACATCACCGAGTCGTGATTGCATCACTCGCTTCATGTATCCATCACTCAGAAGACTACCGGCACCTGCAGTCCCGCAGTCTAAAAACCTCAGGACGGCAAATTATTGTCCGGGCTAGGGCAAGGTCTTTCCTGGATGGGACGGACTGTTGCGACCCCTGGAATTTGCTGCCACGAAAACGGTTTGAAACTCACTGTTCAATCGCCTACCAATTTTTCCACTTGTAGTAACTAGACAAAAGGGGTAAGGTCAGATTGGTAGTTACCTTTACCACTCAGTAATATTATCCCGGTTTCAGCCTAATAACCCTACCACGATCTCTACCACACCCACCGTTATGTTATAATCGGTCGCTGCATTTCACAGACCACTTACGCAAAATCGCTGGATTTTGAAGGAATAGAACTAAGAGAACCACAAATGGCGGCTTTATGCACAATCCCATAAAGACCATTCACTCTGATCTATCTCAATCCTATAAATCTAAAGAAACTGTTCGCTCTCGAGGGGTGCTTGCATGAAGTGCAACCGAGAGCACAACGACTGATACTTTCTTAATGGGTAAGAGCCACAGGTTTCTGATGTGATATTAGGCCAGACTCTTCGCTCTCTATTAGATATTGTTCTACGCTAGCGAATGATTTCTTTATTTGTTGTGGGCGAGTAGTTAGATAGAATGGGGAAAGAGTTTTTAAATATTCAGCTCCCGGGTATTTATCTAATGTAACTCAAGTGTCACTATCATCACATGAAGAGCACGACAGAAACAGAATCTAACTAAGGCCAGCGCTAAACCGAAACGTGTTAATCTCTAGCGGCGCAACAACGCCAATTGAAGAACTGCATGGTAGATGGATTTTACTAATTTTCTGCGTTGCAACTTGATGACGCCACTTTGCCAACGTGGCTATTGATCGTCATATTCCACACACAATTCGTCAGGCCCAGTTCATCATAGGTGTTGTCGCTGGGATACCACATTACTTTGAAACATGTTCTGACTAGAGAGCTAAGGCCTAATTAGCTCGATCTCAACTCCACTAGATAAAATACTTTCATGAAGACTATATAGGCCTGATCAGGGATTCCCCACATACAAATAAAGGTCACATGTCACTGCTACCACGACTTTGCCATTAGGAATAGTGGCGGAGATACTTCGGTTGTGTTAACATATCATTACAGACTTTCACGAGCCGGATAAGATTAATGCACGTGGCGCTACCGTATCCGGTAGTCCTACTCTGGATAAACATCTACGGAAACGAGTCTTATTTGTTTTATTGACTTTTATTAAGGCGTAACAGTTTAAAAATTCTTGACATCCAAGGTATACCCGAGATTGTGATTCAATGTAAGTAGTGATTGATACCACCTTACCAAAGTAGCTCTGCAGTGATGCTATCATCCACCTGCATCCATCCTATAGGGACTACAGTTAATGTTGCTGGCTGTGCATATGTCAAACAACTACACCTGTACCCAGAAGCCGCACAACACCCTAAAATATAATCGGTGTCCCCTGTACATTCCTCCTGAACTGCAAACTACTTTCTTTTCATTATCTCAGAGCTGCAAGATTTTCCTTTCCGATGACAGTAGTACAAGCCATTGCTAGCGTAATACTAGCATTTCTAGCATGTAACTTCTTCATCCAGAAGTTCCGCGACAGACACAGAGAGGAAAAAGAGAAGATCGCAGAGTTCCTTCTAAAGTCGCAAGATCTAGCTGCCGAGAGTGAACCCGCCAACTCGGAGGTGAAGAGCCAGCGGAAGGTTAAACGCAAATACCGGGATGGCATTGCTACAATTAGCGAGATATTTGGTAAAGGGGGTGATGGTATGTACCCACTGCAAGGCATAGAGGATGCATATGGAGATCTGATGCTGGATAACTTACTAGATATCTCAAGCTCCTCCTTCCTCAAAGTAACCCTCGATATAAATGAGAATCTGGTCAACACGATCCGCTTTGTGATGCACGGAAAGAAGGATATACTCTCGGTTTCCGAGTATGTGAAACGCAAAATTATATCGGGCCGCAGGAAGTCCGGAAAGGTGGATGCTGGGGAAACACTCACCGGACAATTGCAGCGCAAGTTACAGGCCACCTCTATTCCGCGGTTCCGGACACTGCAGGCAGCATCAAACAGAGCAACTAAACCAGCAGCAAAAGCGACATTACGGGTAGTGACTAAATCTTTACCGAGCGCGGCACCACCGACTACACCCATTACAGCAAAAAGAACGACAGCACAGACAGTGACTGAATCAGCGCAAATAACATCAGCACAGGGGGCGGCGAAACCGGGATCGGGCGCAGCGCCACCGATCACGGTCACTATAACAGTAAACAGGGCGCCACTGGTATCAGGCACGGCACCATCCACAGCAAATGAAACCGCAAGGGCGAACTCGGTGCCGTCAGCTTCAAAACCAACAACCTCTACACAAGTACGAACACCTTCGCAAACCCGAACACCAAAACCAGAAGCAGCGGTAGAAAATGCGCCAGCCGTAGGAGCATCAGTATTCGCCAATAGTGTCAACGGCCCAGGTAGGGATCGGTCCAGACTGAAATCGCCCAGGTCCAGTCCAATCCAGTCCGACCCTCGTGCTAGACCGGATCGTATTGAGCCCTACCTCAGACCGGAACCATCCACCAAAAGCCCTGTTACGGAACCGCCAACACTGGAACCACCCGGGTCCATTCCAATCCAGTCCGACCCTCGTGCTATACCGGACCGTACTGAGCCCTACCTCAGACCGGAGCCATCCCACAAAATTCCGGTTACGGAACTGTCCAGACTGGAACAATCCGGACTGTTGGCATCATTGGTATTAGACCCGGCGGCAGAACGGTCAACGTCTCCAGAGCAAAGGAATTACCCTCATCTACGTGATCTGATTCTCAGGAGCGTTCAATTGCGCCCCAAGGACCAATCTGTATGTTCGCCCAATTGTTCAACATTCGTCCTGACAATTAGACCTAGGTTGAAGCATGGGTCAAGCAAGCAAAACTCTATTATGATGATGCGCGACAACATAAGAACAGCGGAATATTAGATGAAGCGTATGTAAAATATATGTTGGCATCAAACATTATCATGGGTGTGATTCCACGTTGCGTTGGATTTGTGGCCTTCTGCAACTCCGATAAAGACAGCCGCAGAAGTTTTCAAAATATGGTGGAAGTAAGTAGTCCCAATATCGTTCTGCACATGTCATTAGTTGCTGATAGGCGCTTATCCTGTAGAACATAGAAGAACGAATAGCTGAATTTAGCGGAATTTCGGGAGAGATCACCAAAGACAATAAAGCGTGCCAAGTACGACCAAATAGTGGGGTGACCTACGCAAACCTGTACTCGCAATCACTTTGCGATTTACGATGGTACTATTTTTGTGCTTGGACTACTTGGGAAGCTTCCATCAGGTTCCAGTCCAACTTGTTGGAAGATTGGTTGGCGATGGCCGGGGGTTAAATCTGACTACTCTACCTCGGCAGAAAGCGAGTGAGAAGGCGGGGTCGCATGTGGCCCGACGATGAAATGTGCGGGGTGAGTTAGAGCGTCTGGGGATGGTGGTGGATAAATTGTGGCGCGATAACAGTGCCGATGAAGTATCGGACACTAATTATATTTCTGTGTTACCGATTTTGTTTGGACATTTTCAATGAAGAAATTCTGTGAATAGATCGTCGCAACCGCGTCCACCACACGAAAACAATGCGCCCATCCACTCCACCTCCACCTCCACCACCCAACCCGCACAAAGAATGGGATACACCTACTCGTGTACGTGTTTTAACTTTGCTTGAAACCGGTCTCTCACAATCCGAAACTTATCGGAGCACTGGTGTTTCTCAACATACAACTTCTCGCTGGAAGAGTCAAAATACACAACCACGTCGCACAGGAACTGCATGTTCAGAACGACCACGAATTCTCACACCCAAAGATATTCGGCGGCTTATACGTATTACAAGAAGTGGACGGGAAGGGCGACGACTAAGCTGAAGAAAATTAGGATGCGATGCAGACCTTCACAACGTGTCACCAAAAACAATCAAAAGGGCTCTAGAGCGAGAAGGTTACACGCGCTGCAAGGCATGCAAAAAACCTTTTATAAACCGTGCCAACCAGCAAAAATGACAAGAGTATGCACATACACATCATACGCATACAGTTCTATACTGGCAAAAACATATGTATTCCGATGAGTGTCACTTTAATACGTCGGACGGTGGTTCGGGATGGGTAACACGACTACCTAGTGAACGTTACATGACCACAGTATGCAGCACACCTTCCACTTAGGACGTAGTTCAGTTATGGTATGGGGAGCAATATCATACAACTGGAAGCCACCATTGGTTTTTATCAACGGTACTGGAAAGAAAGGTGCTCCAGCTTAAGACTACAAAACACAAATTCTAGAACCGATTGTAGCACCTGCATTTTCTGGCCACCACGAGCTTGGATTTACACCAAAAGAAGGCTCTCAGTATGTTGAAGACCGGGCTCCAATCCATGGCACAACGCGGGTCCAGGTTGATACCAAAAAGAATGTGAAGATTCCACTACATCACCGTCCCCCGGTATCACCAGATCTCAACCCTATTGAAAATGTTTGGAGGATTATGAAGCCGCATATTAAAGCTTGCCAAGAGTTCCCTAATACTGTTACAAAGATGAGGGTGGCCATTCAGGAGGAGTGGGACAATTTGGTGCCTGCCGATTGGAATAAGTTTATTGATAGCATGCCTGAAGGATTATGCAGCTGAAGCTGCGAAAAGGCATGCAAACTCAGTTTTAAATTTACACAGTAATACTAGATGTATTTAGTTTTATCCCTCAAGCTGTCTTTCGTATTCTTCTTTTGTTGTGGAGTAATTGTAATTTTTGTGTTGTAGTTGTGTTGTCGCGTGGCGATCTATTCACTACTTTTGTCCCCCGCCTCATACACGTGGGACGAGTTACCTGTAGCTAGAACGCAAAGATGCCCAGGCGTGAAGACTACCGAGCGGCCGATCTGCTGATTGGCGGGCTGATCAGATAAGATTCATTACATGGAGGCCGCCCCAGATGCCAGTAATGATTGCCTTGCATAGCGCCTAAATCAGCATGCAGGGATAGCGCATTGTGTACCGTAACATCTGGTCTCGATCAACACGTATACACTGAGTGCATACAGCTTGCATAATAACTAATTGTTGTTTCTATTCGCCATGACGATAAAAGAAACCTATTCGGTTACCGGCTGCAAGCTGCAAACACTAAAAAAGTAAAACAAGTGCGACCGCATAATACGGTTAATGCGCTGTTTGTGCGTTGGCGGAGTTGTGGGCTACGTCGGGAACGACAAAGCTAGGTTTATCTTCGAACAGCCAAAACTCAAATGCAGAATCGTTAATTTAATTTCCCCCCTACAGTACCGGTATAAGCCCAGTTTTCTTTGATTTGCTGCAGTTTCTGCCCTCCACTCATCGGTCGATCGATGTCAGGATGAGAATTTCTGTAGTTAAACGGCTGCGTTGAAGACAGCCATGAAAACAATCGTAAATACCGAAGTATCAAACTCGTTGGGTGGCTCTATGATTAACGCTGTTAAAATCGGACTGGCTACTCCATCATCTGTTAGGCGTCTAAGAATATAAATCTAGAGTAACTTTCGCATCTGTTCAATGACGATAATAATATGTGATATTTGTGTATAATCAGATGAAGCTCTAAGAAAGGTAGTTGCTCGGAGGAACTAAAAGAAAGCCTAGCCTCAGGATACCCCAACCCAATACGGACTTATTAAATCCGTTCTAGTGTCTGGATGATTTTCATTCTCTCCCTTATCATATCATCCATCATCTCCATCTGCCATATACAGGTACTCATATGACAAGTGGCCAGTACTATCATATCGATGAGGAGTGGTTTGTTAGATGTATAAAGATAGAGAAGCTTGATTGTGTCCATATAATCGAGGCCCAGCGGACCGTATACATATGATCTCCCGTTTGCGTATGCATACGTATGAAGCTAGCTGTGACGTTCACATAATATTCTAATACAAGCTGTATTCTTATACAAGCCATATCCTCATACGAGACGTAACTCCGAGACTGCAACAGATCATCCATATATATGCACCATAGTGAGAGACTGTAAGGTGAGTGATAAGAAATGATTAGCTAGACCGTGGCGGTAGGTAATGACGTCATCTCCATTTCACTCCAGAGTAGTGTCATATGAGGTCATTCGAGAGAGAGGCTTTCGCTTGAAGCGAAGATGCTGAGGCTGAGCTTGATTAGGCGAGGGACCTAGATTAAGTATCTAATAAAGGATCTTAGTTACCTAGGTTATGTGACGAGTCGATCAGATAGCGGGCCGTGCTCGGAGGAGAATAGAACGTACCTTTTCTCTCCACTTCGTCCAATTCATCGAGTAGCTTGGATACTTCGGGACAAAGAGGCGGTGCCGTAAGTATCTAGCGGCCGTTCAAGGTGAGCTTTGCCAGTCAAGGTAACGCCCTTCCGCATCAACAGCAGTGTTCTCAAGACGTTTTTGTTACAAGCTAGAACGTACCAAACCATGTGGAAATTCACCTGCAAATTCTTTACTTCCGCCGGACGGCGAGCACCACATTTAATTCATGTCTTTGATCATGCTCTTACAGTTCTTGCTCGTTTCAAATCCGGTGTGCCAAGTGCTGGTGTCAGCAGATACTCTTGACGTTTCCGACATATCCGCTTGACTTCTGTCACCTTCTGGCTGCACCTCGGTTGCCTTGTATGTGCACGTGTGCACGCTTGCGTTCCGGTAGGCTCCGGGCCGACTCTTCCCTAGTTGCACTCGTTTCCGACTTTAGTATGTGGTAAGCGGCAACTTAACTTTCGCGTAATTCACCTCCGCAAGAAGTTTCCGTGCTCTGACCAATCCTCTATCGTTGCACTCCGACCCCACCTAGTCCACCGGGATAGATTACGAATTCCGGGAAGCTCGTTGTTGGCAACATACATGCTCAGTACCGAATCAGTTCTAGCAGTGCATCAGCATACATTTTCCAACCGTGCTTTTGTACAACGAGAAATTACAACGTCTCAACGTACCACACCTTACCAGTTTAGAAGTTTCCTCACCTAGTATTCCCACCTTCCGCCCATTCACGCTAGATTTACACACGTCGATGGGATATAGAATTGACGCTAGGGCGCAGTAGGTGGCAAGGAATCTACCGGTCCCGTGACGGGGGTGTCGGCCCCCGAAAGAATGGCGTTACGTCGGACGCTGTCTGCCGCTTTTATTGCCTTCCCTAGGGCCCAGAGTATTATCATCGTCCGTAAACAACGTCGGTTATCTTGAGGCGACCATGCTAGCCTGATCTATCATTACAGTGTGTTGTTATCCTACTGTCCAAAACCCTCGGCCATCGAGTAACCGACGCCTTCCCCTTCTTGGGCGAGCACGTCCTCCAGTGTAAATGATGAAAGCAAAGCAAGCAAGAGATGATATGAATGACCTCTTGATCGGAGTCACAATGTCTTGTTCAATTGGCAGCAGATAGATGACAACCGATCGGTGGGTATAACGCACGGGAACATCTAATCGCACTCGACTGGTACTGAGGATGATAAAACTAGTGCTAACCCAATTTACACAATTTTGCTGAGTTTCAATCCCGAAAAAGAAGAAACACGCTCCCAACACCGGCAATCCTACTCGCACTCCCGCTCTTCGCTTCTATTCTCCGACTTTTCTCACCTAGGTTTCTGACACCTGTAGTAGCTCTGTTGTACACTGAATCCACACCCCTCAGCCTTCGCGGCTGTAGTGTGCACGTGTCTCATACTCTAGATGTTCATTGATGAATCGTAGGTGCGAGCTACTATGCCGTTGTAAATTTGCATTCTTTGCAGCATTGTTCTGTGTGCCTACGTTTATCACAATATCGGTTCTCTGTTATCATCAACATGATATTACCATCTATGCCGAGGTACGTAGGTGTTGTCATATCTGCTTTACCGGTGTTGACGGATATACTGGGCTTTCGCCCGAGAGCATCGACGGGCACCGTATGAATGTTTGGCTATTACGTGGGTTGCCACTTTCAGTATGGTTATCTTGACATCGTGTACTTATATAAGCTTTCTCCTTTTCTCTTCTTTCCTTAGAATTCAGACGATTGAAGAGTTCTCCACGCCCACAGCAGCACCGCGTATCAATAACCGGTTCCGAATAAAGAAAAATCAAAGATTTCGTCAATCCGGCAGGCGTAGGTAGTTCATAACTGATTTTCCACGTTCACGAACTGGATAGCAATACTACGAACTAGCCTCTCTGGTTCACGAACTAGTAGGTTTCCCAACCGGTTCGAATTTAGGCGATTTAAGATCAACGCTGCACACGAAATGAAGGAATACATACGCACAATAGTGTTGAAATACCGATGATATCGTTTATAACGGCGGCACCGCCTTCTCGGTGAAGCAACAAAATGCACGGAAGGCAAGCTAGTGTCAGTATACTTTTTCTTTCGCACTCTCTTCGTTGCAGGATGCAGACTCCAATTTGTTTGCGTTATATTTAGATTCCATCAGAACTAGACTAACGCATTGACTGATGCAGGTAGAGAGTGAGAGCATCCGTGCACCATTGAATGGATGTTCAGCATGATATTCATTTGCCTTCCATTAAATTAAGTGTCTAAATGTACCCTGCTTAACTTTGCTCTCCGGAGATCTCGCAACTCTGCTCATGAATAATGAACTTAACTTTCTGAGATTGATTTAAAGAGAGATGTTTGGGAATGTTGGATGAAGCGAATTGAAAAGAGGGGCGGAGATACTTCAACAGGTTGCACTTTAGGCTGTGGTTTGACTTAACGTTCAAAATGTTACTGTAAGGTCTGGAAGGAAGTCGCAGATACATTGAGGTCACCGAGTTGACTCCCAAGCTGTAGACTCATATTCGTAGACCCATTCACAAATTTTCACTCGCCACCGGCTCCACCACTGGTGTTAAAAGTAGAGATAGAGAAACTTGATTGTACTATCTAAGAGGGCCGACAAGGTCATATATATACGGTAGTTCATGTACGAATGCGTGCGTACGGATCTATGTATAGAGACGGCTAAATACCATCAGCCTAACAGTAATCTCCCATATTAAAGGCATCATCTCTAGTCATACGAAGGCTGAGATCTATTTATGCAACAACTGGTGTTGCTATTCTATGGACTTCTATGGACTTCCACGGACCTCCAGGCTCTCTTATATATAAAGACATAAATTCTCCCTGAGATAGTTCAATAAACTCCTTCCGCTTCGTACTTGCAACACAAATGTGGCATGTATATATAGAGCTGACCGCTAGTTAGTGGGGCTGGTAGTAAGTGGCACACTTCTCCCATATATAACTCGCGTCTTTCTCATTCTCTCTTCTCTCTGTATCTAAGTCTATACATACACACGGTTCTCCCCATATTTCAACAAAACAAATTTTCTGACGAGTGATAGAGAGTGATTCGGCTATTATGCTGGGTATCACACGCAGGACTATGTTTTGTACGATAATCCTTTTTAAGGTCCAGAAAAAAATTGACTAAACAGCTTGTGTAGTGCTTTAATGTTATCATAGTTCCTTTATTCTTCACCTTTATACTAAAGCATAACCCTCTACTGTGCATTGCCAAACGGTGGAAATCAGAAAACAGTATATCTTTAATTAACCCCAATAGATAACCCCGACATAGTTAAATACATCCCATAGATCCACTTCCTCAATTAACACAAGCAAGACTAGGTTAGTGATGGATTGTGATGCTATAAACTAGATAGAGCAGCTACCCAATAGTTTTTGTTTTAATCATACTGTATTGACTCTATTAAGAGTGACGTATTTTATAGGGAAACCGTTCATGGCCTAGCAACTGATCACGCAAAAAAGCACACAAAGCTGTTGAGAGTAAAAGAGAAAGAATGAAGAAGCTCAATTGTCTATCGATCCAAAGAGAGGAAAAACTATAGACTAATATACGAAAAAGAGAGAAGGAAAACTCCATGCCGACTGCCAAAGCCGGAGCCCAAAGCCGAGTACCAGTGCCGAGCCCTCCTCCTCAGCATGGGGGCAGGCGAGGCCGATGGGGGCGGCCAGCCACCGGCCTCATGCCCGAGTCCACCGGCATCAAAGACTAAGGAAGCCACAGGGCCAAATCCCTAGTCAACAAAAGCACCAGAAGCAGGGATGCTTATTACCTCACACACAAATTCAATTTTCACTTTCTCCCTGTGACAATGCAACCTTGGGTAGAGTGAAGTGCAGAGATGCAGCTACTGACAGAGACAATGAGATTCACAAAGCCAAACATGCAGACTGCTCAGGTCTTGAACCATCTATCCCCACTGCTGCATCAACATACAGTATACCATATGGAATCTTGCAAGACAGACTTAGAGAGGCAGAGCCAAGATGTACAGCATCTGAGAAGGAGTAGCTGCTGACTCCAGAAGAGGAGAAAACAATTGTCAGATTTTGTGGGACTCTGGATGACTTGGGACATCTGTTGCAAGGCAAGATGGTTACGGTATTAGTGAGATCCCTACTATCTCCACATTGGCGATGACAACTTGGTAAGCACTGGATGACATTCTTCCTCAACTGCTATCCTGCAATCACTGGAAAGTTCACCGAACATCTAGATTGACAATGGGCTAAATTAAATGATTCCGCAATTTTACAGGATTTTTTTGCAAAGTGTATCATTTTAGTCTATCTAATAATCTTAAGCTAATACTGGTCACTGTAGCTTGGAAAACTTGTCAGAAAGCTCAATGTACAAACAGAAAACATTTACAATATGGATGAACAGGTCTTTCTACTTGGTTAGGATATCAAGGTAAAGGATATATGCTGTACAGGTTGAAAGAATCCCAGCTAGAGCCAGGATGGAAATTGTGAAATGGTTACAGTTATTCAGTGTATTGCTGCACATGGTAGAGTTATACCATAAATTTATATCAACAAGTGGGGTAAGCATCTACTGGTGTGTCATGCTGGTGTGCGAGATAAAGAGCAAGCAACATCTGCATGGTCAACTACAGGCCGGACTGACAATGAACTGAGACTGGAATGGGTGCAATTGAACTTTGAGAAATATACTATTAAGATGTTTGTAGCATTAGATTAACCTCCTGCTCATGCTAACTATTACTGTGCAAAGGGCAAGCCATATATTCTAATCCTTGATGGGCATGGCTCTCATCTAACATGGCAATTGTTTGATTTTTGCATAATAAGCATTATGCACTCTATATGCGGTCCTGCACACTCTACACATATCCAACAACTTCTGGATGTTGGGCTGTTTGGTCCTCTTTCCTGCGGTTACAGCAATGAACTTGAGATATGTGTTAGGATTGGAGGAAATGTAATAAAGTTTAAGGGGGCGTATGCCAGCACTTGGCAGTATGAGGATATGGTATCGGCTATACAGTTGCACATGGGGGTGACTGAGATCAAGTGTAGAAGTAAGTGGTATGATATTCGGTACTGAGCTATGTCTCTGTCACCGTGTCAATATAAGATTGGCGATTATCCAGCCCTGGACACCTCACATGACTGTCCGGCAACCCTAACCACGCATACTCGACTACATTGTTGCATCATCCCCCTCATTTAGGGCAGAACTCCCCGGCTGCTAAGGACAAGTAGTGAACAAATGATACAACCTGCATACATGCTTGTACAATCCCATACGTGCAACGACTGATCAGTACTTTCCAGGGTCACCTTCCAGCACACAGGGCAACTCCACCTTCGGTTGACTGGATTTCCAGACGGGGTAAAGCCTGTGCCGATGCCATTGGGACTGGATCGGATCCCACCAAACAATAAATGATGGAAATGCACAATTGACCTAAACCTCCAATCTCCATTGCCGTCAATTCATCCGATTCAGATATCCCACTTTCTTCATCTCCGTGGCTGGTTCAGGCGGTCGCTGTGCAACTCGTGGATTAGTTCAAAGGTAGTATTGAGGGTTTTGAACAGCTCCCTGCTCATGCGTATGTGGCTGTACGCGGCACACTGAGCAAGGTAGTGGCGCTTCCAGTAACGCTGTGTAGAGTCAAGAATCGGTTGGACATATGATTCATCCGAATTGTCGACTAATACTGGATGTGGTACCAAGGATTGTTGTCCTTTGACTGGCAGTGTGCAGTCATCGAGCCGCGACCTGTGGAAAATGTATTGATTCCGCATTGTTTTCATCAAGTCTAGTTTGATTGCAATCTAGTTGATGATCTCACTTACCGTATATGGTCCAGTGCGCCGGTAGTAAGGTTTCTTCAACAGTCTAGTCATTTGGAAGTGTCGAGTCAAGAGCCACACCTTGTTCACACCATCCAAGGTCACGTCCTTTCCCCCAGCATATTTTGATTGCCATACCTAGGCTGGCCTCGGTTCAGGCTCAAGTATATTCGGCATGATGAAGTATATGATAAATGAGTACTATCGAGTACAGTGCGTGATATGATGCATGATTCTGTACAATTGTATATAGAGCCTGGAAAATAAGTCAACTGTGCTGCTAAGAGGATTTTGGAGTTTTTAACAACAACCCCCACTTGCATGCAGAGAGTACAGTCATTGGCTTCTCAACTGCGCACTTCTCGCTGTGGTACTCATTTTCTTGTATCTTACCTGCATGTTGCCTGCGCAGCAAGATAGAATGAGCAATCTAGCACTCAAAGAGAATGCTACAGCAAAAGCATCCCAACCCACACATCTGCGCTTTTTGGTAAGCTACAGCGCACGATTTAGATAATCTAGCGCATACCTAAAGCGCAATACATAACTGTGTGGATCTTGGAACTATGCAAAGGCTCTATTTTGGTGAGAACCTCTCTACAATCGCAGCTCACTAGAAGACTAACATCCTGGTGCGCTTTAGGTATGCGCTGGACTACCTCCATTGGGCACTGTGGCTCACTACAAAGTGCAGCTGTGTAGGTTAGGATGCTCTTGTTGTAGCATTCTATATGAGGGCTAGATGGCTCTTTCTATCTGACTGCACAAGCAAGATACAATAAAATGGGTACTGCAGCAAGAAGCGCACAGTTGAGAAGCCAAAGACAATACTCTCTGCATGCAAGCAGGGGTTGTTGTTAAAAACTCAAAATCTACTTCATATGCGCTGGACTTGTTTTCCAGGCTCTTTATGAAAATCCTAAATTCTAAATGTGTATCACATGACATGCTCAATAATAGTTCACAGCCAAACGCCAATCACCACTCCAAGAGCCTGGGCCGAGGCCATACCTAGGCTTTCAACAAGTTCTCCCACAGAAGTCAGTGAGTCTTTTCGATTCCCGATACTGTTGAATTCCACCAGTATTCACGTCCTCATGTTGCATGGGGCATTTGGTGGCTTGAACTGCATTGGCAGGTGGTAGTGGTAGTTCGCCCAGAATGGTGTCATCCGCATTGAGTGATGAATGGAATTGTTGTAAGCCAACCCTACTAAAGGTAACAGCTTGCCCCCGTGATCCTGCTCGTAGTTTCAGAAGGATGATAAGTACTGCTTCATCGCCTGGTTTTGTTGTTCTGTCTGTCCATCAGTCTGTGGATGAAATGCGGTCTACAGTTTGTGATTGATGATTTGGTGAGAGCAAACTCGATTGCAGAATTGGCTGGTAAACAGCTTTCCGTGGTCAGTTACAACATTGTCTGGCACCTTGTGTTTACAGATCATGTGTTTGAAAGTCATTCCTGCCAGCTATTGTAAGTTGATGTCCTTCCTGTGGGGGATGCACGTTGCCGTTTTGTTCAATCTATTCACGACAATCAACATTGCTATGTACGCAGAGGCGGTTGACTAAGGGAGATCAGTGATGAAGTACATTGTATATTCTCACGAAGGTCGTGTCAGCAGTGATAGCGGCATGTTTGTGCCGTGGTATGTATGCTGTAGTGCCTTGACTTGGGGGTGTTGTTTGCCCAGAGCGATCTATTTTCTTACAGTGGTGTCCATGGCGGGCCAGTGGACATCACGTGATTCTCACACCTTGGTGTTGAGAGCTCCGAAGTGAGTGCAATCCGGGTTCTCGTGGACAACGCTTATGACTGTGTTGGGAAGCAGGTCATCGATTGGTACAACTATCCTTCCCTCGTAAGTGGGAACTCTGGTGGTGACTTTCCATTTGTTACCCGAGTCTTCATCTTGTTCATCGATGCTTTGCAGGTGAGGATTATCGACAGTTGCAGTACCAACTATCCAGTTCTTCACGTCGGTGGCGAACGTGTCCATAGCCTGGGCTGTTTTGATTACCTCAAGGAGGTTATTGTACAGTTGAACTGTGGTAGTTGCAAAGGATGCCAGTAGCCGCGCACTCAGTCTCTTGTAGCCTATCTCATTGTCAGCCATTCTTGATGGTCCACTGCCTGTGTTTTTCTTGCCTTCCAAGTGTTTGCTGACAAAGTCATAAGAGGAGACGCTTTCCATCCACCTTGCCCATCCTGGGGAAAGCACTTTGCAGGTTGGGAAGTACTCTAGATTATTATGATCGCACTGGATCAGGACCTTGTGATTGGTGCACTCCAGATAGCATTTCCATTGTGTCAGTGTTTCGACAACGGCCAAAACCACCGAATCATACATGTCATAGTTTTGATGAGCTGGGGAGCACATTCGAGAGTAGAAATTGACCGGTTGAAGAATCCCAAATCCATTGTACTGGTAAAGGATGCCGGCGATTACAAAGCCGCTTGCACTGGTTCGCAGAATGATTGGTTTTGTGGGTTGAAATACTGCAAGATCTGTGCATTGGTGAAGGTCATTTTGAGCTGCCCAAATGGGAGTTCGGCATCTCCAGTCAATTCCCACTTCCATGAGTTGTGTGTCTTTAGTAAGTTGATATGGGAGCCATCACCTTTGCACATTTCTGAATGAATCTCTGGTAGAAGTTTGTGAACCTGGGGAGCATATGCATATCTCGAACTGATTCAACAGTTGGCCAGTCCAGTGTTGCCAGGGGTCCGAACGGTCCCAGTCCGGGGTAGAGCCCAGTGCAGTCCAGTTCGCAAAATTGTTGCACTGCACTGGACTGGAAATTCAGGGCATTGCACTGCACTGGTGCAGTGCAGACCAGTCCAGTGCTAACAATTTATGTAATACCTGACCCATGGTATTAGAGTGACTTCTCCTTGGGAATCAGTCTTCTCAGATAGTATTGTATATAGAAATTGTTCTCTTCGGATATCATTCCCATCGGTTCATCACTTGTCAAAGGATTGAAGTACAGTACAGATATCACGTGGCATTGGGTTTGGGTCCGATGTAGTAGGCTAGCTTGTACATTTGGTATGACCATGTGTTATGTTAGAAAATTGAGAGAGAAATGCATCAAGGATTTCGCAGCAGCACCCACCAGTCTACATACACTTCCAGATGGGCTTGGATTTGGTCCAGAAATCACACTGCTGGATATCACAGTCCGCACCAGTCCAGACAATTGCAGACCAGTGTGGAAATATTGTGCACCAGTCTGATCCCAGTGCAAAATTTGAGTCGACTGGACTGGACTGGTCCGTCCCTGGACTGTTGGCAACACTGGGCCAGTCTTCGATCGCGGATATGCAGTCTAACCCCATGTAGATTCCAGCACAGTAGATAACAAAATTGAGAAAGTCAACTTCCTGAAATCTGAATTGGCACTTTTCGGCCATGCAATAGAGCCCAAATTGCACCAGGTGTTGCAACACTGCTTGGATGTGGTCTTCGTGCACCTTCTCATTTATTGAGTAGATGAGTATATCATCAAGGTAACACATGGAGAAGTCGTCAATATAGTGGCATAGACAATCATTGAGGTAAGCCAGAAACGTAGCCGGTGCAGTTGTCAACCTAAAGGGGGTAGCTAGATATTCGAACTAACAATAGCGGGTTCAGGAAGCCGTCTTCAATTTGTCTGCATGTTTGATTTGGATGAGGTTGTAGGCATTCCGGAGGTCCAGTTCACTGAAGATCCGGGCTTTTCCGCACTAGATTGAGTAGTTCAGAGAGTATATGAAGGAGCCATCTATGGTTCAATGTGCCCTGGTTAAGAGCTCGATAGTTGACACACAATGGCAGTCCTCCACCTTTCCTCTTTGCAAATAGTATCAGCGCTGTGGCCGGGGATGATGACCGCTCAATAAAGCGGCTTCTCAGGGTGGTTTCAATGTAAGCCTTGAGAGTCTTCAATTCGAATTCTGAGAGGTTGTAGATCTGCCTCTATGATAGTTTGTAGACGGGTTCCAGATCTATCACATAGTCAGTTGGCCCCTGCACCGGAATTATCTTGGCCTTTACCTTGCTGAAGACCTCCACAAAATCTTGATATTATTCGTAGATACTACCCCAATCATCAGTCATGACGATCTCCACGATATCTATGTCCGTTCCTATTTGGATTATCCTTGTCCGCATTCTGCATTGTAGCATGCTTGGGCGGGGTGGAGATGGGTAGAGGTCGCAGGATGACTGGATCAGATGGTTCATTACAATAGGACCAAGCTCCAATGAGCAGTGTCTCCTTCGTGTCTCGGCGAGCCAGCAGCTGTCATTCAAGCACTGTCATAGTGTCACTCTTCTGCCACGACTACAGCCGCTCCTCCTGCTCACGCCTTCGGCATCCTGGGGTTTGGCTAACCTTTGGTGATGCCTTGCAGCGATGATCTTACCAACCCTTGTCATTCTCCAAGTAGTATGGCGAATGACTCCACCACTTCCTCACTAGCTATGAGATAATCAAACGCGGCCGCCCCAAGTAGTGTCATGTGTGGGGGAGGCTGAGCATTTGTGTATTCCTCACCGTGTTCCAGCAGAGAACTTGTGCCATCCACTTCTGGAATCTTCGCCAATTGTGGTAGATTTCGCATTCGTAGGGCTGTCAATCAACCTTTTCTATGGTTGAGTTCCGGATTTCCTGCCTTAATCCATTGCAAGCCCAAGACTTGGTCCTATGCATTCATCTGGACTACTAAAAGCTCTGATTTATCAACTGGTGTAAGGCGTTCAAATACTGAATCAAGAGATTGGACTTTCGGCTCTCGTTTGCAGAAATCATCACCTGGCCAGTTGGACCCCAGGTGGAGGCCAATGCCGGCTCGTGTGGTAGGTCGAGTATCACATGTAGGCGTGGTGATAGTTATCTGGTCGTTGCACTGCAGTCGATTAGTACTTTGACTCGCTGCGTGTTGCTGTGAATTGATTGTACAAGGACTTTATGGATGATATGTGCCCAATCCGTTCTCACCGTGCTGCATCAATATCTGCTTGACATCAGAGCCTGACTTTCCAGAAGGACTTGTGATTTTGAGGGGAAGAGGTGCCGTTGTATCTCATCAAAGGTTACACACAAGGCTAGGCCCCCCAAATTCCCCAATCCCAACGCGGTAGTGTCCAGCCACTCCGATTGTATTAGAAAATGAGAGGGGTAGACTGGTGATTTTGCTGCTGCACGTCGAATGATGTTTGGTGCTTGATTTGCATGCTGTCATAGCCGCTGTTATGGCTGGAGTTCTGGTCAGGTGCGGGCAACTTGCTGTATTTGGAACAAAGGTAGGTTGGGTGGTATCTGCTGCCCCAGCGAGTGCATTGCTGGTGAGCACTGTGGCTTTTGTTGACATCCTTTTGAAGCCACCACACTGATGAAAAGTTGTCACGGCTTCCTCCACTAGGCGTATTGGACTTGCCCGATTTCGAATCGCCGGTATAGTTATTGTTGGAATTATGGGAATTGCTGGGAGGGTTTTCCGCAGGTTCGGAGATGAATTGTCAGAAATTACATTTCTTATTCCTGCCATTCTGAGACTCTGCTGCTTCCGTTTGCTGTTGCTGTCCATTGGGCTTCTTGTTGTCCGGTTTCAACTCTGAGGGTGGCACCTGGTCAAAATGATCGTGGAGTGTGTCAAACCAGTGTAAGCCATTGGAGATCGAAGGTTTGAGTGTCATACGATGTGCGTGCCACAAGCCCGCCCAGGCCATGACGTATAGGACCACTTTGTGCGTTGTTTGCCTCCCGCTGGCTCTGCTCCAATTCCCTCTCAAGTGGTTGGCATAAACTCGGACCGATTTGTAGGGGAGCAGCTGGGAGTCCAGCATGACCCTCCTGACTCAGATGAGGCACCTAACATTATCTGCGCACATCCTTCAAAGATTGTTTTCGAAGAGTTCAAAATTCTCTAATCATGGGTCCTTGTGCTCTTGTACATCGCTATCCAACTTCATTCGGTTCGTATTTTCTGCCTGTCGCTTTGTTGGGTCTGGGTCGGTATTCCTTGTGTTGAGAAAAGAGACTGCATATTAGACTTGATCGGGATCACCTCTTAGGTAAAGGTGCTTATGAGAAGCGAAGTGTGACTGCAATGTTTCGAGTAATGTATCCAGCTCTTGTGCTCTGCAGCAGTACCGTAATGGTCGAACCATCTTGAAGATTTCGGACTGATTTTTCGAATTGCCAGTCTGTTGGTGGCTCAGCTGTGGCCGTGGTCTGTCAGCAGTTGAGTACTCTCCTCATTCCCTGCAGGTTGTTCTTCAAATTGGACTTTCCTTCGTCAGCAACGACCCTAGTTTCCGACCGAAACACCCGGGTGTTCCGGACAGCTCTGACGCCTCTCACGGAACATCGTACCCTCTGACGGAGAAATACATGCTACCCGTCGCCGAAGCGACGGGTCGCGCTGCACACATACCTCCTTTACTGTTTGGTGACGTATACACACCATCAGAACGACACGTGTGTTACACTCTGCGCAGTGGCTGCAGTGATGCTGAAGCCGTTTACACAACGCCTGGCGATGCTTAACGCCTGGCGATGATTATGTCTTTCTCCGGCCGCCGCTTCTTTGGGAATGCAGCTGGTGCGCCTGGAAATCATAGCTACAACTTATGGTTCAACGATTTTCAAAACTTATGCATTCAGTTTGTATTCTCATCTATGTATCTATATAGCTACCTATCTACACCTCCGTTACCCCTGAATCTCCGTACACCCACCATCGATCATGAATGATGTACTTGGAGGCCGTGACCGAGCGAGTTTGTAGATGCACTTGGAGGCCGTAATCAAGCGAGTTTGGAGATGCACTTGGAGGCCGTGATCAAGTGAGATTGGACGAGTACTTGGAGGCAGTCGATGGACGGCGCGCCCGGTGCTGAGACTCTATTCATCAGTTACTTAACTCGCAACCGTGGGAATGTGACAATGTCACTTTTCCTTTCAGCTCTCATGGAGAGCTGGCTGATGGCGGTCGATCGTGTAGGGAGGTACGCTGGAAGCTGAAGCTACATTCAGAGGTCAACTCGTAATCATGAGAATGAAGGGAAGACAAACAATCTTGGGTGGATGCTGTACTCGGTGTATGCTGTACTCAGTGTCAACTCAT
>Ga0307515_10005507_pt1 | contig 25625 bp, 32 predicted proteins | sample 17_EM_MG_FD_194513 | JGI IMG/M metagenome (GOLD analysis project Ga0307515, IMG submission 194513) | Populus trichocarpa ectomycorrhiza microbial communities from riparian zone in the Pacific Northwest, United States - 17_EM | ecosystem: Host-associated > Plants > Roots > Unclassified | place... | reverse complement strand
CACAACGCTGTGGACGAGCTGCCGCAACCAGCGGATGACTACGCATTGGCGTGGCCCTTAGGGGGCCTCTCGGCCCGCGTGGAGAGAGCAATCCGGCTTTTGGAACAAAAACGTACCGACATGGAGGAGAAAGGAGTCAGTCGTGCGCAGCTGGGAAGCATACAGCGTAGCTTGGTGCAGATGAAAAGAAGGCTGGACCTCTTGAGAAAGGTAAAGGAGAAGTTGTGGGAAGGAATCCGAAAGGTAAAACAGGTCTTTTTCCGTGCGTAGACGCCAAAATGGTCCATGGATCCCTCCATCTATGCATTTGAGCTTGGCAGCCAGATTTTGTCTCGTGGGTACGTTCCCCATGTCCACCTATGTCCACCTATGTCCATGGCGCATTACCGGCTCTAGCCACAGCATCCTGATTGTGTAATATACGTTGGTGTTCACTTTCCTATTCACGTGCTTATGTTTGTTGGCCATTGACAGTCCATGTATCAAGATGACGTACTGCGCATTAATTCATATAGCATATGGAACTCAAGGTGAGCCAACGTTCTTACAACCCCTCTCTGGCTCATTTATTCCCTGTGTACCTCCACATGGGTGCCTATACCTGGGGGCTGTTTGAGGAAATGTTAGAGCACGGGCCGGGTTCGTTGCCAAACATAGGACCGCATACGCAATTCAAGCGAGAAGGTGATGACCCCCAGATACTCGAGCTCCGACCGTCCCATTTGGATCCTGCCTTCGGCATGCAGCTAGCACCGGCCGGTAGGACGCGTCGTGTTGAGCGCACCAGTCGAACCGGATGTGTCTCGATGACACAAACGTGATCAGATGCACCAGTGAGGAATGTTGTGAGTTGGATTTCCCAGTCCGCGAAATTATTGCGGGATGGGATAGATGCGCCCGGATATTGATCGACTCGACTTCGGACATCGAAGAGATCGTGATCGGGTGGACGGTATATAGACGGAGCAGGGGCAGAACCCGTAGCAAGGGAAGGGTGTCGGTTCAGGGCCCGTTAACGAACCAGGCCGCAGCTCAAAAGGGGGAAAGGTCACTGGGGGTCCCACTGCCTAAAGCTGCGCACTATAGATACAAGGTAGGCTATAGTTTGATATGCTACACACTGGGGTTGTGTCTGGGGATCAGATGGGGATCGTAGATGGGGAATGTGGAATGACCAAACAAACCGAAAAAGGGTGACGCAACACTCAACAAACAATAGCTTCCAGTCAGTGCATTTGTATGGGGCCTGTGGACACACGAGTTAAGGCGCGATCCACTCGTTACATGCTGATTTGTACTATAGTCGCATAGGGGCACTGACATTTACGATGCTATAATTTGTATGGATTTCTGAATGTCGCAACAGCTTTCAGTTTCTTCACAGCATCATTCCAATCTTCTTAACATACTGATATTCTCCTCCAGAACCTCCTGCCACTACTCTTTCATTTTGTGCTCGATCTTCGCTAGATATTTTGACCCGCTGGATGTCTTCATCACGGGGGTTTATTCTATTCAATAATGTGGATGCTTTCCAATTTCATTGCATCAATCTTTAATATAAAATCGCTCTGACAAGTGAGCAACACACAGGGGTCCGGTATGAGGAAATCACTGGGTTCGTCATTCTTGGCAGGGCAAACCGGCATCCGAACAATAGTTCTCAGGGCAATAAATGCAGCTCCAGAGGAGTGTTGTATTCGAATGTCCTTTGAACTGGTCTTGAGTACGGTTGCCATAGCAAAAGATTATTACGACCCCATTTCCGTCAGGTGGTCAACAAAGCAGCTGCACCACCGTCAGCACCTTCCAGCGAGATCCTGCGATGCGTCCCTGCCCATCGAGCTCGGATAGAGTTCTTCTCCTCTCACAAGTCCTCTGAAGAGACCTATATGGAATACACTTGTTGCAAGGGAGGTCTCTTCGCTAAAATTGATCGTATTACCCCTGAAAGCCAGACCAAGGCAGAACGCACTGTTGAGCTAGTGCCTTTAGTGTCCCCTCTGGGCATCCCCTTTGGTGATCACGTCCGCTATGCTTTCACAACTCAACCAAACCTCACGATAGGGTGACGGAGGTAATGGCCTGCTTCGATACGGGTGATCGAGGCCGATACTGCACCGGCGAGTGCAGCACGCAAACCTCCCCCAGTTCCGGGGATTGTTTGGCCAAACCAAATACGTCTTTTCGTATCTCGTATGTTGAGATTGGTCTGCTTCACAAATGTATATTAGGTTCCTACTGCTAAAACATGTAATCTGCTATTACCTTTTTGGCTCCATGTGTTGTAAGCGGTGCACTGGACCGTGCCATTCAGTTGGAGTTTGTGCAACTCAACACCCTTTCCCATCAGCTTCGCCATGTCAGAGCCGGCCACGACACCACCAAAATGTCGAGAATGTGCACATCAGCCTGCTGAAGAAAGGAAATGCTGTCCAGGTCATCTCGAGAGGGACAGGGCGAGGAAGCGGAAGAGGGCACTGTCAGATCCGAGGCAGTACCATCACAAACTCCACCTACTCCCAATGGATCAGCTCAAACTAAAACCAGGCATGTTCGCCCTCGAGAGGAGGCTGACACTGCAGTCGACAAGCCTGAGAAAAAACGACAGCGGCGGCGGCGTCTTGTGAGTCAAAACAGAGGTTGTAAGGGACAGAAAAGCAGCTAATCTTTCATGATCAGACTCTAACTTACTACAGAACGCGTATGGACCTTTTCAAAACGATGACTGCAATACTAACCTGTTTATGTTCATTCGCACGCGTACCACTGTGCGTATCAATGCATAAATGATTTATGCTAGTTCATCCATTACACTATAGCCTGAATAAACTGATATTTTGGTGTTGAGTCGTGCCAACGCCAAACTGGCCCGGTACCGTGCACCGCTTACAACACATGGAGCCAAAAAGGTGATAGCAGATTACATGTATTAGCAGTAGGAACCTAATATACATTTGTGAAGCAGACCAATCTCAACATACGAGATACGAAAAGACGTATTTGGTTTGGCCAAACAATCCCCGGAACTGGGGGAGAACAAGGTAGGTTCAGCACGCAGCACAGCACGCAGGAAGTGTGATGAGTCTAGGCACCTCGCTCAGGATTGTCCTCACACCAGTGCTATCAAGAGTCATATCATCAAGCATCATGCCCTCACCGGGTATTCATTCCCTCTCTGCTCTGTATGCCACCCGTTAAGATACCGAATCACAAACGCGATGAGGGCGCCAAAGCGATGATACGAGCTGGAGAGTGCGTACAGACAAGCAAAGCGTAACGATGGGTGCTAGAACAACATGATTTCACATGTTGTGGGGTAGCCCTTAATTGAATATAGGTGTGGAACAGAAGGAACGCAAGGGGGAAACCCCCCCCCCCCCCCGAGCGATATGACATAATATACAGCGATTGCGGGTTGTAGACAAGACTGAGCGCGCCTGATCCGGACGGCGCCTCCACCTCGGCAGTCCCTCTACCCACAGGTATATCCATTTTATTAGCCGTTCACCATAATGTAAATTTCCTTCATGCATATTTGAACAAGACGTTGTACATGGGCAAGGCGAGTCCTTATGTGAGTACATACGCCATCAGAATCCGAAGGCGATTAAGTTATAAAGTACAAATTGGAAGAGGCATCGACTCGACTATCATAGCCCAAAGAGTGCCTTCACTGGTTACCTAGCCTATCTCAACCCTCTCCTTCCCCGCGTTCTCCTTAGCGATACGCAAGATATCCAGCTTCCTCCTCATATTATCCAAGCTCGTTTTTACCCTTTGTAGGTGGTCCTGGTCGACGCCCTTACTCACCAAGCCGACGTAGTTCAGATCCAGAAGCTTTACTGCGCTTTCCACTTGCGTCGCAAACCTTCCCGACAACGATAAGCGCGCGTACCGCTCCACCTGTCCCGCCAGGTCGTCTGTAGCACCATTTATAATCCGGTTGAGGTCGTGCAGTACCTTTTCGCGCATTGCAAGGAGTATCGCTGTCTTCTCCGTCCCACCATTCGCTGAATCCCATTTCTTCATATCCTGATCAACTGACGCTTGTGTGTTCGTTACTTGCTCCCATATGGCGTGGCAACGGTGGTGGTTCCAGAGGCTATGATTGCATTTGTCGCACGAACCTTCGAAGAAACCATTCAGTTCGTGGGGTATATTGGACGTGTAGTCGATATGGCAGTTGGAATAGCAGTCGGATTGGCCGCATATCATATTGATGGTGGATGACCGCTTCTGCTTCGAGACGGCCTGAGTGATGGTTTTCTTGAAGTGGCCGATAACATCGGTATCCTATGTCAAACGAGTGTAAGGTTGAACCCCAAGTGGGAGCGAGATGAGAAACTCACTTTAGAGTTACTTCTGTGTGCGGCAATGAGTTTGTCGATTTCCGCCTTCTTTGTTGCCGCTTGGTCGATCTGAGCGAGGGCGTTCACGATCATGGCCTCAATATCCTGGGACATGTTGTAAAGGTAAACAATCTCCGTGGTGGGCTGAGATTCCAGGCTGTCCAACCAGTCGAAGAGGCCCACCAACATTTCCAAAGCAGTCTTCTCGCCAGCCAACGCCACTTTGTGCAAATCTGCCTTCGATATCCTTTTATCCTGACGTTTTTTCTGAAAGAGATACTTATGTTGGAGAGCGACGGGGTTGTCAAGGAAGAATAGCTTAGCTCCCCTGAGCACCTCTGGGATGCTGTCTTCGGAGAAGTTCCAGGAGAGGACACTTGGGAGATTGGTGAACACGAAGGCAATGTTGTCAGCCAGGGATTTCGGGAAGATAGCGGACAGGGTGGAGAGTGCATAGTCGGTACCAACTGTAAGCCGCGGGACGGTGCCATTAGCGAGGATGAGAACGGCAGTGACGGAGTCAATCTGCTGCTGGATCTTGGCATTAATATCCCTCTTGTGGAATTCGTCTTGCTCAATACCACGAGTGTCGGCCAACCCAGGTGTGTCGAGGATGCGAACCTTGGGAAGAGGTTACACATACGCACTTTGCGAGCACCAGAACTTACCACTATACCGTTGTTACTTTTGACTTCGTAAAGGCGGGCGGAGTTGGTCTGACTCTGCTTCCCGGAACCATTTTGCTCGTTATCGCGGTCGGGGGTTTTAAAGTTGTAGTGATCAATATCGTTACCGACGAGGACATTGGCAAGGTATTCCAGGAACACGGATTTGCCGACACCTGTCTCTCCAACCAGAAGGATGGTGTAAGGTGCTGGAAGCTTGTTGTTCGATGTCTTGATGATCCCTTCCTTGAGAGACTCGACGTCACTAGGAAATATGGTTAGGAGAGATACATCAAAGACGTTGTGACTTAACCTACTTGATAGTCGGGATGTCTTCCTCCTCGTCTTCCACTTCGTCCTCGGGTGGTGCTCCAGAATCGGGGTTGGAGGAAACTTCATCACTAGAAGTATCACCTGAATCAATGGCTATCCACAAACTCAGAGTTTCGTGGAAGTCTCACGGCGCGGCCATGGCTCGAACGGCGATTAAAGAGAGGCACACTAGACAATCTGGGGGGTGAGATAGCAAAGAAGATACCCAGGTAGGTGTCATTTAAGGATCATCGACTTGTTGGACTCTAATGGGCAGAGCGATACCATCTCAGAAGTTTCGATCCATGCACCATCGGCGCCTGATCCACGATTGGCGATAGGCCGGGATAGGCCGGCGTCCGGATCAACTGATTGAGGTTCTGCTCACACAAAGTGGAGGTGAGGTGGATCAGAGACTGAGCCGGGACAGCAGCGAGGTGGCTCAAGTGAGCTCCGTCAATATCGCCCCATAGTTAGATGAGCATATCTCACACTAAGGGGTACTCCTATGATGCTTGGAGATCATAACGCACCCACCGATTGTGTAAAAAGGCTAAGGCAAACAGCCTGAGATGGGCATGGCCCTTCAGAATTAATGATATCCTTAGAAATGGAAGACAAGGCCCTTGAGATCAAAGCACTTGGAAGACCATGCATTCTTGGTCAACTCTGTGATGCCAAAACGAGTTCCTTACTCCAGGTTCAAGCGTAGCGACATTCAGTCGAGGGCTAAAAACGTAAACAATACAAAGTTTGAGTTCAGAGAGGTCAACAGCCTCTCCGATCGGGTGAGTAGTCTGGACGTCTCGTTGTCGGTCTCCATCCTAAATGGCACCTTTAGTATCGGAGGCAGCTAGCGGCGCATATATCAGCAATAAACGGGATACGAGTGAGCTCCACCACAGTCGCTGTTACTGCCCAGTACCGCACAACCAGCAAACCTCTCCATCTCAATGCCATCCGCACCATAGTGGACATCGAGCAGGAGATGCTTGATAAATACCCACGTTGTTACGTACTGACATTGTCTATGGCGGTAACCATGTCGGCACTCTGATCAGAAATCCACCAACAAGGCCGACAACACCAAGAACAAGACCAACGTCTCGATCGAGGTCTTCAAAAGCATGTAGCAGTGGACCTCTGCAAGGGCGAACAGCACGATCGCTGTGGAGGAGAGGAGGAAGACCAATAGTTTCATTTAACCTTCACATCGACCTTTGCGCCAACTTCCCTATAAAAAGAACTCCGCCCCTACAGACCCTGGTTCGATGATCGAGGTTGTGAAGAGTGCAGAGCTTGTTGGTGACCGTGTCCCTGCGAGCGATTTAGTCTACCAAGGGATGACCAATTACCCTGTTACTCCCACCAAATTGTATCTCAAAGGACGGCATAGTATTTGCTCCCACCGAACAGCCATTTATATTGTCGCTCCAGGTACGCACCTACGGTATCCAACCTCCTCTCGTTCTCCTCCTGCGAATTGTTGGAATATAGAACCCACCACCACTTACTCTCTGTGTAGCTCAGTGGTTAGAACACCCTTCATGAATTGGGGAAGTTCCGGGTTCGAACCCTGGTCCAGTTATTTTATGTACTTTAACACCGATGTCAGGCGCCACATGTCACTCACTACGAGAGATCAATATCTATTCGTTCATCTACATATAGAGAATACCTCCTTTTCACTGTCGCTCATTCCGGACGGCCCCTCCACCTTGGAATTCCCTCTACCACCAATAGATACACCCATTTTATCGGCCACTCACCACAGCGCAAATTCCCATCGTGCATATTTCGAACAAGACGTTTTGCACGGGTAAGGCAAGTCCTTATGTAAGTACGCTATCAGAATCTGAAGGCCATTTAAGTGGCGAAGTACAATTGGAAAAGGTATCGACTTGACTATCATAGTCCATAGTGTGCCTTCATTGGTTCCCGATCTCAACCCTCTCCTTCTGCGCCTTCTTCTTAGCCATATTCAAAACCTCCAGCTTCCTCTTCATATTATCCAAGCTCCCCTTTACCCTTTGTAGGTGGTCCTGGCTGACGCCCTTTTTCTCTAAACCGATGTAGTTCTGTTCCAGAAGCCTTACTGCGCTGTCCACTTGCGATGTAAACCTTCCCGACAGCGATAAGTGTGAGTATCGTTCCACCTGCCGCGCTAGGTCGTTTGTAGCACCTTTGATGATCTGGTCGAGGTCGTGCAGTACCTTTTCGCGCATTGCAAGGAGTATCGCTGTCTTCTTCGTCCCGTCATTCGCTGAAACCCACTCCTTCATATCCTGATCGACAGACGCTTGCGTGCTCGTTACTTGCTCCCATATGGCGTGGCAACGGTGGTGGTGCCAGAGGTTGTGTTTGCATTTGCTGCACGAATCTTCAAAGAAACCATTCAGATCGAGGGGAATATTGGACGTGTAGTCGATATGGCAGTTGGAATAGCAGTCGGGTTGGCCGCATATCATATTGATGGTGGAAGACCGCTGTTGCTTCCAGAAGGACGTCGTAATGGTTTTCTCGAAATTGCAGGTAATATCGATATCCTATGTCAAACGAGTATGAGATTGAACCCCCAAAGGGAGCATGGTGAGCAACTCACTTTAAAGTTACTTTGGTGTGCAACGATGAGGTTGTCGATTTCCGCCCTCTTTGTCGCCGCTTGGTCGATTTGAGCGAGGGTGTTCGCGATCATGGCCTCAATACTTTGGGACATATTATAAAGGTAGACAATCTCCGTGGTGGGCTGTGACTGCAGGCCATCCAACCAGTCGAAGAGTTTCACCAACATTTCCAAGGCCCTTTCCTCGCCAGCCAGCACCGCTTTGCGTATTACCGACTTCAATTTCTTCTTATCCGGCTGCTCCTTCAGAACGAGATACTTTTGCTGGAGCGCGACAGGGTTGTCGAGAAGGAACCGCTCAGCATCTCTGAGCATTTCCGGGATGGTGTCTGCTGAGAAGTTCCAGGAAAGGGGACTTGAAACATTGGTGAACACGAAGGCGATGTTCTCAGCTAGGGATCTCGGGAAGATAGCAGACAGGGTGGAGAGTGCATAGTCAGTCCCAACAGTAACCCGCGGGACGGTGCCATTAGCGAGGATGAGAACGGCGGTGACAGAGTCAATATGCTTCTGGATTTCGTCAGCAATATTCCTCTTGTGGCGTTCGTCTTGCTCAATACCGCGAGTGTCGGCCAACCCGGGTGTGTCGAGGATGCGAACCTTGGGAAGAGGTTACACGTACTCACTATGCTAACTTCGACACTTACCATTAAGCCATTGTTGCTTGTAAGCTCGTAAAGGCGGGCAGAGTTAGTCTGACTCTGGTTACTGGATCCATTTTCCTCGTTGCTGCGGTCGAGGATATGAAAATTGTAACGATCAGTATTGTTACCGATGACGACATTGGCGAGGAATTCCAAGACTGCGGATTTGCCGACACCAGTCTCTCCAACCAGAAGGATAGTGTAATTCGCTTTAACCTTGTTCTTCGATGTCCTGATGATCCCCTTCTTGAGAGACTCCACGTCACTAGGAACACGGTTAGGTGACATGCACCAAAAACGTTGTGACCTAACCTACTTGATAACCACATCACCGGTTTCCCCTTCGCCCTCGCGTGGTGCTCCATAATTGCGGTTGGGACGAATTTCATTACTAGAAGTATCACCTGAATCAATGGTAATCCACAAACTCGGAGTTTCGTGGAAGTCTCACGGCGCGGTCATGGCTCGATGGCGGTTAAAGAGAGGCACTATAAAGAACCGGGGGGTGAGATAGCAAAGAAGATATCTAGGTAGGTGTCATTTAAGGGTCATCGACTTGTTGGACTCTAATGGGCAGAGCGATACCATCTCAGAGGTTTCGATCCATGCACCATCGGCGCTTGATCCACGATTGGCGATAGGCCGGAATAGGCTACCGTCCGAATCAATCGATTCCGGTTTTTCATACACAGAGTGGAGGTGAGGTGGATCAGAGACTGAGCCGGGACAACAGCCGGCGATGTCGATGCGTACCCAGGTATTCCTGTGCACGGAGTGGGGCGTGGGGAGCGGTGAAGCCGAGGCGAGGTCGCGGGAAAGGTGGTGACAAGAGAAACGTACACGCCAGAAGGACGCTCGTTTCGTGAAGGAAATGAAACCGGTGACCCATCCGTGTTATTCTGGCTAGTGCTGCATGCTAAAGGTCCTCCTATAGTGCAAGGACCCCTGCCGCCTGCGAAACCAGCACATGCCCCTTGTTATCTATATATTCCGTGTTGCCCAAAAGAGCCTAAGACACTCGAAACTGCCTGGGAATACTATAATACACTTACGTACTTAGCCACCGCACATCGCGATATATGAGAAGCACAGGATGGAGATCACCGACCGCAAACACCGGAGAGAATGACTTGAACAGGTGGGTACCATACTCACCTTCGTATTCCCTACCTCTCTTTGACGTTAAGCCGAGTTGATTATATTGTTGTCCAAGCCGCAGAGTGCGTCCCTGATTGGACTCTTCCGTCGTCTCGAACAGGACCCCATGAATATCATATAGGATGTTCAAATTTACCAAACATAAATAATACATAATTCGAGCCTTGGGCCATATGTCCAGGCCGACTTCCCCCTCTAGAGCACATTGGGGTCGTCAATACTCTCTTCAACGCCAGTATCGGAGTCTCTAGATCTGGGTTAATACGAAGGGCAATACACTAAACCCAACTCATAGTTTCACCTCTATGCCTCGCGGTTCACCCATGCTCTCAAAGCTTTCACGCTTATTTAATGTTGATTGGGTGTCGTCCTCTTGTGCACTAGTTCTGTTGCTAGGTATTCTCCATGTCCAGGTCTCCACGGTCAGTCTCCAGTGCTTCAGACCCAATCACTGGTTGAGTATCAACTTGATTTATCGAGTGGCTCCGACCTTGAGAAACTCATATGCTTGAACTCTTTCATGTTGCGATTCCGAGCGCAGACCTCTGCTCGGAGTCCGCCCGCCTTGCCCCTCTCCTGGCCGTAGCTGCGCGCCTGTGCTTACCACCCACAACGAGTCCTTTCCCCACGACGCGTCTGACGTGATGCTCTTGAGATATACCTGAAAGGGCTGGGATATCTGCAGCACTGGGATGGTCGTTGTTGAGGCAAGAGGATACCAGCCAGCATGGGCCACTACCAACATTCCAGCACTGTAGGAGAGGATGAAAAGACACGTGGGATGTCCTAAGAGGCCCATAAAACAATTATCGGGCTCCGAGGAGCAGAGTCGGTCAGTGTTTTGCCCCAGTGTCTCATGTATCAATCCATTTGTTGCACAACTGCAACGCGAAACTCGATATCACGGGCCCTAGGAGTGATGCTCCGGATGGTGCATACTGAACGGCGAGGCCAGCAACCGTTATGGCGAAAGATACGGGTGTTTGGTGGGGTGCAGATACGATGGCGTCTTATAGACTAAGTTGATTGTTTGATTGGTGAAAGAGTGGCATTCAACGTAATTGGTCAACGCAGAGAAAGCACAAGGACGAAACAAAGACTATTGGCCTTGAACCCAACCAAGGCACCACAACCACGGCACTTGACCGCGCTGTAACAAACCAACATTGACTCATCCGTACACCGCAGCGACGCATACTGTCGAATATTTTGTACAATGGTTAGCGTCCTCTCTACGCAACGACAGGCTGTCGGCACCTCTGGCAGCCACCAGTGTAATCTTCGGACATGCTAACATGTCATTACAGGGACTATGTGCTGAAATTTGTAACCGTTGGTGACGCGTCGGTTGGTAAATCCTCATCGTTGGTTCGACTTACCGACCAGCGCTCCTTGACCAACCCAGATGCCACTGTTAGTACGTACTCGTCCATACATACGCAACCTATGGCGTCTTGGGTGTCTCAGGCTGCTGGGAAAGGGGGGATGACGACGCTCGGTTTCGGTGTGGGATCTGGAAGCAAATTGATGTACATCCCGGACAAAGACAAGGCTGTCAAACTACAATGTGCGTGTTCGATCTCCACCTCGGCTGTTAATTTCTAGCCGTGGGCCAGTTGTTGCTTCCATACAAATATCCAATCTGACTGCACTCTAGGCTGAGACACAGCAGGAACGGAATACTTCCGCTCAATCACGTGCTCGCGCACATCGTTTACGACGCAACCTCACAAGCGTCCTTCCTGAGGCAGAAGAATGGCTCAAAGACGTCCGTGCACACGCCAACCCGAACCTCACTGCTATCCTCGTAGCGAACAAGATTGACCTAGTTCCCGGAGAAGAGGAGAGTGCAAACGCCATCCGTCGCGGAGGTGGACTGAGAAAGGGTCCAAGACGTAAACCAGCCCCGCAACCGACCTACGCATGAAATCGCAGAGAGTGTGAGCGACAGCGACAATGAGGAGACAACCTTTTCGTGTACCCGGCCGCTATCACCCTCGTGCACCTAAACCCGTTCCGAAGACTTCGCAGACTATATCGCAGGTGGCCTAGCAGGAGATCAGGACGACAGCGCCCCTCAGAACATGGGGCAAGCTCATAATCTCCATCGCGTTCTGCTTGATCCGGCCTTGTGCGCTGTGCTGGAGGGCGGGGCGCACTCCTTGCTTTCGGAGCATTTGAGAAGCCTGACCCGGTGTTCAGGCCCACGTCGTCGACCCTTGGCCCTTTCGACCATCGATCAGTCTGCCGAAAAGTCAAGAGGTCTGATGTACAAGGAGATCCCATCACCGAGAAGGCGATCGCAGCATTCAAAAGATGCCTATCCACTCATTGGCAGCTCATACACTGCCAGGAGTGATCCATTCCCCTCGGGATACTCCATCGGCGGTGTCACACCAACAAATACCGGTGAACAGCACGTAGCAATCTGGCATGCAAGTAGCTCGCTGAACGAGGAAGAGCTGGGTTTTGCGGATCCTCTCTTCAGTCCCCCAAAACGGGAGAGAGAAACACGCCATGCCCCCTTGGTGCTTCGTCCCGCCTCCTCGGGTGGTCCAGCCCTGCAAACGCTTTCCCTTCCGCCTGTCAAGGCTAACTTGGCCGTTCGGAGGGGCATCGCCGTACTCAGTCGACTCCCGCCTGCCCCCACGAAGACGGTCTTATCGGCCCATTGAGCGATCTCGGCTGCCCTACGAGTCCATTCACGACGTATCTGAGTTTGGGACTCCTACGTCACTCACTCACTCCGGAGGTTTGATTCAACTCCAAGTTCGGATGCAGAAAACCGACAGCAACATGCCGCTGGGATATAGACGGAACTTCGAGCATATCAGAAGACTGAATCTTCGAACTCACCCAATCTCTCTCTGCCCTAAATTTCCACTATCAACGTCCCAATAAACACTCGTCCTGACGGCTCAGACGACGCAGCAATCGTAACAAGACCAGAGGGATCGCTGATTGGATCGATCTCCGAGTCTTTCTCGGACGAATCGGAGCCTCTCAATACACCGCCAAATGATACCATCCAGATATCACCATCACCAGAAGCAGAAAGGGCTCTAATGCAAATTCTGACCACCTTCACTTCTCCTCGCGTGCTAGAGCAGACAAGTATACCAGCAACTTCCTCGATTTCGAGCCAGGTACCCCACGCTCGTCTCTCGCCTGCGACGCAATCACCATTCTGCGTCGCAGAGTTTTAACTGCTCACCTGTTGTGGTAGTTGCTCTCCTGAGAGCGTCGATGGACCCGCCGAGCAGAGCGATGCAGACACTTTGATCAAGAGTTATGAGGAGCAGGAACAGCGTGACTGGGGGGCTAGAATGGGTGCGGGCCCTGTGCAGAACCCCGGAATCAGGAATCATTCCATGCGTCGTTCCAAATCCAGGCCGAGCCCAGTACGACTTGGTAACCCGTATACAGATTCTGGCGACAGCGTGTACAGTAGTGGCGCCAAGATGGGGGGCTGTGGGATCACTGGTGCTTACCGTACGAGAACGGTTGGACAGTCGTTACGGCGCGGAAAAAAGCGGAGTGCGTCGTAGTCACTCCGAGAAGCGGGAGTGGTACCACTTTGACCAGGAGGAGCTGCAATAGGACTTCAGGTGGGATCACTAGTGTCATTAGAGGAGTCAGCGTGTTCAGTTCAAGGATAATTGATAGAGGGCGCTCACTCTCAAGAATGGCATGACTGCCCAACTATCGGTGCCTCACGTGAGTCACCAACCCGCCCAACTATATGCAAGGCAGAAAACTGATCATTATATAGAGGCACCGTCAGTCGCTGCCGTTCTTCTGGCGCTCGTTCGGAAACTAAAAGCTGATTCCTCCAATCTCCGCATGCGTTTGCCGTACCTCACTGATACTCCAATATCAATAACCTCTGCTCTAAGGTACGCGGACTTGATCTGTTCCATCCATTTGATACCCCTAATGGCGCTTAGGTAGATCAACGGCTGTAAATACTCAGACCTCGAATACACGCAGACCCTACTGGTCGTACGACGTTGACCTTCGTGTCTACAGCGTACCCTGTCTTTCCCTTTGGGCACAGAATTTCACCACCCCACTGCAGCATGTTGATTCGTTCTTCGCAACCACACCAATAATCATAGCGGGTTTCTTTGGTGTCGTTTTAAACGTCGCATATATATTGATGAGACCTCTATCGCTTTCTCCACACCTCATCCGCGAGAATCACTACCCGCCATCCGCTCCCTTCATCTCGCTGCTGTACCTGCGATGCTTAAACTCGCATCAAATATGCGCGACGTTGTTCAGACGACCCGTCCATAGTGGAAGAAGCTATTGGACGAGCTGCCTGCGACTCCAGAGAAGATTCTGGCGTGCTTCGCTCATGGACGTACGTTTTCAATTCCTCTGGGCTTTATTATTATTATGAAATTTAATTATGCGTGTGCATTTCACACAGATCCAATGTTGATTTGGCCCAAGGAACAATTCCCCGGCTCCAGTCCAATGGATAGCTCGTGGGACAAATTTGGACCTGACGATACACTTGCTCAATTCCTGCAAGATTTGGAAAGCTCTATCAAATACGACCCGCGAGCCATCGCTATCTTCAGCGCGCACTGTGAGACCCATGGTCAAACACTTGGTGAGTATTTGAAGTGGGGTTCTCTCACGTTCGAATCAACACATAGCCAGTGACCGATTGTGGTGACGAGAACCCTCTGCACATGTGTTTTTACGGGTTCCCTCCTGCGGTCCTTCGCGCCAACCTTGATCCCTACCACAGCAGGGTTGCTCGTTCCCTCCCGAACACCCCCTGCAAATTAGACCTTCATCCACCTATGCCTACGTCTATTCCTCTGGTAGACCTCCCAAAAAACCTCAGGCGATTTCCTCCCCTTGCGACGCTTGCGTCGCACCCATATGATGTCTACACGCTCATAGTCCATCCAGCCACATGATCCACCACGGCTCGCTTTCGTCTCATTCGCTCGTCTTGCGAGGACTCGTCAAACCGTTTCAAAATCCCACGAAATTGCCGGTTTTCGCTTTCTCGACCCTTATTTCAAGCTCTCTTCCTCAAGCTCTCCATGTTCTTCTTGCAGCATACTCGGTCTCATGTTCCTCTCCACCGTCAGAACATCACTCGGCTGTTTGTTGTACTAAGCTTTCCATGTTCTTCTTACAGCGTAGTCGGTCTCGAGTTCCCGTCCGCTGTCAGAGCATCTCTCGGCTGTTTGTTGTGCTCATGTCCTGGCCCGAGGTACGTCTCCCTTCCCAGCGTTGCGAGGCTCTGTTGACCGGGCCTTTTGTCCCAGCAAACTTGTTTTTGGACTCCTCAACTCTTCGCACCCGTAGGTACACTAGGACACTCCTCTATTCTAGTCTGATTATACCCTCAGGTCGTCGAAGGGCAAGCATTGTATTGACGAGTGGCAGGTATGACGACGTCGCAAAGGGAGGACATTGCGATAGCATTCGCCTCTTATCATACTATGTGGTATGATGTTGCTTTTGGTTGATTCTTTGTGTTCTTGCATGGTGGCAGAAATCGCCTCATATGTCTAGTGTTTTGTATGGTAGAAATCACTATAAATATCATGACAAATATCACTACAAGTCGCTCATAAATCGCCACAAATGACCTAGTAAGCGAGCCCCAGTGAGTGCAAAATCGCTACATGTTCGGGTCATATTTGCTAGTGAAATTCACCTCATGCTCCTAAGGTAGGCGTCACCCAAAAGGCGTTACCACAGCCACAACCCAGACAGAAAATTTTATTCCTTGTCGAGGCCGCTCCCTGTAGTTAGAACAAAAGATGGAGATCATGCAGGTCCCTATAATAAACGTTTCTGTTCTTTTAAAACTGTGCCCGCCGCACTCGCTCGGTGTCCATTTTGAGAAAAGTTGCGCGCCAGCCCGATGAGTGTTTTCATGCGAGAACTGTCATTTGGGAGGTTTTCATCTCCGGACGATTTACATTTTGAAACGCCGGTCACGTGGTCTTGCTTTGTTACCACCTTCGACCACGTGTTAGTGGTGAAACAAAACTCAGTGTAAACCACCAACAACAAGGGCATGGGACGACCTAAGAACTCAAAGAAACCCCAACGGAACAACATTTCAAAGACAGTGACCCACAAGTGTCGTGGAACTGCCAATGATTGGGCACTTGAAGGAGTGAAAGAAAGCGGAAATGACTCAAAAAATGTTGAAAAAGAAGGGATATGGATCGATGATAATGATGAATGGATCGAAAGTGCTCAAGAAGAAGGCTGGAGCAGCAGCAGCACCGCATCATCAATCATCTTTCTTGATGGCGAGGAGGAGAACGACAACCACCCATCTGATCAACTTTGCTTTAACATGTTTCTTTCCAAAGGCATCACTGATTGGTATCGATCTATCACCGAAATGACAGCCTCAAATAAACGGCCCCGCCACTACTCAGGCAACTCACGCACAAGCAAATGGAGAGCATCAAAGGATGCAAAGAAGAATGGACAGACCATGTTAGATTTATTTAAGCCCACTGTAAGCACCCGAAGGATGGATCAGTCAGAGCTGACACTCCCAAGGCCAAAAAAAGGGCCATAGACAATGAACAAGTCGAGTACACGATGGTGAGTGATGGTTCCGATCTGGAAGAAATCACTCCTCTCGACATTTCAAGCAACTCAAGTACCATGGTCACCGCACTTTACCACCAGCTGCTATTGGGGAGGCCAGAGCACATGCCTGAATAGCGTTAGATGTATATTTTCATTGAATGGTATGCTAGTTACAGATACCAAAAAAAAAAAAACTCGGGCTCGAGAATTTGAAACAGTGAGGCTGGGGTGGCTGTGGTAGCGCCTTTTGGGTGACGCCTACCTTACTAGGCAACTTGAAGAGGAAATCACCACAAATTTGGGGCGATTTTTGTGGTGATTTCACCGAGGCAGAAATCGCCACATATTCTTCTACCAGTGACAGCTAGGAGCCCCTCGCGAGTGTCGGGAGTAAAGCAAAGATGATTTGACCAATACAGAGAGCTATACTGCAAAGCGTGGGAAATATTTTCTTTGATTCGCAATGCGAGTCCTTTCATATCGGCATTCGCGAGCCGGGAATCTTCGATCCCGCGGAGGTTGAAACGGAGCTGTTCGACCATCTTTTCCAGGCAAGCGATACCCAGTTTCACATTTGCGTAGAGGAGGTTAACCTGATAGTCGCCCTGGCCGTAATCGCTCACAAAGAAGTCCGAAATGGACAAATGCCGGACACGAATCCTTCCACTGGCTCCGTCGTCTCGATAGAACATAGAGCCGAGATCATCTATCCATATTTTCACCAAGTCAGGTCTCACTCCTGCCAGCTCTGCAATCGTCTCCTCACACAGTGGGTGGTACGGCGCCGCTAGAAGCACTCCAATCATCCGTCGAAATTCGGCATTGCGTTGCACTCTCCGTGCCCTGACGATCCTGGAGTACAGTCCGTATAGAGACGCCAATCCAGGGCTGCTTGAGTCTTGCAAGGTCGCCCCCAATAGCTTGGTGGGTTCACAGCAATGCTCAAGGGCAAGTACAAGGGTCTCGATGAAGATGAACAGACCTGCTGCTCGGGAGATAACTCGATCCAAGAGCAATGGTTCTGGCCAAGGAGATTGGAGGGACCTGCTTGAAGCCACCCTATTGAATCGATCTTCCGCGAAGATTCTTAGGTCGGAGGTGGTCTCTTCATCTGCGGTCAAATCACACCGCAAGTACGGCAATTGGGTGGGACTATCAAAGAAACGTTGGATATCGACTTCTTGTCTACTCGTGATGATAACCTTGAGCCACGGAGCGCGTGCGGTCGCGTCTGTCAGGGCCCGAAGGACGCGTGGACGGTTCTCAGGGCTGCCACACTCATCAAGAGCGTCAATAACAAAGACGAGGGTCTTTTTTGGGACGCGAGGAACTTTCCGGATGAAGTGAAGGAAGAGAGTGGGCCGCATTGATTCGGGTGCTACGTTTGGATCGTTACGAAACCACTCCGCGACAATACTACGAAAAGGGGGGAAGAGTATCGCGAGTTTGTGGATGAGAGTCGGAAGGATATTTCTGGGCTCCTTCAATTCCTGGTCATCCCTCCGGCAGAAAAACGCTCCGGCGAGCTGCTCTTTATCGTGAAGGCTCGCGCAGATCGAATGTGCTAACGACGTTTTGCCGATGCCAGGTAAGCCGTAGATCCAGTATGTATTTCTTCCGTCTGTCTCCTCCAATCCACTGGTCACCCAATCTAAGATTTGTTTGAGGATGGATTTGCGGGTGCCATCCATACAGCAGAGATCCCGGTCATAGCCGGTCTTGACGTATTTGAGACGATTAAGCAAAAGGTGCTGCTCTACACGGAACTGTTGAGAATGATCGATCGGAAGATGGAGAGAACGAGTGCTCACCAGTCTCCTTGGTCCGGAGGAGAGTTCCAACATTCATTGCACGGTCGACGTCTTCGGCGACCCTCGTCAACCCACTCTCTATTTCTTTGATCGTCTCCTGGTAGGCCGACCCGCCTGCCGTTCTCGCTGCAATTATTAGTACTTGCCAAAGTCATCAGGTGACGACCCACCATGTGTGACGTAGTCGTATGACTCCAGCTTCCTCATATTATCCATGCTCTTTTTTATCCTTTGTAGGTGGCCCTGGTTGACGCCCTTCTTCTCCAAGCCGACGTAGTTCTGTTCCAGAAGCCTTACCGCGCTGCCCACTTGCACCATAGGCCTTTCCAATAACGGTAAGTGTGCGTACCGTTCCACCTGCCGCGCTAGGTCGCTTGTAGCACCTTTGATGATCTGGTCGAGGTCTTTCAGTACCTTTTCGCGCATTGCAAGGAGTATCGCTGTCTTCTCCGTCCCGTCATTCGCTGAATCCCACTCCTTCATATCCTGATCGACCGACACTTGTGTGTTCGTTACTTGCTCCCATATGGCGTGGCAGCGGTGGTGGTTCCAGACGCTGTGATTGCATCTGTCGCACGAACTTTCAGGGACACCATCCAGATCATGGGTAATATTGGGCGTGTAGTCGATATGGCAGTTGGAATAGCAGTTGTATTGACCGCATATCGTATTGATGGTGGATGACCGCTGCTTCCAGACGGCCTGAGTGATGGTTTTCTCGAAGTTGCTGACAACATCGGTATACTATGTCAAACAAGTATGAGGTTGAACCCCAAGTAGGAGAAAGATGAGGAACTAACTTTAGAGTTACTTTTGTATGCAATGATGAGTTTGTCGATTTCCGCCATCTTTGTTGCCGCTTGGTCGATCTGAGCGAGGGTGTTCGGGATCATGGCCTCAATACTCTGGGACATGTTGTAAAAGTAGAAAATCTCCGTGGTGGGCTGAGACTCCAGGCCGTCCAACCAGTCGAAGAGTTCCACCAACACTTCCAAAGCATTCTGCTCACCAGCCAGCGTCAATCTGCGCCAATCCCTCAATTTCTTTTTATCCTGAGGTCCTTTCCGAGCGAGATACTTTTGTTGGAGAGCGACGGGGTTGTCAAGGAAGAACCGCTCAGCCCCAATGAGCACCTCTGGGATGCTGTCTTCGGAGAAGTTCAAAGAGAGGAGACTTGGGACACTGGTGAACACGAAGGCAATGTTCTCGGCTAGGGATTTTGGGAAGATAGCGGACAGAGTGGAGAGTGCATAGTCGGTACGAACAGTAAGCCGCGGGACGGTGCCGTCAGCGAAGATGAGAACTGCAGTGAAGGAGTCAAGATGCTTCTGGATCTTGGCATTAATATCCCTCTTGTGGAGTTCGTCTTGCTCAATACCGCGAGTGTCCGCCAACCCTGGTGTGTCGAGGATGCGAACCTTGGGAAGAGGTTACACGTACTCACTATGCTAAAGTCGGCACTTACCACTATACCGTTGTTGCTTTTAAGTTCGTAAAGGCGGGCAGATTTGGTCTGACTCCCCTTCCAGGAATCATTTTGCTCATTGTCGCGGTCGAGGGTTTGAAAGCTGTAGTGATCAATATCGTTGCCGATGAGGACATTAGCGAGGAATTCCAAGAACGTGGATTTGCCGACACCAGTCTCTCCAACCAGAAGGATGGTGTAAGTTGTTTGAAACTTGTTCTTCGATGTGTTGATGATCCCCTTCTTGAGAGACTCTACGTCACTATGAATATGGTCAGGTGAGATGCACCAAAAACGTTGTGACTTAACCTACTTGATAACCTCATCATCGCTTTCCACTTCGTCCTCGCGTGGTGCTCCAAAATTCGGGTTGAAGAAAACATCATCACTAGAAGTGTAACCTGAATCAATGGTAATCCACAACTCGGAGTTTCGTGGAAGTCTCACGGCGCGGTCATGGCTCGAAATGGAGGTTAAAGAGAGGCACCCTAGACAATCCGGGGGGTGAGATAGCAAAGAAGATACCTAGGTAGGCGTCATTTAAGGATCATCGGCATGTTGGATTCTAATTGGCTGGGCGATACTAGCTCAGAAGTTCCAATCCATGCATCTTCGGCGCTTCATCCACGATTGGCGATAGGCCGGGATAGGCTTCCGTCCGAATCAATTGATTGGGGTTCTGCATACACAAAAGTGGAGGTGAGGTGGATCAGAGACTGAGCTGGGACAACAGCGGGGTGGCTCAAATGAGTTGGAGCATTTGGCCGCTGCAAACTGTCAATATGGACCAATAGTTAGATGAACATCTCTTATACTAAGGAGCACTCTTATGGTACTTGACGACCATAACATACCCACCGATTACTCGCAGTTGTAGGACGAAGTAAGCAGCCTAGATCAGCATGGCTATTCAGAATTGATGATATCCTTAGAAATGGAAGACAAGGTCCTTGAGATTAAAGCACTTGGAAGACCATGCTTTCTTGGTCAACTCTACGATGCCAAAACAAGTTCCTTGCTCCCAGGGTTCTCGCTCTTCAAGCGTAGCGACATTCAGTCGAGGGCTAATAACGTAAACAGTACAAAGTTTGAGTTCACAGAGGTCAACAGCCTCTCCGATCGGGCGAGTAGTCTCAACGTCTCAGCGGAGCTGTCGGTCTCCATCCTGAGCGGCGCCTTCAATGTCGGGGGCAGCGGAGCCTACCTTAGTAACAAGCAGGACACGAGTGAGTCCACCACAGTTGCTGTTATTGCCCAGTACCGCACGACCAGCAAATCTCTCGATCTCAATGCCCTCCGCACCACGGTGGACATCGAGCAAGAGATGCTTAATAAAATTTGTGCCACACACGTTGTTACTGGCATCGTCTATGGTGGTAACCTTGTCGGCACTCTGACCCAAAAATCCACCAACAAGGCGGACAACACCAAGATCAAGACCAACTTTTCGATCGAGGTCTTCAATAGCATGGGGCAGTGGATCTCTGCAGGGGCGAACAGCACGATAACTGTGGAGGAGAGACGGAAGATCAATAGCTTCAACCTTCACATCAACCTTTGCGCCGACTTCCCTTTAAAAAAGAACTCCGCCCCTACAGACCCGGTTTCGATGATCGAGGTTGTGAAGAGTGCAGAGCTTGTTGGTGATGGTGTCCCCTGCGAGGTCTTCCTCACCCCCTTACCATTGCTGGTGGACACGATCTCCAACTTCCGCGAGCTTGCCAAAGCGGATCTGATCGATATCATAGACCTCTATGGAGGTATACTCAAGCTCGAGAATAGCCGTGCTTGGCTCCTTGATGCCGTCGAAGCACACAGCGGGATCTTTCCGACATTCACCGGAGACATTCGCAGTCGCACCATCAAGACCACGAAGCTGGTGCAGGACGCCAGAGACGACCTACGCAGGTACCTGCAGAACTACCGCAGCGAGTTGACAGACATCGAGCCTCCACAATTTGTCAAGGGTGTGGTGGCTGAGTTTAATACCGCGATGGCAGAGTACGAGAAGGACAAGGATGAATGGAGACGATACCAGGACCGGCTGGCTGCTGCAGAGCAGCACGGCTTCCCCATTCTCGGCGTAACCGCCGTGGGAAGTCAGATGAGCCGTGCTGACAAGGGCATGTTGGCCGCTATCCTTGTGCCGGAGAACGCGAACTGGAAGGCCCTCGTAGACCTCTATGGCGATCTTGCCCTTGACATCCGCCAATGGCGCACATCCATCGACAAGCCCTCCCAAGGCAATGACGACAGGACCGCCAACGGCCCAGAGACCACTTATGTCTCGATCTATGCTGATCCTTTCCATGATATAACGCTCGAGTCGCTCGATGACGAAGCTGGGACATTGAAGAGTGCTCTTGCTACTGCAAGGTACGTTCGCACGTTGAATTGGTCCCTAGTTCCTGATCTCTTCCTTCAGGGGAACCAGGCGTGCAGTCTTCCTCACCTACGGCCGTTCGCGCGGCCATATCGGTGGCACAGAGTGGAACGTGCTCAACAAAGAGGGTTGGGGCATCATCATCAATAAAGAAGAAAACTGGCGATACATTGGCGACGTTCACCTCTCCAAACCTCACGGCAGCGGTATCATAACCTATGTGAACCAGACCAAGTATGTAGGCGACTTCGTCAACGGCCAGCGCGATGGGTGCGGTAAAATTATATCCAAGGACGGCACTGTGATGAGTGGTGTGTTCATCAAGAACGCCCACGTACCCCAGGGCACGCTCGTTGAGGTGACAGTGGTGAACAAGAACGATATCCCTATCCAGTATGGAAAGGTCGCGCTAGACAAGTTCGGCGCAGTGCGGTCGCACGTGGACAGAATCGGAACGATTATGGGATGGGAGCTCAAGCAGCGCTTCCGCCTCAGTCTTGAAGGTGGTTCGAAGGTGAATGTGGTAGGGAACATGATTGATCCAAAAGAGCCACCAAATGTCGAGGCCTCCACTTGGAACTTGGAAAAGTCGCCAAAGGTGACAGCCCATATGATATGAGAGCACTTCCCAGACGCAGAACTACACATGGAATGGGTTACGAGTGTATACACGGTTACTGTTGATATCCACCATACCTCTAACTGTGATCCAGCCTTTTCGATCTGGAGAAGCACCTTCCGTGTAGCAATTCTGCGGACCCGTGATCATTCATTTAAAGTGTATGTCGAAGATGTCCGTCACCAAAAGGAGCTCCGGGGCCGTGCATCTGATTTCACTCGAGATTGTCGGAAATAGGCGCTCCGTGCCTAGCCTAGGTATAATAACGCTTAATGCGTTCTTGTACGCGTTTCTGTTGTGCTCCCTCCCTTCCGTGAGGTAAGTCACTGTCACGTACCGTGCCGGCCGTGACATTTCCAGCCTCACGGGAATTGTCCGGCGCGTCGGTGGCGCTCGGCTTGCCGACGCGCGATGGCCCTGCTACTCGGGCAGTCGAACGTCAAACCCTTCTGGTTTAGCTTCGTTGCTCTGCAACGTGTTTCTAATTATTGTTTGATTTCTTATCATTTAAATATCCATGTACTCGCTCGCTAGTTCCTCAGTTTGAGGATCAACTTGAGTACCGGTCCTTCTTCTCATCTTTTCGTTCCCTTCCTTAAGTCCATTCCCGACGACGGCTGGTCGTCATTGGTAGTCCACGGCATTGTACGGTATACGCCCTATCCTGGCCACACGTCCGTCCTCCGACCGGACACGGCTCTGACAGTCACGGATACGTGTAATGTGCCGGTGCCTGTGTTGTTATGGGCAATCTAGTATAAAACCCGCTCGTCAACAGACTTACTAGACTCAGTTTTCTGTTCACGCACTGAGTCTAACACTGTTTAGTTCCAACAGGTTATGAGCCCTGTCCGCGGCTGAAATCCTAGGATAGACAAAACTCACTACGCTCCTGCCTACCATTTCTCCAGTCCATCGCCATGAGTTCTACAACCATCCCCTACTCTGTCAGTACTGGCTCCACCTTCGCAAGCTGCAAGGGACTAAGAACTATATTGCATGGAAGACGAAGGTGCACACCATGTTACAGTCGCTCCAGCAACAGGGCGTAGCCCCCAGTACCATCAGGGCCCCAGTCGCTGCCAACGCTGCCAACCCGACTGCAGAAGAGACTAGCGCGAGCGAGGCATTTGAAACAGGCCGTATCTCCCCTTTCATGGAGATTTCCTTCCGTATGACAGACTCTGTGAAATGCGTCCTCGGCGACACAGAGGACCCCAAGGTCACTTGGGAACTGCTCAAGAGAGAACCGCGTTGGCCAGGGGTTGCGATCCGCCCTTGTGGCGAAGCAGCACCTCGCCAAGTGGGATGGCACTACCTCCATTCACACTCACTACGACACTATGTTTGATCTCGGTACAGAGCTGGCAGGCACTGGCATGGTGATCGATGACCATTCCTTCTTCAAATATTTCACAAACTCACCTTCATCCCTTGATCTCTTCATTACCCTCTACGACGACTCTAATTATGGCGTCGATCTCCTCTGCGATAGATTGGCCAAGTATGAAATGCGGCGTAAGCTTGCAGATGCCAAGGATGGCAAAGCCGAGAGGATATCGGATGGTTCCCTAGCTCTATTTGGTCAGTCAGCATCCATCGTCATCCAAGGGCAAAGGGGAGGAAATGAAGAAGAGGGACTTACAGAATGTTACTTGCTATGGATGTGGTAAACGGGGTCGTGTCAAGGTGAAATGCCAGGATGGTGAGAAGGAGGAGAAAATCGGAAAGAAGGATAGTAAGTCCAATGCTGCAAAGGAGGAGGCGAGTAAGTCAAAAATATCGTCTGGGATGCTCTACCCAGCAGTGTCCCACAGCTTACTTGCAAGTACTAGAGGCTCCACGAACACGTCCTACGTCAACCCCAGAGCCTCATACCACCTCAACCCTTCACGAGGTGATTCAAATGCCTATCAAAAGTTTGCCACGCCCATTGAGATACCAGTAGCCAATGGGGGGAATTTACACTTATGGTTCTGTGACCCTGCAAGTGGCAAAGTTAGCCAATGGTCTAGAACAACAAGATGATCTCTAAGATGTGTACTGTGCACCTGAGATCCATGCGCGACTGGCGTCGCTTGGGAAGCTGATGAAGCAAGGCTGGGTGGCCCATCTGCATGACGACGGGATGGAGCCATGCGATCGGGACAGGGATATGTTCACCCATATTGTGGTGGTGAACGATGTCTACCCAGTAAGGCTCACCATGATTCCCCCAAACGCCGCATTGGCTGCATGGACGATCAAGGGTGACAGCAAGGGACCGACTCACAAGGAGTTAGTCGAACATCTTGAAACAGTTGCAATGGTATAAGGGTGACATTGATGACCTGACGCCTCCGCCTGGGTCATCTGTCTTTCAAGACTGGTCGCGTTGCAGAGAATGGTGCGAAGGGTATGGAAATCACAGACCTACCAAAGACAGTGCCCGGTCTTGATGCATGCACTGCATATATTGCAGCGAAAGGGGTCCACTTCCCGCACCTGGGTCGAGTGCATATCGACATTTCGGGACCTATGCAAGTGAAGTCAGCCGGCGGAAAGGAATACGAGTACACCGCCGTGGACGACTACAGTCGTGCGATGTACACGCGCCCGCTGAGGCACAAGTTCGACACACCGGAAGTCTTCAAAATCTTCATGGCCGCAGCAGAGAATGAATCTTCAAAGGAGATAATGACGGATAGAGCCCATGATCAACGGTATCACCGAATGAACAATCAGGGTACTCACCAACGCAGTGCATGCCATGTTGCACGACTCTGGTCTCTGCAAGGCCCTGTGGGCAGAAGCTTCCAACGCCTTCGTTGTCGTCCTATTGTGCACGTACATTGCTGCGTTAGGCAGTCGTACGCCATTTGAGGTACTCTATGGGGTGAAACCGGACGTTTGCATCTGCACACATTTGGCACGCCAGGTGCCATTGTCAAGCCGAAAGAGCGGCTGAAGGTGTGCTTCTTCGTGGGGTACAAGTACGAAGGTGGCAGCTACCAAGTTTGGGAACC
>Ga0307515_10005506_pt1 | contig 25630 bp, 31 predicted proteins | sample 17_EM_MG_FD_194513 | JGI IMG/M metagenome (GOLD analysis project Ga0307515, IMG submission 194513) | Populus trichocarpa ectomycorrhiza microbial communities from riparian zone in the Pacific Northwest, United States - 17_EM | ecosystem: Host-associated > Plants > Roots > Unclassified | place... | reverse complement strand
CAAGCACACCGCCAGTATTGCAAGCCTTATTAGAGCAGATGAGAGGACGGAGGGTGGGTGGACTCCCATTTCGGCCTCATTTCCTCCTTCAGTTCGAGAGAATAGACCAAATGCTCCATGACAGACAATATTACATCATTAATATGTGCGGTGCCACCTTCTGGGTTGTCCACGGTGATACCATGATGTGGTGATAATAAATAAATTTTGAATCGGTTAAAATGTGAATCGGATGCTCAGGAAAGCAGAACCAGCCTCCAATTTGGTGTTCTCTCCCGCCCCCAAATCAACCATACTGCAGTGACAGCGCTCGTTCCCATTGTGGACTCCCTCTAATGACTCTCCGGGACTATTGCGCATATCCAAACCCGGAGAGGACACGTCGGGGTTCGAGAACGTCCGGTGGTTGGGAGGTGGCGATGGGGCGGACCTATCATTCTCCACAGGAAGTGCGAGTGTGTGGTTCGCATGGCGATTGGGGGTAGTTTGGTTGATCGGGAGCCGCGCAGAGGCGGATGATGCCATCGCCAACGGCAAGAGTAGCAACTCGAAAGTAAGCATTGATATAGACGATATATGAATTATTGATAGTATATAGAAACCGATTATTAGAGAGCTGGGTCTTAATGAGTGGTGGAGCCTGGTCGCGTCAGTAAAGGAACTCAGCACCACTCCGACGAGAGGTTCGCGTACGATAGCGTAATTCACAAACGGCGGTGGGACTGTACAAGGAGACGGGAGGGGATTCTGACGAGAGCAAGATCTTGATGAGAGCAAGTTGGGATTTCTCCTACAGGGGTACAGTGGTCTCTCCCTATTAGTATAACCCTGGATCTGGTGGGCAGTTGGACCTTATTCTTGTAATATGTTATTCCTATAGGTACAAAGAGGAACAAGGCCCGTTACAATAAGAGCATAAGAGGGGGTCTTTCGAGCTGGATACTCCGTGGTCAATATCTAGGTGCATTTAGGACGAATTCCAGAGTTTGTTCATAGTTAAGGTGGATCAATCCATCCCTGTCGACACGCCTGTAATACTCGAGAGGTAAGTATTTGTGTATTTGATACCCTGAACGGCTTACGGTTGGACATATTCGTGGAGGGTTTTAACTACCACGCATATCCTCATGAAACAATCAAGCATGACATGGCCACCGGGAGCTTGGTGGGACCGGACGTGGCTCAGTGTCGGTCAGCCAGGGAGATGATGAGTACGTACCGTATCTCCGAATGAGATTTTCCACTATGTGTTGGGAGAGATTATACCCAAACTGTCTGAGGCCATCCTGAAGTTCGTGCACGTCGATAGATCCCGAGCGGTTCCGGTCAATGTGCGTGAATACCTTTCCCCATTCCTCGACATACTGATAGTGACACCAATAAGAATGCATGGGATCGTAGCGTTGTTAATTGACTCTACGTACTTTGAAGATACCCTGAAATTCAGGAAATGTGATTGTACCACTGCGATCCGAGTCCTGTTGAGAGAAGCGTTCAGGAAGCGTTTGACAAAGAGTTTTCCACAGATATCGGAAAATGATTGACACATACAAATAATTTCATGAGCATTTCGATCGTGGGTATATCGAAATTCCTTTGGTCGCCATTTAGGAGTGCTTGCTGAAGCTCCTTCGCAGTGATTCTGCCATTTCCATCTGTGTCCACAGACGTGAACCACCTCCACGTCCTGTTCAATGATAGTTATAGGATAGTCTTAGAAATCACCGGAGGCATGGGCACTGACAAATCCTGAGATGGATCAGGCTGTTGGAAGCCACCTGAACTGCCGTAGCCATGGGCAGAAGGTCCGCGGGCAGGAGGTGCGCCAGGTGGGGGTGCGTACTAAAGCAGGAGAGGGACAATGGGGGTTAGGCTATCATGATTGACTGGTGCAGGACGAATCTCACATAGCCGGACATAGTTCAGAAGAGATCGTAGGTGTTGGAGTTCAAGTTGGGTGTCTCCTACCGCGGAATGGGGCAAGCGCCTTTATATACCAATCGGGAATCGATCGGGATTTGGGTTTGAGTGTGGCTAGCCAAAGGTGATAAAAAAGGTGATTAATAATATATCTGCTATCTTGTCTTACTTTCCGGCTATGACGTCCACGTCGGCGTCTCATCGGCCGCGTCACAAGGGACTTAAACGGATTTGGAATACGACAAGGAAATCCGGACTTCACCGGAACTCAAGTGAGCATACATCCTACCAAGATCTCATTCAATTCAAACAGGAACTTTGCGATCTCTCGGATGAAGACTCCAGGACCCTGGCTCAACAATAGTTGGATACCCTTTCCATTTCCGGATCACTCCCGGGGGGGATATCGATCCGTCATCACCACCTTCCTGATACCAACTCGCATTGGGCCCATCGAGTGAGCCGATCTCCTGCCAACCAAACACAAGCACAGTACAAGCGGCGGCGATCCCGAGGAGCGCGGCACTATTTATATGCTCCTGACTGGCAAGTGGAAGAAGAATGACAACGGTACCAGCCAAGAGCCGTGGAGCGATGCGAACGGTCTTACTAAACCACAGTTCTCCCGGTTTGTCAGTCTCACGTTCGAGCATCGCAATGCACGTAAGGGAAACCATTGCCACGGCATAACTCCCTGAAAACATCCACCGGACCCCCTGAGGGACTTGTTGCTCATGGACGAGTTCGGCGGTTGTGTCACCACACAACGTAATGGCAGCGACCAATGGTAGATGCAAGGAGAACCACGTCACGCACGAGGCCATAGAATGGCGTATGGGGTGCGTGAATCGTCTTGAACCAGCTCCCTGGCAATAGAGGCCATGGAAGAAAAAGGCGATAACGACGGTAAGGGTGGCTTTAGCAGCACCGACGTGCATACCTTCTCCCGCGGGCTGGCCGTTGAGAATAGCGAGGAGGAATTCGCCGTGGACGAGTGTAACGAAATCAAGAAACCTCTCAATTTCGTGCTCGATCGCGACGGCCGGGGAATGGGTGAGCTTCATGATGCGTTGGAAGGCTGGGCTTAGAGACGTGAGGTTAGTAGACACTTATGAGCCACAAGCAAGGTTTGTACCTGTAGAGGAAAAGCCAGGCGCCGTATTCGAGGGCAAGGGCGATCGCTGCCAGAGCCACGGCCAGTCGCACTTCCACGTACATGGCACCGATCCAAATACCGGCTGAAACGAGCCAAACTACGAAATGGGACCGGATTTGCGGCTTATATTGACGGATGTAGAATGAGTAGTAGAGGGTAAGGCCCATCATCAGCCCGCTGGCAACGAGATAGGCCCCTATTGCGGTCTGTCTTGCGCCATGCTCAGTGTTCTCTATATGAATCGCGTTGTTCCCGTAAACGACCAAGGCGGCGACGACGAACAAGATGAGGAGGCGTTGGGGGGCGTCGTCGACGAAGAAGGCATCGAAGATTTCCCTCATATAATTCCAGACGAGCCAAGCGGCAGTGTATGTAAGGATATAACGAACGAGGGCGATGGCATCATGTTCGTGAACCGCTTCTTTGGCGAGGCCGACGACAAGGCCGACGAAGACGAGGTCGAAAAAGAGTTCGAGACGGTGGCTTGTCCTTTCGTCTGCACTTCGCACAAGTACGTTTCCGCGGAAGTATTGGAGGGCACGTGGGCGTCGGAACATATATCGCCTGCCCAAATGCACTTCGCGGTGCTCTGCATCACGTCGTTCAATCTCCCGGCGGTGCTGGTGCTGTTCGGGTTCGAGTTCGAGTTCAGGTGTACTAGTAAGATCCTTTCCATCAATCGCAATCGCATTAGAACCACCCTTATCCGTTGCTTCTGGGGCATAACCAGCTATCTCGACGTGGCCATATTTCATGTGATGAGCGTGGTGAACGTGATGAGCACCATAGACGGCAGGCGTAGTTGTGGGCGATGATGGCGTGGGCACCGAGACCGAGGCATTTGTATATGGATGAGGAGCAACTTCTTGGGACATGGTTACCGTCCAGGAAGCTCAAACAATGCGCACAAATATTTTCGCATTTTTGTATCTCTGGCGCCCTCGCGCGCCTATCGCCGATGCATTACAATGTATTTCGATTCGGAAGAGGCATGTCCTTCTTCTCCCGTCATCACTGCATGCTGCACGCTGCACACCGTACAAACAAACCGGGCTACCCAAATCTCATGGTCATACCCGACACCGAATGAAAGGAGGTAGTGCAACTCTCAAGTTTGAAGGTGGCGGGCATAATGAGGCCCGTACCAAGTCTCCAACAACAGAGAGCGGGCTCGGAGGTTCCGAGCTTGTCGCTGCTCCATCTCCGGTCGCGAGTCGGTGGCAGAAAGCTGGAACGGACCCATCTGTTTTGACGGGTAGCCAACTGTGGCTTGGTCGAGATCGAGGCTAAAATACCCCCAGAGTCCATCGACCTTGATCACCATAAGACTACCTTCTGTTCCTTGCCTTAGTTTTGAACTCCAGCCAGGACCTCAATGTTTACTCACTTCCACGATCGATGAGTTCACACTCATCCCGGTAAAATGTTCGTCTCCCTCCCGCGACTCCTTGGATGATTACCATATGCTCAGCCTTCGGTTTCTTGAACTTCACTTCGCTCAACGCTCTGGGGAGGTCGGAGCGGAAATGAATAGATCGTACAAACCGTTTCCGGCCAGTGTACAGTGCCAGCACAAAGAAAGAGGCAAGCGTTATGCTGCCTCCTACGATGGTGAGCCGTTCTTTCAGGGGCCTCTGAATGTATTTAGGTTTATCTGGGTCAGGTGTTTTCTCACTAGTGACTTGTTAGATTCAAGAAAGAAAGGAGCAAACACAGTCAACGCACTCGTATTCAGGGTTCTCGACGATTTGAAAGTTCCAAACGCCGTCGATGAACCCTATGCTTGAGAGTTGGCGTCAGTATCCAGACATGGATCTGGAAGAGGTAAGGCTGTACGTACAACCACGCAGTTGCTGTTACCATCAATGGCCATCCGAATAATTTGTGAAAGAGAGTGAGTGGATGTGAGAAAACTTGTTGTTCATCACCAAAGGTGTAATATCGGCCTCTTTCGGTCTCTTCGCGGGTACTTGTCCATGGAAGACGTTCTGAAAGGCTTCGACGCAACGAAGACGGTGTAATGGTGGTTTGTGTGTGCGCTGGACTGCTGTTAAGGCGACGTCCCGAAGTGGTATCCTTACAAGGACCTCGGAGTTGTGTCTCCCAGGAACGTAGCGAATGTAAAGGGGACCGTAATGAAGGTCGGGGGAACATGGCTGCTTCCAACTTGAGCATTCATGTACAAAGAGAAGAACGATCCATTTCGCGAACTAGTGTATTCTATGCGTCACGAAATACAATCAAGATATATGAGAGGCAAATAGGGTGCATATACGCGAGCGACACGAGTGGTTGCAAGCGATTGAGGGCACAAAAACGGGCAGGGAGAGGATGAAGCTATCTTTCAGTACCAGTGATAGTGGAATGGATGATGCAGAACGGCTGGGGATCAAAATAATGAGTTATTGGAACCTAAAAGACAATGCAGACTTGGATTGCGAGAGGTTGAATACAGGACCAGCTTGAAGATGCAGTTGACGATGGAGAGTGTCCGAGGAATAATGTCCAAAGTCGTGACCAAGAATAAACATACTGAGTGAAGTCCGGTTTATCGCAGACGGAGAGTAAAGCGATTGGCCGGTACAAAACTATGTCCAACACTCCGCCGTCTATGCAAGACTTGCATACTTTTTGAGCAGCTTATCCTTGGGCTTGACTGCCAGGTCGCCCTCGACTGCAATCTTTTCGGCTAATCTAAAAAAGCTATTAGTCCACACGATGAACGAGGAACAGAGTTTATAAACACACCTCTCAACCACAGATTCCGAAAGCTTCGCAGCGTGCATCAATTTCGCCACTGTCGTGTATACTTGTGGCACATCCACGCTGATGTCTTCCAGGAACTCCATATTGCATTCGAAACCCTTCTCAAACTGGCTTTCCGTAGCCAAACCCTTAGAAGCGGCGCAACCGAACAACTCAATGACAAGCTGGGTCTCCGACTCTTTTGCATCAATTGCTTTGTGGAACAGGGTTTCGATGAGCTCGTTTCGGAAATCGGGCGGTAGTGATTCGAAGTAGCCTTCGCCTTCATTCAAGTCTTTGAGCATGAAGAATTCTTTGACGTCCTCCTTGATCTTGTCCTTTGCCCGTTCCAGTGTCATAGATGGGGGGGCTGCACCGACATTGCTGGTAGTCTCCTCCTCGCCATAGTCGGATGTCGCGGCGGTCGAAGGTGGGCCTTCCCTGACTGAGCCATCACCACCGAACGGAATGGTACGAGGCTGGAGAATGAGTCGGCGGCGCTGGGGTCCATCAATAGGGCTGGCGGTGCCCGAGCTCATGTCGATGCTTGCCTTTCGGCTAGGAGGACGCGTCGAGGCGGCAGTGCGAGATCCGACAGATACTGCATCGGGTGTAGCCTCGCTACTGTTCAACATGGCGAACATATTTGAGGAAGACGATACACGAGTAACGGATGCGGATTCCCGCTTATCGGTACGCTTGGAGAACACACTAGTAGGCCCAAACTGGAGGCCAGCACCGCGCTCGATCTTGCCGAACTTTGATAGATCGCCGGCTTTCGTCTGGATAGGGCGAGTAACCGGGGTTGTCCATCCATCAGCACCAACTTGAGGTGGGCCGTAGTCGCTGCGTCCTGTATCTCGTCGTCCTCGGCCGGCAGGCTCCCGCATACTGGTTTGACGAAGAAGGGCTTCACGTTCTTGCACTGCTCGGTCACGAGCGGCCTAGTGGGAAAATGAGATAATGCAAAAGACAAGAATGGCTATTGCTCACCTTCTCGTGAACCTCGGCGATAGTAGTGGGGGCCGCGACTTGATTGCGAGCAATCCAGTTTCGAGTCCGGAGTTCAATGACATCCTAGAAGGGCTCAGGAGACAAAAAGAGAAACTGGATAGATGTGCATACCAGTATCATGAACTGGATCCTAGAGTTTATCTTACCACCATGGGCCATTTCTTTCATACGGGAGAAGTAGATGTCCATGTGATTCTTCGCTTTGGCAGTGTCAAGAGTCTGACCGACGGTCGCCAGCAACTTGCACAAGCTTTCGATTTCTTCCTCCTCGGGATTCTCGACGTTGCTGAGTAGTTTCTTGATACACTCGTGCATGATACGCTCAGTAAGCATCTGCAACTTGAAGAGTTCGCCGATGAACTTGACGAGACCGAGACCACGTCGTTTAGCTTTCTGGGCGACATAGTATTCTTCAGAGTAAAGGACTTGCTCGCCACCACCAGCTTTCTCAGCTGCGTCGGCAGCAGCCTTATCCTGTTCAGCTTTACTTGCAGCAGCAGCAGTAGCGGCCTCCTTAACAGACCAACCACGCTCGAAATCTTCCTGGCAGCGGTTAAGCAAGTACTTGCGGAAGAGGTTACCACCTGCAATTGGCTTGCCGTCTTGGTTATTGCGGATGCTGTCGTCTCGAACATCTGGGCTGATACGCTCCATGAGGAATCGGCAAAGACGGGCATACATCTCGGACCATGTAGCCTCGTCAGTGGCTTTCTCGAACACAAGCCTGATGACTTGGATGAGGGTGTGTCCATCGGTTTCATTGACAGAACGGTTGGCCCATTCGAGGATTTGCTTCGAAATGGAATCGAACTTCTCAAGCGTGAGCTTATTGAGTGACGCTTTGACCTTGCGGTCGACGTATTCAACGGAGTTTTCATCGAGCATGTGACGGCCGCGAGTTGAAGTCCAGCGGTTCTCGGTCGTTTGCAGGGGCCCAACAGGATCTGCGTTGACAGGAGGGATGCTGAGCTGGCTGGGATTAGCGCCTGGACGAAGAGAGTCGCGTTTGCGACCGCGGCCACTGGTCGGACGTCCAAGCCCAGTCGGAGAGTTCTGCATCTGGGGACTATTCTGATTGGGGCCGCGCGGCATTGGCGGAGCTGGGAACGGTACACCGCGACCACCGAGGTTACGAGTTGCCTGTGCAAAGCGATCTTCGGAAGACGGCCTTGGGCCTCGGAAGTCGCCCATTCCACCCGCCCCGAAGCTCTTGCCAGTAAACGGCCCACCGCCGGGGCCCATGATACCCATGCCGATCATGTTGCGGGATACAGTAGCGGCAGCAGGGCCACCTGCCGGGCGGCGAGATGGACGTCCTCCAAAGGAGCTCTGGTCGGTGGGCTCCAGACCAATTGCATCGAGCGGAGGAAGGTCGTCTGGCTTATCCTTGCAAACGGACATGAATTGCATCAAGAAGTCGCGATCATACCTGAGACACTCGATCAGGGGACTCCCCAAAATATCAAAGTCGATTTACTCACCGGAACCTGCCGCTGGCAGCATTTACATTGAGCTCACTCTTCGGAGCCTTGATACCTTGAGGGTATGAGACCTTATCTATATCTTCGATGATTCTGGCGCTGGCAAGCGCTGAAGGAAGCGGTTGTGGGAGGTTAGGGTTGGTGGTACTAGAGAGATCCAGTCGGCCAGGAATGGGGCGCTTGGGCTTAGTTTCCACTGGAGCGGTCCTTGGTAATGATGCGGGGCCAGACGCCGGGGAAGTGCCGTGGGCCGGAGTTGAAGGCGCAGGAGAAGATCCTAGGGGCGTGCTATCAGCAGGTGTACCAGTGGTCGCGCCTGGGGTAGGAGCCTCTTGGGCGATAGAAGCAGCAGCTTCGTCTTCTTCCTTCGCCTTTGCAGCAGCAGCAGCAGCCTCCTCCTCGGCTTTGCGCTCGGCTTCCTTGCGCTCAACTTCCTCGGCTTCGTTCTGGAGACGAATCCGTTCTGCTTCCTCAGCGGCATTGCGCTGCCTTTCCTTTTCTTCAGCCTCCTGGCGCTCGCGCTCTTTGCGGTCTGTGTCCTCCTTCTCCAAACGTGCCTTCTCTAGGCGTTCCTCCTCTAGGCGTTCCTTCTCCAGACGTTCCTTCTCCAGCTGCTCTTTCTCCAAACGTTCTTTTTCCAGGCGTTCTTTCTCCAAACGTTCCTCCTCTAGGCGCTCTTTCTCCAGGCGCGCTTTCTCCAAACGTTCTTTCTCCAGACGTTCTTTCTCCAAACGGCCTTCCTCAAGACGGCGTTGATTGGCGCGTTTCTTCTCCTCTTCTTCCTCGCGTTTGCGACGTTCCTCGTCGTCTTTTTTGCGTTCACGGTCGTCTTCCTCACGCTTGCGGCGCTCCTTCTCCTCGTCGTCACGCCGTTTACGCTCAGCAGCCTCCGCATCACGCTTGGCCTTGATTTTGCTGATCTCCTCCTTCCTTTTCTCCTCGTCTACGCGCTTTTTGTATGCCTCGGCTGTCTCCATACGGACAGGTGCGGATCTCCGAGGCTGCTCCAGCGCGGGCCCGTCTTCCTTCTTCGTTTTAGCGGCTTCCTCGTCCTTCTTGGCGGCAGCAAGAGCTTTGATGTCCAGCGGCGCACCGTCTGGCCCGCGAAGCGATACCGAGACGGTACGCTTGTTTTGCGGTTGGAACGGTGCGGCGTTCGATTGAAGGCGACTGCCGGTGATAGTGGGTGTGTGCATTGAAGGTGTTGAGGGTGTTGGAGGGACGGTGGTGTTGAGGCTGATCGCAGGAGAAGGTCGTGGAGAGATTGGCACGTGAGACTGGGAAGGAGTGGGAGGCATAGGGTGGAGCTGCATCGATGTTTGCTGTGGAGTAGGTTGCGTCGGAGGTGGCGGGATGTGAGGCGGTGGTTGGCCCTGCCACAGTTGTGGTGGAGGCGCGTTGGGGTCGAAATGGTAGGGATAGTACTGTAAGGGAGGGTGAATAAGGAGTGGGTTTGACGGGTATACTACGTACAAAGGGATAGGGTGATGCCCACTGCATCACAGAGGGCGGCGGCATCCCTGGCATCCCCATGCCATGTGGGACTTGACCAGGTATGGTCTGAGGAACTTGGCCGGGAACATAAGGAGCGCCAACGGGAGGACCATTCGGCATCCCGTTTGGCATTGGCATGTTTGGGGGAGGCGGCATTGGCTGCTGCGGTGTAGGCGGTGGGACCATCCGTGGGCTGCCGAGAACGCCCGGCTGAGGGCCAGGTGGACCACGGTGGCCGCCATTGTTGCTCAATCCTCGAGAAAAATTTGACGAACGGGGGCTACCAATGCCGTTGGGTTGTCGGAGATGAGGGGCAGGATACATGGATCCGCTCTGCGGAGGACCAGCAGGCTGGCCGCCTTGTGAGGGAAGAGGTGCGCTTCGGACAGAGGGAGAATTGCGGGCATTAGGGGGTTCAAATGTATTTGGTTGAAGAGCTAGAGGCCGGGGGGGAATGGAATCTTGAGGGGTTGATGGAGCTACCTGGGTGGGTGTAGAGGGAGCAGTAGGTGGAGCAGGCTCGGAGGTAGCACCACTGGGCTGTTGGAAGAGCTTGTGGATGTCGATTTTCTTTTTGACCGTCGGGCCCGCGTTAGAGGCAGCCGTCGACGACGATCCTGGCAGAGACACCGCCGGCTTGGTGACTGTCGGCGATGCCGAAGCAGTCGCTGGTTTGTGGGTAGCAGAAATGCTGCCAAAAGATCTAACCTGCTTTGGATCCGTCAGCGTGGATGGAGCCGCAGGCGATGTAGATGGGGGAGCTGAGTTGTCGTCTATCGATCCAAACTGAACATTGGATAGACCTTTAGACGCTGAGCCAAGAACTGGGATAATATGAATAAATGTTAGTAAATATTCCGGGGGGAGGCTGAGATGATCTTGAGGACACTCCGAAATATGTCCTCTGGGCTCGGTCCTCCCAGGAGAGCGGTGACGTGAGAAGTTGCCACTAGAAACACGCCCCTGCAGCGTTTCGAGAGGTCGCCACGGCGAGACTTAGAGAGCATAAGACATAAAACCTCGAGCTGACAGCTGGAGAGGATTGGTGTCCGGGTTGATGAGTGTGCGCACACCATGCGGGACGTCTCGGGCAGGAAGGAGCCCGACCTCGGAGGAAAAAAGGGGGTACCTACCTGACTGAACAACAGTTTTACTGACGTTTACGGCACCCTTCAGCGTGCTGGGGCCCTGTTGGGGCATCGAAACGACCGCTGAGCTGCGCCTTGAGTGGGAGGCTTGGTAACCATTGGCGGTCGCGGCGGGGGCTGCAGAGGAGACGACGGTTGGGGACGACGACGATGCTGCGGCAGCTGATATGCTCGGCGGACCTTTGGACCAGGCGGACCTCTGAGGAAGATTTACTGAAGCCCTTTGGTTAGTGGCAGGCGAAATTTTGCTCATTCTAGGAGAGAAAAAATTCCGATGAGCCGGGAGCACGTAGACAAAGATCACACACGCACGACTGAGTGGGGATGGAGGCGGGTGCTTGCGGCTTTTTGAGCGAGGGAGCTTGGGGGTGGTTGTTGACGCCGGAGGTGTGATCTCTTGCGTTCGTAGAGGCAAACGGTTCGTGAAATACAGAACCTGCCTGCAGGCAGAGACTGAAAAACGAAGTAGACAGGTAGTTAACGCGGCTGCGAAAGGGGCGAGCCGGATGGGTTGGAGTGTCCGACGGTTGAGGACGAGTCCAAGTTGGAAAACCTCATTTTTCAGCCTCGATCGAACACACATTTAGCATCTATTCCCAAAAATAATGACCTAGACCACATCCATTTAGATCCACACTTAGATCGTAAACATGTCCTCCCGATTCTGCAGCAGCGTGAGTGAACCAAAACCTCTGGCACCACCTGACCCGGTATGAATGCTGCACCCACCACTTTTTGAGCCGTGGACAGCTGGACAAATGCGTAAACGACAACCTGAGAGTCGGTATATTTACTCACCTGCGGCGTTTGGGGCACCTTCCACGTTTTGAACACCATTCTGCGGAGACGCCAGTTGCGTCAGTACGTTGGCGGCATGACCGACCCTGGTGGGCACACACGCACAATATGGCTTCCAAAAGGTGCTGATAACTCTGTACGGCAGTTGACTCGATGAGTGCGTGCTCCTTCCCAGACGGGGATGCTCACCTGTTGAGGCATTTTCTCGAGGCATTGCACAAACGCCTGGGTCATTGCTCCCTGAAGTGACAGTAAGTGGTATTCGGGAGGGCTTGCTGTGCATACTTTCTGAGCACCGCTTGCGGTGACAACCTCGTGCGAGTTTCCTGAATCAAGACACGCTGCCCATAACACGACGTCTCCATTGCTCTGCTTCTTACGACCTTGAGCAGGCAATCCGGTATTGGGAAGGCAATCTGCTGAACTCTGCTGAGGGTCGAGTAAGGATCCGATCTAGAAATAGAGTGAGATACTGATTCAGGCGTTCACAGCAACTGATGGGCACCGTGTTCGGAAGATCTACATGTCGAGTCAATTCGATTATTCCTCGGAAACCCGACGAGCACGTGCTTACCCAGGACGCCGTTGAAAGCCTCCGGCGTACGATTTGGTGTCAGATGCGGACTCTGTAAAATGTCAAGACCCGTCTCAGATGCACAACAATCACTACATAGGGACCAATTAGTCACGCATACCCAGCGTTGCGGGAAATTGGGAGATGGGCACACACAAGACTGCAGTCAATCGGCATCCTTTTGGAAGCGGTTTCACGAGGATCTCATGTAGTTCCTAGACCAAGCTTAATATTCTTTAATCGACAGATTTGGAGAGCTCACATCGTCAACAATGTATACCCCGTCGGCACAAGTAATCACTACATCGAAATGGTCGGCCTGGATCCGGGATTATCCAACGTAATTTCGTACCTTCATCTAAGCCGTCTGCCTCGTCCCCGTCCAGATCCTCTATCTGTCCGCCATGTCCAGAGACTGGATATTGAATGAGTCAGGAAAATTCAGGAGTAAAGGGGACAACCTACAATGCAGGAAGAAGCTATCACCCGGCATGGCATCGCTTACGAGGATCTTCATGTGGTTTAGCTGGTTTTGTATAGTTGGTCGACTGGGAGCATGAACATTGATGACACGAACAACGCACCATGACATCGCGTGTGGGAAATGTCTTTGATGTAGGGTCTTCATCTGTGAGGATCGTGATTTCCTTCTCCTCAAAGTGGAAAGTATCTGCAAGTTTCAATCAGAGGATGAGTATCAATGGGACGGATGAAATTTCACTTGTGAGGAGCCTCTTCATATCATTGACATCATTGTAGCACCCTAAAAGTGGCTTGTCGCCTGCCCCTCTGATACCGATCTAGGAAATTTGATTGGCCTTCAGCTTCGCAATGTCTAAGCACGTACAAGGAGCGCACGGCGTTTCTTTCCTGCAGGTGGGGTTCCAATTTTGTAGCCATATTCCCGAGTCGTTGCTCGAGGCGGGGACATGAACAACTGAGTCGGTGGAATAGCTGCACCATCATGAGAGTCGGACTATTCTCTGGGATAGGTGGACACATACGGAAGGAGACGTGTAGCAGACTAGCGTGAGGGGTGAGTCGATAATAATGTACTTCAAACTGGTTTGCCTGCCACTTACTCGTTATGAAGGGGGCTCAAAGGTTCGTCCAATGGATCGAGCGCATCCATCCTTGCCGCAACGGACCCATCCTGATGGTTTGGACTGAAGACACGGAAATCCCCTCTCCAGGCTGCATCTTCGGTGTACGGACTGGGCGAGTGGCAACAGCGCCAGCAAGTGAACGAGTCGGAAAGGAAAGGAAATCAGTGCGCGGTGGCGGGTGGCTGTGATATGGATATGCTCACGAGACGACCTCGATCGGAGGTGAGGGCATTGCAGGGGACACTACGGCGTCCTGAGTCGAACCTGTCGAACCGGATTTCGGTCGGAATTCGAACTCAAGCGAGTTCGCGTTGGCAGCCATTTGGTTTGCCTGACTTGGACTCAGAAGGGAGCAGCAGATAGGACGGTGCCCTTGTCTGCGACAGTATTTTACCGTGGTAGTGGTGGTGGTGAGTGGTGAAGAGGGACAAAGCTGTTGTTTATATAAAGATGCTAAATAACCTCGCTCAGAGCAAAGCCTACCCACGCCGCGATCACAAGACCACCTCTCAGAATCACCATCTATGTCCATGTCCTACACGCAATCGCAGTCGTTTATTCGCCATTGTACTCCTCTGGGATACCGTTTTTCACCAACTGCCAGCTTGGCCGGGCTGAGATATCAGCCCACCACCTCGCCACATTTGGCCACTTGTCACTCTTCAAGTAATCATAGCCGCTCTCTGTCACCATATGGCCGTGCGGCAGGCAGAAGATGTCAACCGCAGATATTTCCTACATATTCCGTCAATCAATTGTTTGTCCAAGAAATGAAAAAAAGGAATTGTCTCACGTCTCCCGCAAGATATTTCTGTTTCTTAAGAAGCCGCTCGAAACCGTCAAGCTTCCCAGCCATCAATTTCTCGTAAAACTCCAAGAATGCGGGGTCTGGCTGGTTCCCGAACATACTGCAACTGGGGTAAGATCCCGGCCGTTCGAATTGAGGAGGATCACCTACGGCTTGAACACCTTTTCTTTCAAAATCCCCGACACGGGAGGCTCGAAGTTGGAGGTCTCAATCGAGGCGGCTTGCTCAAAACTAGCAACGGCCTTGACATTGGAGGGATCAGGGAGCAAGGGAGTGCCGGAGCTTGCCCACTTGGTGGCGACGTATCGGCCAATAGCACGGCTTTCGAAAAGAATGAAACCATCATCCTATAATGGTTTGGTCAGTTTTCTAGCACCACACTCTTTCTTTCCGTTTGATTGGTGAGTGGTGAGTGCACATACATCAATAAAGGGCATCTGGCCGAACTGTGCAAAGTGAAAAATCAGTTTGGAGTTGAAGGTAATACGGATCGGCTTACAGGTTGGTGCTCGAGCCATGCATCCCCTTTGATATTCTCAGCGGGTAGGAGCTTGAATGGAACCTTCTTCTCCACCAAGACGGTGGCGACGCGTCGTCCACAACTGGACATGTGGTGCGCATAAAGTTTGAGGACCATTGTAGTGAGTCGAAGCTAGCAAAGTTAGAGGCACAAGTGTTTGATTTTCTGGATGTCACCATTGTCGGCGAAATTGTCCTACCTCTTTATACTGGAATGATCCTCCGGGAATCCCCCGAGCCCAGTAATCAGGGAGCCTATGAGATGGACACCACACATGCCCGCGTAATCATGATTTCTTGTTTTTGGACTGGACATTGTGTTCGGGTAATTGATTGTGAGGATGTAAGTATTGAAGTATTGAAGGAAGGAAAGATACCACATAGCAGCATCTATTCAACCTGGACAGCTTTCCTTGGTTCATTCCAAATTCGGACAAATCCAGATTTGTCAATCGGGGGTTTTGGACGGCTGTGGGTTACATCTCGGTAAGCAGGGAGAAGGTCCGCTGGCATACGTTATTGTGGAGCTAAACCGATGAGCATTGTATGGTCTTGGCTGGCTTGCCCTTTCCTTTCATACGTCTCTTTTGTCGTCATCTTGATGCCACCGGTTTGTGGCCCCTGTTATGTTATGTGCGAGAACATAACACTGAACATATCCACTTCCAGACACAGGAAAAGAATTGCCAAGTCCAAGGTATGAGAACGGACATAACGACGTCACACTCCTGACACTTTAAGCCAGCCTGCGACCTCCAAAGCTGCCTCAATCGTAACACGTACTCACCAGAAAAGTGCGATGAACACCTGAAACGCTTGTACGAGTGTTGTGAAGCACTGTACAAGGCCAAGCACGAAGGAGGAAACCAGGCGGATCTCGATTTCACTTCATGTCCAATGGAGAACGTCACCAGTCACTGGCTTAAAAGAAGGAGGTCAGAATAGTGGCCACTAGACGCTCGGTTCCCCCCTTCAACTGAGGTGAAGATGGAAAAATAAAGGCTGCCCGGGTGACGAATGTCAAAATCTCTCGTGTATCCTGAATATCCACCACCCAAAAACCTATTACTATCAAGATGATCATACGTGGGTATGGCCATACACGTTCCGAACCGCCCTATTGAGAAAATACGCCTGCCGTTATGCCAGTAGATCTTCATCCCCTTGTGCGAATGTTGAAGATTACGCCAGACCGTCAAATCGTACTTTCCATTCTCTGAATTGGTCGATCCGTCCAATAAGAAAGCGATTGAGATACCCTCATCCAGATCCTGAGTAAAGATGCATGCGATCTGTACAGTTCTAGAGGACCCGCGTCGTGAATAAATGTGTGTGTGAGCGAGAGCGGTGTACTAGGCTCCTGCCGTGGTACTAATCGCATGTGCTCGCTCCTTCGGTCCTACGACTGGCCATGACTTAGTGACCGTTCAAATTGTGCATTACTCTTATTTTACATGTGAATACTAAATTTATCAGTAGAGCTAGTGACCCGGCCAACCTTGGGGGGGGGGGGGGGCAAGACACGAACGACTCTACTCCTGCAACGAATGGAATGGGCGGGAGAGGGCGGGAGACAAGTTTGGTGAGACCCACTAAGCTTAGCGATCGCTGCTTTCGCTCGCAGTTGATACCGCATATTCACTGCCAAGAGGACGCGAGAACCTAGGGGCCCCGATCCGTATCTTCCCTTGCTCTATCACAAGCGAGTGGGAAAGAGAATGTCGGCGCCTTTTGATTGAGAGAGATAAATAAAAACCCCGGAGATGAGAATTTCGAAGAAATACAGAGGGAAAATGAATGAAATGAAAAGGGTACTGACTTTGCCGGAAGCGTTGGGTTAATAGACAACGCTGAGAAGTTCCTGGGGAACAGGGGGTTCCCTGGTGCGCGTTCGGAAACGGGGCTCCTGGCAGACATGGGTGAGTCTACAGGGGTATAGTCGAGATTGTCGATCGACATCCGGCGACTCCGCGAGACGATGGTCAGCCCGACCATGCGGGACGTATCTAGGGGCTCCTGGTCGGCGTCGAGACCAGTGGAGACCGTCTGCGATCCGGCATCTGGTGTGGCATCGGCACTGGGCTTCTCCTCCTCGTCCTCTTCCCCGATCACTTCCATCGCACCGGCTGCCTGTTCCTCCTCGCTGCCAGGGAGCGGCGAGATGGGAGGCGGGTTCGACGAGTCGGGATAGATTGGCTCCATAAGAAGACCAGTCATGCCGAGGGCGGATATTGGCTCGGCTAGTTCCTCCACGTGATCACTTTCGTCGTCCTCCACCGCCGACTCGCCTTCTGGCTCATGCCCCTTGCCAAAAACCTTGATATCGAGCTTCTCATCCTCTTCCGTCTCCTCCTCCTCGTCCAGCTCTGGAGATACACCCAGCGCATTCTTGAGCTTCTCCCACAGGGCCTCGCTTCTCGTGCCGATGCACCTGCGTGCTTTTAGAACCCAGAGACGGTCATTTGCCTCATGTCGATCCACCTTGAACATCCACCTCTCTAGCTGGGAGAACGGCCACTTTGTGGGATCATTAGATTCTTCAGTGAGAGTCTGTGGATAAATTTGCTTGATGAGGGCCCACAGCCGACGAGGTGGACCTTGGGTGAGGAGCTGCGTGACTTCGCTGGACCGGACGATAAAGGGGAGGTAATGTGAGGATGGTAGAGGGTTAAACACTGCTGGCTGGGCACCAAGGGCATCCGGTACAGCCCGGGGGTAAATCGAGGACATCGCGAGGTCGTAAAGTTGTTGTGGAGCGAGAGGAGCCGACAATGTAGAAGGGTGCATGCGGCGAGGACCTCCAGGCGATGGTGGATTTGGCACCATGGGCTGCGCAAAGGACATGCGAAGCGCATCGGCTTTGGTTGAGCCACCGCTGGATCGTCGTCTGAGGTGGGTATGTTCCCGATCGACCTCTGCAAGTTCCTGTTGAGTAGGAGGTGGTAGGCGAACGATATGAAGGCGGGAGGTTGAACTTGCGGGGGTCTCTACATGGTGCGCGTCCCAGGGGTCGGGTGCACTTGTGCTGCCCCTGCGGCTGAACGAAGAGAGACGTCTTCGGGGCATATCAACGCCTTTGGAGACGGGAGACTCGGGGTAGCCACTCGACATCTTTACAGAAGCGAGGCGAGGCGTGGGTCTAGGTGGTAGTTCGACAAGCATCAGTCGAGGTGGCATCGATCTGCATCACGGGACACTCTACCGAGATGGGTTGTAGAAGTGGATCGAGTTGACGGAGGTTCGAGTGGAGGTGTGGGGAGGTGCAAGTTGAACGTTCGACGATCGACTTGATCAGGTGGAAGAATCACCACCCACCACCACGCCAACGATAATTAAAGTAAATAATTTGCGATAATATAAGGTGTGCTAGGACCGTCATTGCACAACGAGCTCATACATCCAAGTTGTTGTCCGGAGGTCCGAACCATCAATAGGGAGCACCAGAATTTACATTGGGCTACTCCCAGATCAGATTTTGTGAATATATAGGAGGGGAATTTCAAAAGTACACTATACCCTTTACCCTTTGGTGTTTGGTTGAATTTAATGTTGCGTTACTACGGCCACTATGCGGTGATATCAAATAATGTGCAATCGCCCCCCTCCCACCACCACCAACTTACTCTGCTGCACTGCTTGAGACAATGTGGTGATATCGAACGACCCTTTTTTATCTTGTGGTGGGAAGATTAAGGGAAACCCTGAATCCCCTGGCACTGATCATTTGTGCCCAGCGAAACGAGTTGATATGAATGAATAAGAAGGTACAAAGGTAGCGATAATCCTGCGTGACACTGTCACGAGCATCTAATCCTCTCCTCACTCTCACTCTCATTCTCATTCTGCGGGCCTATCAAACGATCAAAAAGGTGAAAAGCACGAGACAGACGATGTCACTCACTTCATGGAGATACCGAGGACGGTAAGGTCCCCATTCGAGCCAAGGGCATCCTGCTGCTTTCCATTTCCCATGGTACGAACCAATGCGCCCAACGCGTCGGTTTGCTGGTCCATGAACGCAATAGCGGGCCCGGCTACAATCTGTTCGGCGTTCTGGACGACGACGTTGGGGGTCAAAGGCTGTTGGTCATTGGTAATGAAGACGAAGACTGGGCCGTCGGGCAAGCCAGTGGTAGGAACAACGCAGTTCTCAATGGGCTGCGACAAGGCGATGGGTTGGCCAGCGAGGATCATTTGACAGAACAACTACAAGGATAACTCTCGGATGAGCGGGGATCTCGGTAATAAGGCAAGGCATGAAAAGAATGCACGGGATGGTGACTTACTTGGTCACCTTGAATTCCGGTAAGGTCAAATTCAAGCTTGTTCCCAGGGATAACGTCGTTCGTAATCTTCACAGGCAAGTTGGCTGAGGAGGGATTGAGTGTCTGATAGGCTAGGGGGGTTGTGGTTGTTCACGCACGTGGAATGCCAAGGTCGCAGCCACTGATAAGAGGAGCGGCGAGGGCGAGGATTTGCTGGGGTGTTAAGGGCTGGTCGAACGCCTGGGGAACATGGCTGCCTCCATTGAGTGTGTTGAGGAGGCTTTGGTGACGAGACTCGATTGTCAAAATAGTACCGGCGGCGAGTAAGACGGATTTGCTAGAAAGAAGCTGAGCAGCACCCACTGGAGAGAATTTGCAGGTTAGATGAGTGACCGCCGTACTTGATGTACGGCACACTCACAGAAGGCAGATACGCCAACTTGTTCCATGACTCGGGCAAAGCTCGTCATGGTCTTGACATCGGTCAATACAGGGGTGTAGTCGAATTGGCAACCGGCGACTACGTCATCTTTCAAGGCGGCTCTGAAGCTAGAGGGGAGGGAAGTGGGGTGAGTGGTGGGATGGGCGGTGGGGTGAAGGGAGGGTGGAAGGAAACGTACAAGTCGATGTGTGTCTGTTCGTCGGATTGAATTTTCCTGTTGGGTTGAATAGATAGATGTGAGAGCGGTGCAAGGCGGGGAGGGATGGGCTTACTTGAAGATCTCCTTGGGAACGTCGGGGACACTAAAGCCAGCTGCAGCAAAGTCTGCGTCTTGGAACTTTGCGAGGGCCTGGACGTAGAATTGGGATTCGAGTTGATTAAGGACTTCGGCGAATTCTAAAGGAGAGTGAGAGGGTATTCTAGGGTGGGAATACGGAATACGATGAGATAAAGAACTGACTAAGGACAAGAGTGTCGGTATCATTGAGTTGGCGGGTTTGGAGGACAGGAGCGGCCCTGACGACGAGGGGGAAAGCCGAGCAGGCAAGTGAGATGAGGGTGGAGAAACGCATGGCGATTAATCCGTAAAGAACGAAAAGAAGGTGAGAGGCGCTGGGGGCCGGGTATGGATGCTTAGGTGATGAAGATGTGCAAGCAAGAAATCGCTAGGAAAGGGCACTGCCGAAAAAAAAACAAAAAAAAGGTAGAGAAGCCGGGACTATGGAGTATGAAAAGAGAAGGTGAGTAAAGGTGTAGAGCGTGAAGGGCGGCTGGGCAGCCGGGCAGCTCACTCACCTGGGTGGACGGAGGGAGATGGAGGGCAAGGTGAAGGACGTCTTTGTCTGTTTAGTGCAGTTGATAGAGGACACTGCGCGAGCCCGGAATAGCCGAGTACCAGGACAACGCAAAGGCAATGATCATTTTCTCACGTTCTCGCGTTCTAACTCATAGTGTCATCCTGAGGCTGTATTCTTCCGGTCATCAGTCATCAGTGCCTCAAGCGGATAGACAGTATCTATAATTAGTAGTAGAGCTAGGTGTTCGAGGTATCTTAGTCAGCCGGCTGCAACGGCAACGGCAACAACAGCCGCAACGACTAGCAGCTTCACTTCCTCTCTGCCACTTCCTTCCTCCCTGACTCTGACTCCTCCTGTCAGATTCATATCATATCCACACACATATATATTTATTCTCAATGTTACCGTCTTCAAGCGTTCAACAACAGCAACAGCAACAGCAACAGCAACAGCAGCTACCCTACAACCATATCCTTGCGGTGCTAAGGCGATCTCCCGCCTCTCCCACCTCTCCTCAGCCCGCCCACGCTCATGCTTTCGATACAACCACACTCGCTGCCCACGACTTTGATGTCGATCCAAGGACGGGTTTTATGCCCCCAGAACCCCCCGTAGCTCGTCTCCCCGCCGACTGGGCTCCTTGGGAGGACGCGCTCGATTACGCGATCGCATCTCGCCTACGCGTCGCCGATTCACCCGATCCACTCGACCCGTCAGAGCTTGAAAACGCAAAGCAGTGGCACGTCCTTCTATGTCAAGTCAGTGTCTAAAATCTATTAATTTATTAATTTATCAATCTATTAATAATCGACACAGCTCCCTCTGCTTCCCTTGGGATGTCTTCTCGCCTCCGAACGGCTCTTGCGTAGGGCACACCTCGTCCTCGCCTGGCTCCTCCACATCTACGTCCACACTCAGCCACCAAGCTCCGATCCAATTATCATCCCCCGCTCCCTATCTGCCCCTCTCCTCGCTGTCTCCCGTGAGCTCGTCCTCCCCCCAGTCGTCACATACGCAGACACCGTGCTCTACAACTGGCGCGAGGTCGATGGCCACATCCGCTCCGTAACCCTCTTCACGGGCACGACCGACGAGGAGCACTTCTTCCTCACCTCCGCCCGCATCGAGCTCGCCGGCGTCGCCGCCCTCTCCCTCATGCAGCAGTCCCTCGACGAGGCATTCCTCGACGACGCCATCTCCCGCTGCCGCATCGCCGCCTCCCTCCGCAAGCTCTCCACCGTCATCCGCACCCTCACCGCCACCCTCGACGCGGTCCGCGACGGCTGCGATCCACGCGTATTCTACGACCACGTCCGCCCCTGGTTCCGCGGAGAGGACAGTGGTAAGCGCACCTGGATCTTTCACGACGAGCGTGGACACCCCGTCGATTTCGGACAGACGAGGGAGCTCTCGGGCCCTAGCGCGGCCCAGAGCACCCTCATCCACGCCCTGGATATCTTCCTCGGTGTGGACCACTCCACCACTCCCGCCTCCTCGGCCAAAGACCACCCTCACCCAACCCCCTTCCTCGAACGCATGCAAGCCTACATGCCCCGGCACCACAGAGACTTTATCAACCACCTGAAAGTAGTTGCCCGACCAATCCGTACACTTGCAATGCAGGCTGGCCCCGATTCCCCCGTGTGGCTTGCCTACAACGAAGCCGTCACCGCTCTCCAGGAGTTCCGCACCGCCCATATTCGAATAGCCACCTTATACATCATTTCCCAATCTCATAGACGGCCGCGGCCCACAGTCACACTGGAACCCGCCAAAGGGACGGGTGGCACAGACTTGGTGCCCTTTCTCAAGTCCTCTCGAGATGACACGGCCAATACTGTATTGCGTCCCGATCAGTAATTAGACCTACTGTACTAATCCTCCACTACTAATCACAGACTGAGTTGTTCTATCACATCTCTCTGGCTCGAGTTAAGCGTGCGAAACTAGGCGTACAATGACTATCCTATTAATGTAACAGACACAAGAGCTACAAGACGATATTCCACGACTGGCAAGAATAAAAAACAGGAGGAAACGAGTCCAGCCAATCACAGTGCCACTCCATACCCATCCCCCGAGGTGGGGGTTGTGACGGGCATGTGGCCCGCAGACGACATCCCATCGTCTCCTTCTTCCTCCTCCTCGAGCCCTTCGAGGTAGTGAGTGTCTGCGGCGGAGCCTTCCCCGCCTTCTTCATCTACATCGCCGTCGGCTTCATTTTCTTGATCCCTCTCAAAGATAGCGTGATACTGAATAATAAGAGTAAATAAATAAAATTTGAGCCCAAAAAAAAGGGGAACACCCCCCGGGAGGAACCACATGACTCACATTATTCAACAGGAGATTGACAAAGCGGTTGGCGTATCCAGTCGCCATGATCGCAGCCTGGTCGTCTGGCGGTGTGAGGATCGTCTGTCCAAAACAAATCGCAAAGTTCCCTTCGGCCATATTCGTTATGTCTTCGTGTGTGCTAGCCTGCACGAGGTGGTCGCAGATACAGCGGACGACGTTGTAGTTTGCACTCGGCAGCTCGTCGATGATCGTCTGGAGCATGCCGATGCATTCGGCCATGGCATCGGGCAGCCGGCCTTCCACGGACTCTGTATAGTCACGTCAGTGGGCGGCCCTGCAGGAGGAAGAACAACACTCACGCAGTGCCTGTATGACCTGCCAGAAAGCTTTACCAGGGAAAAGTCCACCAGGTATTTCTCGAAGCCACGACTTGACGAGCGAACAGACATTATGGATATCCTGTTCGTTTAGATCGACAGCGCGACCTGATACTTTCGTGAGCTTATAACTTCCTGGGTGGCTCGAATAGAACCCCACCTGTATTGAAATCGAACTTGAGAGAGTCCACTGCCACTTTGGAGCCAGATATACGATCTACCCATAGTTCGTTACTTTGCAGGGTTATTAAGACACACATCACTCACATATGCCGATTTCGGAGAATCCTCTTTGTTCAACTTGTTGTACACAGTCCACCAGAATCCGGGGGACAGCACCTGGGAGAGGATCTTTACCATGCTCGCGTTCGACCAAATACGCTAGATCAACTCCAAATACTGGATAGGTGGGGACGGTCAGTGACCGCGGCGTAGTACCCACAAAAATTGAATACTTTACCTGCAGTAGGATGGCGACCGAGGTTCCTTGATCGTGTGAGGAGTTCCAGCGGAGGAGCTGGCCCAACATATGTCCTTCGCTTTTCGGCTGTCGTGGTTGATGTCTTCTCAATCGCTTTGAGCCACCTCTCCATTTCCGCTCGGTTGATAGCTTGGAAGTAGAATCGACCATTGTCTTCCGTATCCACGGTGAAAACATATGAACGTGCCTTTGCGGTAACGGGCTTTGTCCGTGCGGCTGCCAAATTAATGGAGTGAGAAGGTTTGTTGGTAGGGTTAAAGTCGAGTTCAGAGAGAGACCATTGTCGAGTAGGCGGGGCTGTAGTGGTGTTGTATGAGAACGGAAACGCGGTGGATAGCGGCCGTACAACGCGGAAGAACGCGCTGCTTGCTTTTTTGGCATGCTTCGGGGCCTTACTGGTGCTGATAGATCCACCTTTGGCAAGCGCCATTGTCTTCTCATAAGTTACGATTTGCTTGTCGAGTCGTTGTTGCTCAAGCTTCTTCTCCCTTGAAAAATGATCACGGAACTGACGGTCGCGTTTGTTCTTCTCCAGTTGGGCAATAACGGTTCGAGAGAAAGGGCGAGATAAACGACGACCTTGACCGGAAGATGTAGAGAAGGTGTTTTCCTTGTGGGCTTCCTCCTTGACAGTCTTTGGGTGGTCAAGGAACCATCGAGAATCATCAAGCATAGCAGTCATACGATCTGCGTCTTGCTTATCAAGCTGAACCTTTTGTTTCGGAGACCGCCCGGGAACTAGAGTCGGCACGGTATAGACGAAGTTGCAGAGGTGTCTATGGAGGTGTCAATTATCATGGTGCAGACAGATCGTGTCTCCACGCACCGCCGTTTCTCAAAGTTCACTAAGCCCACGCCATCCCTTTCATCCCGCAAGGTGTCCGGGAGACTTATGATTTCTATCATCCGCTCCAGGATCCACCCAAAGTCCACCGTCGGCTTCCTGCCAGTGACTGGGGCAAGAGGGGTGGAAATGAAAGTTTCGAAAGCATCAATCGAAGCACCACGTTTGGCCGCCACATCCTGCCAAACGCGAGTAAACAGGCGGCTCTGCGGACTGAGAAGCGCCGACGTGAGCACCGTCTCAACAAAGGAGCGGACTACAGGCGACTCCTCCATTCCAGCCACAAAGACACCTTGCGAGCGGCTCCGCGAAATCTCAATCGCTTGCAAGAGAAACTCGACCCTTGACTGCCGGGTCCTTCTCCCAATGCCCTGAGCGGCAACCTTCGAAATAATCCAGTGGCGACATGCGGTGTGGGCACGAATGGTAGAACGAACTGAGGGAGGGAAATGCTTGTAAACCGGGCCATTGACATGTTTCGAAATCAACGGGGAAGTATCCACGAGTTGAAGATAGCTGTATATGGTCTGTATCTCGACCTCTTCCTGTGAAAGGTGTTGTGCCTCGGAGATAGTCAGCCAGCCCGTTCGATCAGTGGACTGGATTTCCAAGAAGTCTGCCACGGCCAGAAGGTCCTGTAGGGACCATCTCAGTGAAAGATCATTTTACACCTTGAACAGGTGGAACTTACCTCAGGTTGAACATAACGGAAGGCTGTTGCTCCAATGGCGTCCAGGCAGCCAATAAGATCCTCCACGTCGATGTCGTCGATACCCGGAGGATGAGGGCCATAGGTGCGCTCGGAAGGGCCCGGCTCGTGTACAATCAAGGCGCTGAGCGAAGGCCTGCGAATGAGCCGTTCGAATGCAACGACGAAACTTTTCCTGAAATCCTGCACTTCTTCCCATGCTGGACGGTCCACGCTCTCCTTCGAAACACCTTCTGGCACTGCATGCTTTTCATCATTGTGGAGGAAGTGTCGCAACTCGCGACAAATATCAGCATTGTCCAATAGGTCTTGTGCACCGCCGCCTTGGGTAATCCAGTCTGAAAGGACGGTTAAAATAGAAAGACGGAGGTTGGCGTCGTCGGTGGGATCATGATTTGAAGGTGCAGCAGATGGGAGAGTTGTATCGAAAAGTCTCAACAGCATCTAAAGAATGACCGTCAGCAGGACCTGACACGAGGGAAACCAAACACATACCATGACAAAGATATCAGGGGTTACGAAGCTCCGATATGTATTCCACCACGTCTTGGAGAACTCGGCTTGATCCAGCCGCATGCTCCTCGACTGGCGGGCCCGCAGTGTCATCTCTCCATTATCATCGGCTGTCGCAGCTGTGACATAGTCCAGGCCACGAAC
>Ga0307515_10005505_pt1 | contig 25630 bp, 27 predicted proteins | sample 17_EM_MG_FD_194513 | JGI IMG/M metagenome (GOLD analysis project Ga0307515, IMG submission 194513) | Populus trichocarpa ectomycorrhiza microbial communities from riparian zone in the Pacific Northwest, United States - 17_EM | ecosystem: Host-associated > Plants > Roots > Unclassified | place... | reverse complement strand
ACCGACACCGACACCGACACCGACACCGACACCGACACCGACACCGACACCGACACCGACACCGACACCGACACCGACACCGACACCGACACCGACACCGACACCGACACCGACACATACTCGACTACAGGAGCATCCGCAACGGAACCGGCTATGATCAACACTTCCACTTCGTTTGTTGAGCGGAAGTCAAAATCGCCACGGAGAAGCGTCTCCAATTTTGATACCGACACAGACTCACCTTCGCATACACACGCACACACTCGACTACTCGAGCATCCGCCACCGTACAACAGGTTATGAGCACTTGTGTTTAAAATGGGAACCAACACTTCCACTTCGTTTGTCGAGCGGAGGTCAACATCGCCACGGAGAAGCGTCTCCAATTTCGACACGGACAGCACAACCAATGATTGGGACCGAGAGGTTGCGGACGAGAATCAACGACGCTCCAGCTGGTTGGAGCACTACCTTCGATACAGTACACGGCAAGTACTGCAGGTTTATATAAAATTTCCAACACGATCACGATACAACAGGACTATGTGTCACCTTCGGAGGAGCGGCTGACTGGAAGTCAAGACAGTTGAAGCCAACAGCACAAACGACTACCGAGCTTAGGAAGCATGAGCGGGAGAATGGTCGTTTGGGAGGAGCCCAGGGCATGGCATGGTTTGGCTTCTGTCTTCTGTCTTCTGTCTTCTGTCTTCTGTTTGTTTTCTGTCTGGTTTTTCAATGGCTTAGTGTTTGACGGACGTGATAACGCCCTGGAGGAGTGTTAGACCGAGTCTTTGTGGAGTACGTCATCACGTGGCTGTGGGTTAGGGCTGGCAGCTACTATATAGGCTACATGTCATCTTAGACTTAGACTCAATCAATCAATCGTCTCGACTGGTTCGTCACAACATAACTATCCTACTCACCAAATTATATAGCATCCAGAATATGTCTCCACAGCTGTTGGAGCTTTCAGGTGCACCTGAGAATAATCTTGGAGCATCTGAGATTACTTTACTGAGCTTTCCAGGGGCCAGGAAGCACAAGGGAGCAACTGGGAGCCTATGTGGTTTGCCTATGGGTTTCAGACCGTTTTATATTTTGCTGATGTACCGCATAGTCATCCAATTCATTTCTACAGTGCAGTTGCATCCTCGGTATCTCTTTCTTATTGAAATCACCTCCTAACCCCTGCAGGATTTTAGTTCACAACACATTGCTGTTATTTATTCCCGGAATCCATCCATTGGGATATGGAAAGTCTATGTAGTCCTCCTTATTACCGAGTAGTCTACTCAGTTTCTGAACCTAGTTCTTGGCAGCTACTCGTAAACAATGCATTTTCAGAATATGCTGCAAAGTTGCGAGGTCTACCCATTCAACCAGAAGCTGCTCAAGAACAGAAAACTATTCAATGTGATTTTTCTTCTTCCACCCTGCGGCTTGATCTCACTTTTGGTTTGCTTCTAAGATGTCTGACAGGGTGGATGTGGCGACTGGATTTCCATTCTCATCTGGAAACCGTTTTTCAAACTCGGCCAGCGTTTCATTTGCATATGCGGGTTCAAGTCGCTTTTTGCAGATCGCAAACTTTTCGTTGTTGCTTAAAGCCCGTCTCTTTGGCATTTCGGAAGAGGTAGAATCATAGAGGACTGTAATAGACTGTCGCGCACTTGAGTGTATAGAAGATAGTAGAATATACAATGACCCTTAGCTCTACCGTATTCCCTTTTCCCCAGCCTCCTGATTTCTTAGTAATACTATTTGTACTGGACCCTCGCTGTACCGGACGAAAAATGGTGGATTTTGGGCGTCCGGTATAGCCAGGGTCAACAGTACGAAAATCTGCCTAAACCATAGGAAATGATTCTGTATGACATTTTGGATGCTTCTCTTATGATAGTCAGATTTTAATTTTATCGGGCTCATCACTTTTATCGTACCTCCTGTAAGGTCAGTATGTTGTAGCTGCGGGGATAGAGTTGGAAGTTTGAGTTGTTTTGTGATTGCGAAGGATGAACACCGCGAGAGATAACAGGTACTTGAACAAGGTGATATATCCCACAATCGAGATACCGCAGCCCTTATCAAGATCAGTACTGACGAGCTGTCTCTCAGCACAACAGCAGAAGCGCGAGGTACTACTGTGTACTTAATTACTTATACGTAGGTAACGGATGCTAATATACGAAGTACTTACTTACGTAGGTACTTAAGTAATTACTGTCAAAAGGTTCTTCACAATTCTAAAGTTCATACATACACCTTAAGCTCCACCTTGATATAGAAGTACTTAATTATGGTATAGCTGGTCGCTTCCTTGTACTCTATAGCGATCGCTGGCTGACGACTTCCACCACCTCTAGCTTCTCTGCGATCCGCACTAGCTAATGTCTTCAGTTCATGATAACTTCGGTGATAACATATAATAATCTCTCTTCTCTCTGTCATCCTTTCCTCCGCCCAGCTCTCTTATTCTTTATTCCTTTCGATATATCTGAGGGACTTAGGGAGGAGCCGGTCTTCAAATCACCGCCATTTCCCTCACCCAGCGCCATTATTCCCAATTTGGAGAGATCTTTGTTCTGCTGTACACCAATCGTCAACTGCAGCGAGGCAGTCCTCACATCAATCTTCAGCGACCTGCTTCTCACATCTTCTCCCACCTAAATTGTCTACGATTCGGGAAGCGTACCCATTGATAAACTATGGCGACTGCTGTTTTGCCTAGGAATACTACCACGCCTCCACCCTCCCTGGGCTCACACGGGTCGCAACCAGCGACTACACTGAAGTCAACCCCAGTACTCCCAAGTCCAGGGACAGACATCGAGCGGACAGCACCCATCCAGATTCCAATCAAACATATGCAATCACCCAATCCAGGTGGAGTGAAGTTTACAAGCCCCGTTACACCCCCCGCATCTCCTCCAATAGATAGCTCCCCCGTTACGGATGTTAAAAATCGCATGGAATCGCTCCTTCATCCGCCGGAGCATTATATGGGCCTTTGTAACTCTCCTCCTATCTATGCTATCGACGCGCCAGGGTTAGCTGCAGCCCTGAATTTCACCTCGCGTCAACCATTGCCAGATATTGATCAACTCTTTCCGTGGGCGCATGGTCTCCACCCAGACAACGGTCTACAACTTTCCTTCTTCTACGCCCGAAAGAAGTCAGCAAGGCGAACACCAACTTGCTACCGTGGGATCTGTATTGTCAGGGTTGGCCGAGATGTTACAAAATCAAGGCTAAAGGGTGCCATAATACCGGAGGAAATTCTTCCCCCGAACCCGCAAACACCTGGGTTCCTATGCGTGGACCCACGCGAAGGTTTTGGTGTTCGCAATTTTCATATTCAGGTGGGCAAATTCACAGGTTTGTCGGACATTGTGGTCTATGGAGACGATGACACGGATCCCAGTGAGGTAATGAGGGTGGCCAAACGAATATCGGCGGCACAGTTACACTATCGGGCGCAGTGTCAAAGCAATTCTGGCCGTGGATTCCCAAAATACAATACTTTTGTAGTAGAGAGTGAGATCTGATTTACCCGAAAGATCTGCGCTACTTGTCTGAAAACTGATGATTTTGTGACTTAGGTGCCTTTTCTGTCTTTGAAAACCTGTTTCCGGAGATAGTCGCGGTGGACTCCAAGGGAAATTGGACTGGGAAAGTAGTGGAATTCTGTATGCTCAACTCATTCTGATGGGAATGACTTAATTTAATCAATTATATTAGGTCACTGGGAGCGAATGGAAATGTGCGCCATGTCAAAGGCTTCCGAAATTTCCAAGAATGTCTGGCTGGGATCGACTGCTGATATAAGGCACAACGTTGACAATACGGAACCCGATTGGAGCGTTCTCATTGAAGCATGCGACCTAGCCCAATTGCCACTGCCGGAGACGCTACGAGAGCTACTCGAGGAGATAGATCACTCTCCCGCACAGCTGTTCTTGGAATTTCCCGGATCGGGTACAATTTCTCCTGCGAACTGGTCTAGACATGACGTTGATGTGATTGTTGACACCTGCCGATGGATTCATGCTGTTGCTAATGGGGGGTACCTCGACGGAAAATTTTATGATTCCGATGGTGATCACCGCATGCATCCTTCACAACGTGAACCACGCAAGATATTGATTCATTGCACTGATGGATATACGGAGACATCCTTACTCGCTCTGGCCTACCTTATGTTTGCCGAGATACTACCAGCCCACGACGCATGGATCAAATTACATACGGAAAAGAAGCGCAATTTCTTTGCATATGATAAGGATCTTGCGTTTCTTCGCTATGCGGAGGGTACGTTGTTAGATACCGCCGCCCGAAACAGAGATCAGTGTGTATTACGTCGAAAAATAGAACCCCCAGAGTGGTTATACCGAATGGATGGCTCCCTGCCCAGCCGTATACTATCATATATGTATCTTGGCAACCTTTTGCATGCAAATAATTGCGGCCTACTTCAAGCCCTGGGCATAAAGCGTGTTTTAAGTATTGGGGAAGAAGTCACTTGGTCGAACGAAGAAAATAATGCCTTCAGCAAAGACAAAGTGATGACGGTGAGAGACTTGCAAGACAACGGATGCGATCCACTAGAATATCAATTTCGGCATTGCTTGGATTTCATTGGTCTGTTCCTCCATCTTGGATAACCCTACGACATCGACTAATAAACCAGATGACGGGCATCGCCTTGATGAACCAATTCTTGTCCATTGTAGGGTTGGTGTTTCAAGATCGGCCACTATCTGCATTGCTGAAGTAATGCGATCACTCAGGCTTTCCCTTCCACGGGCCTAGTAAGCATGGCTATTGTTTGATCCTCTTCACTTGGTAACTAATTGATACTAGTTGTTACGTCCGGGCTCGTCGGCTCAATGTCATCATACAACCTCACCTTCGGTTCATGTACGAGCTGCTAAAGTTTGAGGAGTCTCTTACCCTGAGAAGCGGATGCACATCTAGGCGCGAGCTCGAATGGATACACGTAGCGCGCGAAATTGCTGCCATGAACCGCCCATACACTCGACAAAGCTAAATAGTTGTGTCAAACAAGTTAGCCATAGTTGCACTCTGTTGTTACTGTTGGCCAGTGATTCACTTTAGTCCTGGTTTTGAGTCATCACATTCTGAGACATTATGTCTACCAAATGTTGTACTGAATGAAGGGCAATTCATTTTGTTTTATGCTGTGTCTTCCCAGAGGTGCTTCGCCTTAGGGCGCAGGAGGGGTTAGTCATTATTGTTGTGTGGGCTGGATATAATTGCTTTAGTGCTTGCGGGCATTGCTCTGCCGTCAATGAATGCGGGAGTCTGGCTGAGGAATTCATGGTTCACCTATCCCGTGTTAATCTACAGTATGCTTCAATCTTGGGCATTGCACAATCCAATGACATCGCTCTCAAGTTCACATTGCAGTAATAGTGGCCCATTCCAATGGAGCATTGATCTCGTAAACCAGCCTTTCCTAAGGTTCTGGTCCTAAGCGTCTCTGAAACGGAGGGGTTTATTTAGCATGATTTGTGTTGGCGACCAAATTTTAGCGTGAAATCTAGGCCCAAAGCGGAATGAAACAATTATGTAATCAGCAGTGACAGTTTACATGTTAGGAATATAGCCATCAAGAATGAGCCCCTGGAAATGCTTCATTTGTACTCTAATGAAAGTTTAAAGCAACTACAGTTCAGGTAGAAAATGAAAATTTTATAGCAAAGAGTTATCTGTAGAAGATTAAAAGACTCAGTAAATACAAGGGATTTTAAGAAAGTGATAAACTGTTAAAGTAGAAATTTTCATAAAATACTGCAATGAAATATTCTCTCCATATGGATACAGCAAATTGTAATTGCCAAATAAAGACTATTTATCAAAACTCAGGTCAGTAGAGGAGTATTCATCCAGACTAATATCTAAGTAAAGTATACTTGACAATAGTCAATAACTGTAATTAATATTGTTGATGACAGTAGTTAGTCAAACAATAGAGTATGTACAGAGGTTTAGGTTTTCTAATAAACAGATCAACATAAAATTATATAATTCTGGAAATCAATTACCAAAGGTATAGAAGGTAAAATACTATATTGTAGATTAGATATAATACCTAGAAGGTATTAAATAGTATACATTATATAACTGGTATTGATTGAATAATAGAGTTTAACATATAGAGGTATTCAGAAGTAATATTACAGATATTGATATTTTCTACATCTGTAACTGTTAGTTGTTTGGTAATCATGTTACACTGGTCTGTAAGGAATTTTACGAATGCATAAAATTTTACTTTTTTTTTGAATAATTGCAAGGATAATGTAACTTATACTTTTGTATGTAACAAAATAAATAAATTTGCTTACTTAGCGTAATAGAATACTATAAAACCTGCAATAAAGAATATTCATATGGTTAAAACTTAGTATACTTATGTTATATAAAGAATATTGAGAAATAATCAAGTTATACTATATGTTTAATCTTGACACTTTTGGTAATAGAGTTAATATATACCATAGATATCTGTAGTCTTATTCCAGAGTAAGATCAATAACTCAGAATATGACCAATACCAAACCAAATGCCTATATACCTGAAATATAAACTATTTATCCTTCGATTCTGTTGAGGATAGGTGGAGGTATAATAATTTAAAAAAATAGAAATTTTACTGCCATACAATAATACAATATAGATTCACATTATATTTGTTTAGAGGATGTATTAAACGTTTGGTAATAGTTGAATATTTCTTGGTATATTTAATATCGTTTGCAATTTGTAACAATACTGCCTGCAACTCATATTATCTATATGTAACAGCAGATTGATGATGTTAGTGTTCTACATAATTATGCAGAATATTCTGATGCAATAATATGGTATTTAAGATTCAATATTCTATAATCCTTAATATGTTCATTTGAATTCTTACTTGTCAGTTGAAACTATCCTACTGTATCATGACAATAATCTTCAAAATAACATCCAATCAGTACCACTGTACCCAATACGAATTGGTATCTGGAATACATTGTTTCAGACATGCAAACATATTGGCATCTTCGAATGTTTTATTGGTATACAGCATCTGTTACTCAAAATAACTATTATTTGACTTATAAAAATATAAACCAGGTCAAAAGTGATATCCAGACTGTACAGACATTTTGGTCCACCTCACCAGTACTCCTAAGTAATTCTAGATGATTCTAGGCCACCCTAAACATAAGGAATGTGCTCTTTGTTGTAACCAGAGCATTCTCATATGATCCTGACAGCACCTGCAGTAATGGTGATAAACAGATAATTCTACAATATTTGTCTTATAGAATAGCCAAATTTTGGTTCGGCTGAAACCTCCATACAGATCTGTAGGAGATCTCAAGAGGAGCTGAGACTACTGCACAGCTCTGCGGAAGATATTGAACATGTTGCTCAATTTTCACAGCGTCAGTTTTTAGAGTCCCACAACCACAAGTCATTTTGACTATTATATTTGTCTTTGTTATAATCTTTGGACAATTTGCTACATCATAATATGGCATTTACCATCTATCAAAGTCAAGCTACAGAAAATCATACATTCAATCTGGCTGCAGACAGTACTTGAGTATGGTTGGAGGAGCATCTGGAGACACCAACTGTGTGAACACAGAGAAACACTTGGAGGCAGTGTTCCAGCAAGTATGGAGATGCACTTGGAGGCCTTGATTGAGTGAACTGGAAGATGTTCTTCGAGGCTGAGATTTTATGAATCTAGAGATGCACCTGGAGTCTATAACTAGGTGAGTTAGGAAATGCAATTGGATACCATAATTGTACAAGCTAGAAGGCCATGACTGAGCCAGATTAAAGCTAGACTTGGGTACTGAGATGGTGTGAACATATGGATTCACTTCGAGGAAGCGAATATGTAAGTGTTGAGTTGCACTGGTGTGCTACGATTGTATTAAGTAGAATGCCATAATTGAGGGTGTTAGGGGGGTGTTTATTCCGCAAGTATAGTTACTTGTCTAAGGCCCTAGATACTATATCCTTCCTCAGCTCATCGCCAAGTAAAGTAAATTGGCAACCGAAAAGGATCGAATACGCAAAGGGGAGAAATGGTTATCGTTGATTCCGATGGCTCCAGAAAGATGGTAACTGAATCCAATCGAGGTGTCGAGCAATACTGGCGGTACATTCAATTCCTCGATTTATATAAGCTTCATTTAGTTTCCCTTCTTCCATTAAAGCCTTGCTGATTTCTTCCTCTTGGCTTTTAACTGTGTCATTGTTTTCTGCAAAGGAATGATTCTTCCCTTTTGAGTTCGCCTCAAGGGATCCGCTTGATACTGTGGTTTAGTAGATACTTCGTGTTCCAATGACAAGGATCATTGCTGAATATCTCGGGGTGTTGGAGAGATACTCCTCTCAATAGTTTCCTGTGTCAGTTCTTGTTCCTCATTATGATCACACTCATCCTTGGGAAATTTTCGATACATAAGGAAGTATTGTAATGCTGGATCCGACTGGACTAACCCCGCTATCCACCAGATGCTCTGTGCTGCAAATATGTACTGGCGTTGTTCGAACATAGCTAATAGCTTCGGTAAAGTCCACAATATAAAATTGGCTTCGTTCTCAAAGGTAATACTCATCTGAGGTGTGGGGCTGCTGCTACAAAGCTAATAATATTAGAAATTAATAATAATAGATATAGGTGTCATAAAAACGCAATGATATTTTAAGGTTTTCTTTGCTGGTAGGTTTTTCTGACTGTCCTCCGCTAGAGCTTGTTTTTCTCATTGCCGGAACAATGTGAGTTCTGTATAGTTGGATCCTCAGTTCATGCTTGACTTCGGAATCTCACCATGACAACATAATTGTGTGAGAGCTTATCGCCGAGATCAACTGAAGTGACACATTGACAGTGCAACGAATTCCCTCAAGGTCATTGTGTTCATGCATGAGTGGTTTCAAGGCATTACGCCCCCACTATGGGCCATCCCCATAACATGATATCAAACGCACATAATGACAACTCATGACATCAACTTTGACATCTTGTTTCCCGCGTTGTTCAGTAGTTGGAACATCTGCCAACACGTAGTCTGAACAGTGCATTATCGCAATTTGTATTGATAGCTCGTTATTCTTCATTGCCTAGCCTTAATCTGGGTATTCGGCATTGCTTCAGAGGTTCAATTGTCGACCAACCAATACTCTGCCAACATAGAGTACGAAACATATCCCTCGTATTTATTGAACTGGTATGATGTTGCGAAGCATAATAACTCAAACTAATGAGCAGGGTCGTTTCTGACCTCTTATCTTCAGCCAATGGCATTAATCCCTCAGACACCGCATGCTTAGGTCTCGACCTTGCATTGCCCAGGGAATGCCGCAAGGCGTTCCCCACACTATGTGCGTGGGCTTGCAGATCCCTCATCCTTGTATATTGCATTATTGTCTGCTGGACATGTAATTCTGCGTAAGCGCAACTTAACTGTGTGTTGCCCTGCTAGATAAGGTATGGTAGGTGTGGCCAATAATTATACGCACTGCTGAAGGTTTTTCACTTCCCAGTAATGGCAACATAATTGCATAATCATAAGTGAATCCGATAGTGAGGGCAAACCTATCAATAATTGATCGACATGTGGCCCGAGTGTAATCCCATGAAGGATCACTTGGCTGACAAACAGAATGTCGCTCTTTGCAGAGTAGGTGTTTTCCATCCAGCTACTGGAGTTGTAGCAACATGTACCCGCTGCAATCCATCATGTATCATTACCACTGCTAAGGGAATACCCCTAACAGAGGGAGTCTGGAGATACACTTGGAGGCCACAATTGTGTCAACTCAGAGGTACACTTCGTGGCAGCAATGAAGTGGAATTGAATGTGCTTGTGGGGGTGATAAGTTAGGAGGCAGTTGGTCACGATGCAGACATGATAGCAGCTGATACTCCATGCCTCAGTTAATTGGGAATCACGGAAATGTAGAGAGTAGAGTACAGCAAGATGTTCTGAGAGATGACAGATAACAGAAGAGCAATGAGAAATGAGAAATAAGGAACGAGAACCGGGATGAGAGACTGGCTGAGAGTGGGAAACAGTCCATCTTGGGTCAATGCTGTACTTTGTGTTAACTCATGATCATGGTATAGAGTGTTAGAGAGGGAGAACATAACATCACGTTTTCACCTAATGGTATAGTTGAAAATGGGAAAACAAAAGATGAAATGAGGCAGGGGAAATATTTATGAGAAGCTGCAATGTAATATAATTTCTTGTAAAAGTCTATTTGCTAATCCCAATATGGCAGGGATGACTCCTGATCCAGTGTGTAAGAACACCCATATGAGGTATTCTAAACCTAGTCACACATATTGTACTGCTGATTTGCCACATCCTCTCATATTCTTCCAAAGCATATTAATCTTCATCCCCCATCTCTCCTTCTCATCCACACCATTACTAATATCACAGAATGAAATGTTACATTGTTCTGCTTGATATCTCCATCACCTGATCATGAGCTAACATCATGTACAGTGGATACTGTGCACAGCATACACTGTGTACAGCATACACTGCAAACAGAATACACTGTAAATACAATACACTGGATACAGCATACACCATATACAGCATACACTGTATACAGTATACACCAAGTACTGCATACTGCAAATATAACATACATCAACTACAGCATACACCAACTGCAGTGTACACGGAGTACAGAGTATACTGAGTACAGTATACACTCAAGATTGATGGCCTCCCAACCAGTCTCCCTATACTGGCACAAATAGAAATTACGCCCTGAATGCAGTGGCAGCTCCAGGCATGCCTCGGCATCAGCAACATGTAAATAGGTCCGGAAGCCACACGCAAACCTCCCAGACACTCCGGTCAACCTCACCGGTGCTCTCAAGTCATTCCAGATGCTCTCAGCCCCCCCTGGAGCTAATCAACATGCCCTCAGACTCTGCAAGAGCATTCTCCGGTGCTCCTGAATGCACCTGCACTCATGCAGGTGCGTTCAGGATGCTACAACATTTGACTTGTAGGATAGTCAAATGTTGGTGAAGCTGAAACCTCTGTGCAGCTCTGCGGGAGACTTAGTGCCGTATTCTCACAGCAGTGGTTCTCAGGGTTCCATAACCAGGAGGCATATCATGTATCAGATTTGTCTTTGTTACAGTCACAAAATTCGCTACATCATAATATGGCATGTATTATTTATTTAAGTCTCTCTCAATATATACATTCAGCCAATCTGGCTGCAGACGGAACTGGAGCATAACCAGAGCAGCACCTGGAGACACTGATTGAGTGATCATAGAGATGGACTTGGAGGCCGGGATCAAGTTGAACTCAGAGATGCACTTGGAGGCTGTGATTGAGTGAGATCGGAGATGCACTTCGACGCTGAGATCGAATAACTCAGAAGATGCACCTGGAGCTCGTGATTGAGCGAGGTAAGAGATGCACTTGCAGGCCATCATCGATCGAGATTGGAGGAGTACTTGGAGGTGGTCAATCTGGGGGCGGTAGGTCGGGAGGGAGGTGTGATGGCAGCTGAGACTCAATTCATTGGTTAACATGTAATCGTGGGAATGTATTGAATTGAGTACAATAAGGTCCGCCAAGAGATGTGAGACTGGCTGGGAGCAGAAGACAGTCGATCTTAGCATGATGCAGTACTCCGTGTATGTAGTACTCAGTGTATGCAGTACTCGGTGTATGCAGTATTCGGTGTTAACTCATGATCATTGCATGGAGAGATTGATAGGGATGACTTAACTTCCTATTCTTAGGTGGTGGTAGAGAAAGAGAGAGATGAGAGGAGATAGGGGAAATGATCATGAGAAACAGGGACTTAGGAGAATTTTGTGTGGGACTCAATTTACCATTCCTGATACAGCAGGTACGAGTCCCAATCCAGCGGGTAAAAACAGTGATACAAGTCCTTATAAATCCAAACAGTCAAGTCGTACCCCTAACTTCTCATCTCCACTCGTATCCTCCATATCATTCCCAACTTCATCCCCCATCTCTCTTTCTCTACCATCATCGCAGAACACAACGTTAAGTCATCTGTATCTATCTCTCCATGCAATGATCATGAGTTAACACCGGGTCCCGCATACACCGAGTACAGCATACACCGAGTACATGCACACACCAATACACCGAGTACAGCATCCACCCAAGATTGTCTGTCTTCCCTTCATTCTCAAGAGTATCAGTTGACCCCAGAATGTAGCTTCAGCTTCCGGCATACCTACCTACAAGATCGACCGCCACCAGCCAGCTCTCCATGAGAGCTCAAAGGTAAAGTCACCTCATCACATTCCCATGGTTGCAAGTTAACTTACTGATGGATAGAGTCCCATCTCCCGGCGCACCTTCTATCGACCGCCTCCAAGTCCTCCTCTAATCTTGCTTGATCATTGCATCCAAGTGCATCTTCAAATTCGCTCGATCACGGCCTCCAAGTGCATCTCTGAGTGGCACAATCTCGCCCTCCTAGTGCATATCTAAACTCGCTCAATCACGGCCACCAAGTGCATCTCTGCGTTCAACTTGATATCACCGTGCATGTGCATCTCCAAACTCGCTCAATCATGGCCCCCAAGTGCGTTTCTGAGTTGCACAATCTCGGCCTGCAAGTGCATCTCCAAAGTGATTCGATTACAGCCTCCAAGTGCATCTCGAATCTCGCTTGATCGTGGCCTCTGAGTGCACCTCTGAGTTACACAATCTTGGCCTCCAAATGCATCCTGATACTTGCTCAATCATGGCCTCTTACTGCATCTCTGAGTTCAACCTGATCTAGGCCTCGAAGTGCATCTCCAAACTCGCTCGATCATGGTCTCCAAGTGCATCTCTCAGTTCACACAATAACCACCCCCAAGGGTATCTCTGAGTTCACTCGATTGTGATCTTCAGGAGCACCTCGAATTGCTCTCTATCACTGCCTGCAGCCAGTCCAGATATACTGTGTGTAGATGGGTAGCTCTATAGATACATAGATACATAGATGATAATACAAACTGAATACAGGAGTTTTAAAAATTGTTGAACGATAAGTAGTAGCTATGATTTCCAGCCGCTCCAGCAGTGTTCAGAAAGAAGATTGGGTTTCTCCCGGACTGCTCTACAGTGAGTTGAGGTGCTGCCAGGTTTGGCGCCGGCACTCTGAGAGTTGTCGTTGGCACTCCCAGGTGCTCCCAGGTGCTCCTGAAGACCACTGCATCGGTCCAGTCATCTCTGGGATTCGACCTGCCTGCGATTCTGGTCGGACAACTCTCAGACACTCCGAGAGGCTCCCAGTGACATAATTACATTTTGCTGATGTGTACAGATCATCTGCCACCTGCTAGCTCTTCAACAGAGCTCAAAGGTATAGTCAACATCTCAAATTGGCACAATTTCAACATAACTAACTAAGGAACAACGTCTCAGCACTCATGATGCCTTCCAATTGACTACATCCAGATCGACTAACTCCAAGAACTCCACCAGTTTCACTTGATCAATGCCTCAAAGTACATCTCCAAACTTGCTTAATCATAGCCTTGGAGTGCATCTTCAAGTTCCCTTGATCACAGTCTCCACGAGAATCTCTCAACTTGCTCTATTACAGCCTACAAGTTTGCATAATATTGGCCTGAATGCACATCTCCATCCCCACTCAATCATGGCCTCAGAGTGCAAATCCAAACTCATAAGATTCTAGCCTCCAAGAACGTCTCCAACCTGGTTTGAACATCTTCTACAACGGTATTTCCAAATGTGCTTCATTGCTGCCTCCAAGTGCCTCCTGGAGCTCACATAGTTACACTCTCCAACTGCATCTGTCATTTCACTCCATCTCAGTCTCCTAGTATATCTTGAATCTGTTTCAATCACCGCCTGCAAGTTTGTACCATCATGCCTTTGAAGTGCATCTCCATCCTTGCTCAATCACAGTATCCAAGTAAATCTCTAAGTTCACATCACTTTCGCTTCCAATGGCATCTCTGAGTTTATTCAAACTTGGGCTTGAAGTGCATCTTCCAACTTGCTTGATCACAATCACCAAGTGCGTTTATAGGTTCACTCAATCGCCAACTTCAGGCATACATCCAATTGTTCTCAGGCGGTGTCTGCAGGCTGTCTAGCTGTACAGTGTGTAGATGGATAGATATTCATCAGCAAAATGTATTTCAGTCACTGGGAGCCTCCAGGAGTATCTGAGAGAATGTGGAGTGTAAACTTAGAAGAGTCAAGTTCAGGAGAAAATCACACTCTGGGAGGGCATTCCGCCTGGCCTTCAGAGTAACTGGGATGTCGGATGACTGGTACTGGAGTTCCATGCGAGTGATTGTGATACGTTTGGGAACACATTGGAGTTCAGAAGAGAACTTCGGATACACCTGGGAGTGTTGCCCAACCAATGTGGGAATCACCAACAAACTCAGACAGATGCCTTGGTTCTTATGAATATTCATTCTAAGAAATGCAGGCGCTATCTGTGACTCTGGTTGTACACGAGCAATCAATTTTCCTCAATGGTGAGTATAATGCATGAATAATTGTTCATTATTCCTTCTGAATCATACTAGGTATCATCTTCTTCAACATTGTGATTTTAGCCTTGCTATATTAAGGAACCAATGAAAAAGGCAACTGATTCAAACATAGATATAGGTACATTGACAAAATCACCTGACAATGTGATTGAATGATGCCCATCAAACATGGTGTTAATGCCATCCACTACTTCTCCCATCTCATCAGGGCTGATGAAAGCGGGAACACGCAACTCATTAATAGCCCAAAGAAGACTGAGGCACTCCTTGTATTTCCAGATTATCTGCAGTTCCTGGGGAGAGAACAAAATTCAACTCCAATGTCATATGGCTTGATTTGTGATATCTAACAAAGGTGTAATGAGCTGTTACCTACCTGTGAATCTAATTGGGGGTTTCAAAGGTGGCATGGTATATTTGAATGAAAAAGGAGAGCAACTATGAGGAAATGAGGAGTGCCAGATGGGGAGTGCTGCATAGAAAAGATGTGTACAGAGATGGTGTTGGAGAAGTGCAGAATGAACATGAGGGGCGCCAAATCTAGGATGCAGAGTCCGATACGTGGGGGGAGGTAAGGAGTGCAGATCCACATTGAGGAGTGGCAACCCAGGCAGAGGAGCACTGATGAGGACCGAGAAGTGCTATCCCAGCGGAACATCGCGGAATTGGGGGGGGCAGTATGGAGTGCGGAGTGCAATATAGGAGCAATAATCCAGTCCAAGGTGCACCTGTGGAAATTGAGGAGCTCCCATCCATGCATTAGAGTACAGAAAGGGGGTTATAGAACACAGAATGAAATAGGGGAGCGCCAATCCAAACAGAGAGGATTAAGATGTACATATCCCAGTGGGGGAGTACTGACAGAGAAGGAATTGACTGTGCAATGCAATGGAAGAGCATCAATCTAGGCTGAGGGGCACTGATGGCGATTGAGGAGCGCCTATCCTAGCAGAGTTGGGCTGCAGGGGGGCATATCAAGCGGCCCACTAATGTGTTAGTGGTGAGTGCAGTGGCTTCTGGAGAAAAATTTCTCTCAGGGAATGTGCAAAATGTACCTTGATATTCATCTTGAGAAAACATAACTGTGGCCTTCTTTCCACTGTTATATTCAGACAGTGCATAGAGAGTAGCTTCAGCTGCCAGCGCTAAAGTCTGCAAAGCAAGAGGTTGGAAATACTGTAATGTAGTATGCTGGCACTCCAAGCTATTGGTGGTGAAGAAAAATAGATGGTAAATTAGATCAAGCACTTCCATTCTGGTGAACTATGATTTCTTATCATCCATGACCTTAGAGAGAAAACCATTTTCAAACAGGAGCTCCTTAGCCTGAATCTGACACTGAGAGTCAGAGCCCAAATCCAACAGGTAACTACGGGCAACAGTTTGATGTGCTCCATCCACCAACTGTCTTTCAATGGTGCTCATCATCAATGTAAACTGTGTACATTTTGGGCCGGAGTCGATAATGTAAGTTGCCAGTATGCATGTACTGAAAGCCTTTCAGCTGTTCAAGAATATAAAACTCAACAAGACAAATTCACTGTCCCATGCTTAATAATAATAGATCTTATACCCAAGCACATTATGAAGCAATGCTATATAACCAGGTGAGTAAATGTGACCCTGATGTCATGTCCCAGGTACTGATTCTGTAAAGCTAATTTTTTGGAAATGAATTGTTAATATTGAGTCTCCAATATTGTGTTTCTGACATTAAGTCTATTGTAGTTAATCTCTAACATTAAGTCTATGTGAGCAAATCTCCTGTATTGAGACTGACAGTGAGTCTCTAACAGCGAATCTCTGACATTGAGCCTTGGGCTATAAGTCTCTGATATTGAGTTGCTGATATTGAATTTCTGAAAGTGAGTCTCTGACATTGAGTGTTGAATATAGAGTTTCTGAAACTGAGTTTCTCATAATGAGTCTCTTGCATTGAGTCGCTGATATTATGTCTTTGGCATTGAGTCTGTGAGATTGAGTCTAAAAGATTGAGTCTCTGATATAGTGTTAGCAACGGTTCCAGACCGTCACTTCGGGTACAGGTCTGGGTCCAAACCGAACTGTTGCCACATTGGCGGTCGGGGTCGTCAATAAACCCGAACTGCCCACTTGGGTACAGTTCCATGGAAAACTCCCAACCCGTCTGAATTGGGCGGGTTATCAGCAGGTCGCCAAGCGGGTCCATCTATAGATTCATATAAGGCTCTTGAATTTGCAGTGTGTTAATAGTATCTTATCAAAATCGCGTTTTCAGCAACCAACAATGTGCTTTTGCTTGTTGAGCAGTTTGCAATATCGAATAATTTGGTATCTGTATTTCACCTTCGATATATGGTATTGTTGCCTAGCCAGGCGGTCAATAATACAGATATGCACGCGAAGATCCGCATGATGCCTTGATTACGAAATATGCAAGTCCTAAAACTGTTGACACTCCGTTGACGCTCATTTTCAGGATGCCGCCGGGAGCATGCCGCAGTTGTTTTTACCAGTAAAGGCTGCCAATATCTCATAAATGAATATCCACAACCAATCGGAACATAACTTAATCCAGATGCAAAGCTAAAAATTGTTGACGCTCCGTTGACGCTCATGCTAAGAATGGAACGATGGCCGTGTTGCTATCTCTTTTGCCAATAAATGCGGCCAATATGTCCAGTATGCATAGCAGTGACCAATTCACTTGTGAATTACCGTACTTACAAGACCACAAATCGTTGATGCTCCATTGACGCTCATGTTAAGAATGGGGCATTGACCGTGTTGCTATCTCTTTGGCCAATAAATGCGGCCGATACGTCCGTTATGCATAACAATGACCAAGTCACTGGTCAATTACCGTACTTACAAGACTACAAAGCGTTGATGCTCCGTTGACGCTCATGCTAAGAATGGGGCGGTGATGGTGTTGCTATCTCTTTTGCCAATAAAAGCGGCCAGTACGTCCATTATGCATAACAACGACCAAGTCACTGGTGAATTACCGTACTTTCAAGACAACAAATCATTGACGCTCCGTTGACGCTCATTTTAACGTATTGTCCATTCAACATCTGCTGCCGTCGATAATTGTTTGCGTCCCGATTTGACTGTATCGGTTGTCTTTCTGCCTCATTGAGACTCGGCCCTGTGGCAAAGCCGAGCGGCGTAACTATGTTGCACTGTTCACTCTCACACGACTAAAAATGATGTATCATGCCAAAAGATTCATTGCGCCTGCTATACATCTATTTATGAACCGACATTCACAAGCTACTTCTTACCATTCGCCCATAATATATCTTGAACTGAAACTCTCGGTCAAGCTACATGAAGCTGGCGAACCATTGACACATTCTGTCCTACTTTTTCTTCCCTCCTTTATTTCTCCGCATTTCAACTGCACTCACCATCAATAACACCTTTTCAGCCTGTCTCATTGACTTCTGTGTCGGCCGAACCATTCCGGGCACATTTGGTGCGGCGCTCACATCCTGCTGCTATGGGCATTCCGAATCCTCGATGCCATTGTATTGCTCTATATCGGATTCATCATCCACTGCGCAATCATCTTCGCTGTCATTCGGATTATCCAAGTCGCCATTCCAGTTTAGCCAATCATTGGTGTCCGAAAGGCTTTCCGGTGCGCTATTCTCGTCACTTTCTACTCGATGACGGTTGATTCTCCGGATTCGGCGAACATTTAACATTTCAGGTCATCCTCCAGGGAGGTCCTTTGCAGACAAAGCTGGTGGCAACGGTGATCTTTCTGACAATTTAAACTCAGCGGCACGATCATGTTTAAAGAGTGACCAGGATGCTTTGACTATCTCTTCGGTGTCCGAAATGGATCCTACAGCGGTCATCGGCTTGTTTCGAGCGTGAGATTCCTGCTGGGTAGCACGTAGGTTTTGGCTGCCCTGCCACATCTTCAAAAAGTCGTGAACCTTGGCCATTCTGTGCAACTTCCTTTCCTCCGCCTCATTCTTCATTTCCGAGTCGTTTTCTGTGTTTGTGGTATTCAATTCCGGGTCAGTGCCAGCCAGAATCTGGTTATTGGCTCGAGCAAACTGCCTTACAATGAATTTTTCACAAAGGGTCTCGCCTGTGGGTTTTGACTGCCTCCAGCCAATGACATCTCAGCCAAGGGAAAAGCTGGCCTCCACTCCGACACCATGTGGTATGATAGAGAATATGTCACGCACCACATTGGAGAGATCCGGGTACTTTGAGTGCGGTTCCTCCTGTTGTCGCCACCAATCGGTTATGTCCGGTATCCACAATGTACTGCTAATCTCCATTGGGTCGGAGTGGTAATCATTGAGATTTGGATCAATTCGTCCCCAGTTCTTTGGGGCCTCAGGCGGCGAATTCAAACGGAGTCTGGCGACCGTCAATAAGCGGGCTGCGCGATCACTTCCTCCGGGGGTTGTCTCTCCCACATCGTTAGGCGTTAAGTATTCCTCATCATCGCTGGACGAATCATATGGATCAGAGGATGATTGATAGGACCCTGAAGCTGTTGCGGAGGGGACGAGATTGCTGGTGGGTATGGTTTGGAGTTTATTGACCGGCACACGTTGATGTTTGGCGCAGTATTCATTCTCCACATACTTCCGAAAGGCCTCCTGGAATTGTGTTGTGTAGGATGTCTCATCCTCAGGATTAATATCCATTCCCTTGTCCCACTTTCTAAATGATCGCAACTTCCGGAAAGGATCGAGGATGTGTGCGGAAATCAGAATCATGTCCGTCATTGAAGTCAATTCGGCGTAGTATTTTGACAGCTTCTGTCGAGCTAACTTCACCGCGAAGAACAAGTCTTCCTTCCACTGAGTCATCTTCTTGGCCAAAGCTCGCATGACGCCATCAATGTGATCGAACATGTCATTGTATACTGTGATAACGTGAGGCTATGTAACTGTATGCCTCTTCAACATCCAAAGGGTCCAATATCGAAATGGCCTCAATACTTCCATGACATACTTGACAATCGTCCATTCATCCTGAGTTGTGAATAGCATCCGGTATTCACTGTATGTTGGGTTTCGAAGCCATTTGCGTGTGAATTCTCGTAAACTGTAGGCGCGCTCGAGCAACTCCAGTGTAGAGTTCCAACCTGTCTCCACATCCATAATCGGAAGTACTGCAATGCGGACTTGGGCTTTTTGACAGTCAATGAACTCATTTCGGCGACCAGGTGTTAGCGTAATTAATACAGCAAGCATTCTCTGCTATATGCAGGTCAGCTTCAGGACTTTCAAAATATCATGAAATACGTACTTTCTCAATTATCTTTGCTAAACCTGGATTCATGGCCGACACTTTATTGATTCTAGCATTGCCCTCTTTTCGAAGTCTTTGACTCTTCCCACCGTCTATGCTTTCATTCTCTCCAAATTGCTGATCGCGCTCATGGGCTTCCCAAGACTTGGTGCGGCCTTTCACACTGACACTGCTCAAAATGCACCTAAAGCGAGCTGTATGACCTGTGCCATGCACGGTATGTGGTTCCTCAATGCCGGCCATTCGATTCCAGAGGCCTCAAGTGTTGATTGCAGCTCGCGTGTCATCGAGTAATTTGAGGAAGCATTAACAGTTGTAATACCAAGCAAACGGCCGTCGGTAAGCTCAAAACGATCAAGCACATTCTTCAAATGTACCGCTAGTCTTGCTCCAGTATGTTGGCCCTTGACCTATCATCATTAATTACCTTTCGAAACTGAAATAGAACAGGCGATCAACCTCATCGAAAGCGAGATGAACTTCACGCAATGCCCAATTTCGATCCATATACTAAACAATGACCGATGTTATGGCCAATGTGTTTGTTGATGTCCATCCATCCAAAGATAAACTCACTTTATTTCGTACTGGCAATTGCTTCCTAATTGCATCCAGGGTCAGTGCATATTCCCTCCGGCAAATGTTACTAAGAGTTGTAGCAGATGGCAGCACTAGGTCGTCGCGTAATGCCTTATAGAACCTGTGTAGCTCAAGATTTGATATAGCGTTCCATGGAATATGTGCCGAAACAAATCCTAACATGAGGTAGTGATTCCACGTGTCTTGGTGAAATTCGGAAGTTTCAAAGTCCTTAGCTGCCAGTTTGGAACGTTTTGTCTGTCATTTCGGTCAATATGGATCAAACTGCATATCCAATATGATTTTCCTCTGCAAACTTACTATTGTGATTCATCGACTTCCTTGCCTCTTCAAAATGGCCAGAGCTGTTTCATCGACCGTCGAACTAGTCAATTCAGTGACCTCTGACTGTGTTACTTTGTTTAACTTACCGATGTGAGCTTTTGCCAGCAATTGTTTCCCCATTGAGCTTGTCCCATGTTCTGATGGATGGCGAAGAACTTGATGGCAAACAATACATATGATGCCAGGGCTGCCGTTCTCCTCAATTCCACATTGTAAATAGAATCTCCGCGAAGGCGCATGTCTAGAAGCATTCCAAGCAATAGGCCACTTTGAGCGTACATTCATTGAAGCCCACCATGCGTCGAAGATGATTTGCAAAGTAAGGTAGCTCAAATAGCGAATGAAGCCACGTTCATTTTTGGAAGAGATCATAACCTCGAGCAATGATGTGTTCAAAGATTTTGTATCCGACATGGCAGTAGAAATAAGAAAGCTGGGTAACACGACTCGAAAGACTGCCGAAAATAACGATAAAGTATAGCAGACTACGGGTTCTTAAATATTGACTCTACAGCTACAAGGAAAATAATCAGATCAGTAAGGCATTGCATGTAGATTTGTGAAGTTGAATACAAGAACGAATTGCAACGACTGACCGCGTAAAACACCATTTAGGAACAGCATCATGCAGTTTATTGCTGTGTAGCGTTCGGAGCCTTGAAGCACCATGGGCACTCAATTGTTGGAGGCAGACGCGATATCCTCACTTACATTTTTGCCAATAATGGCTGCCGATAGGTTCACTGTGGTTTATCTGCGTTCCATTCCGGTAAGATTATCCAAGATGCCAGCGCAAAAATCGTTGACGCTCCGTTGACACTCATTTTGGGACATGGTTACGATCTTGTCCTAAGCATATTTGCCAAGAAAGGCGGCCGATAGTGCAATTATGGATCATTATAGTCACACAGCCCCTTGATGTTGCAAGATAGAAGGCCTCAAATTGTTCACGCTCAGTTGACGCTCATTTTTAGGGCATAGTGACGATGTCGTCAAAAGCATTTTTCCCGAGAAAGACAGCCGATAGTGCGATTATGTGTTAATGTCGCCGCACTGCCCTCAGATTGTTCAAGATGCATGGCCAAAAGTCGTTGACGCTCCGTTGACCATCATTTTTAGGACATAGCCGTGGTGTCTTCGCAACCGTTTTTGCCTAGAAAGGCAGCCGATAATCTGATTATGACACAATGCCGCCGCAAAGTCCTAGGATTCTCCATTATACAAGGCTGAAAGTCATTGACACTCCGTTGATGCTCATTTTTAGGACATAGTAGCGATGTTGTTGCAAGAGTTTTTGCCTAGAAAGGTGGCCGATAGCGCAATTATGGAGTAACGTCGGCGCACAGCCCATGCATATTCCAAGATGCAAAGCCAAGAGTCATTGACGCTCTGTTGATGCTCATTTTTAGGACATAGTAGCGGTGTCGTTGCAACCATTTTCGCCTAGAAAGGCAGCCGATAATTTGATTATGGCACAATGTTGCCGGATAGCCCTAGGATTCTCCATGATTCAAGGCTAAAAGTCGTTGATGCTGCGTTGACGCTCATTTTTAGGACATAGTAGGTATGTTGTTGCAAGAGTTTTTGCCTAGAAAGGCGGCCGATAGCGTGATTATGGAGTAACGTCGCCGCATAGCCCCTGCATATTCCAAGATGCAAGGCCTAAAGTCGTTGACACTCTGTTGACGCTCATTTTTCGGACATAGTAGAAATGTTGCTACCACCATTGTTGTATTGAAAGGCAGCCGATAGTTCGAATATGACTTACTGTACCCACACAGCCTACTGGATGTCTCATGACGCAATGCCAAACATCGTTGACGCTCCGTTGACACTCATTTACAAGATGTGGCAACGAGCGAGTCATTTGCTTTTTTCGCATTAACACAGACTTATACATTCACTTTGAACCAATATGACAATGCAGCGCATTGATTGCCGAATGTGTATGATTTAAAATAGTTGACACTCTGTTGACTCTCACATTAATCACATCGAAACAGCCTTTGTACACTTAAGAATTGTATGCAATGAATCATATACGCATTTTTGACATCCAGTATTACATTTGTATGTATTATGATATGCATCCAGGAGTTTTGTTACGTCTCAATTTCTGATCAACTGCTATCTACGCTATCTGAGTGAGAAATGACTTGGCCTATTACATCCTCGCGCTTTCGGCCGGCAATTGACTGCATGTACATCATTTCACTAGTTTTTAGTAAAGATAGCTCGACTTCCTCACCATTCCTTATCCAGCTCCTTCTCCTCAATTTCCATGATGTACCACAAGCAATTTCAAATATCTCAACCATGTGCACCAGGTCTGTGCGGCGGGTTATGCAGTTGGATACATGGATGAATTCAACATGACGGTTGTCGTTCAGATCGATTTGTCGTGCTCACTGACCGCTCTGTCTATGACACGTATGACATCAATCACTTAAATTTTGTTATCATATTTCGTCACTAATATTGCATTTGCTTAGTCGCTTAACAGTCACATGCAAATGGAAACTGAACGTTTGGGCCGTTTTACAGTGCGATTTGAATTGTAGAACATTCACATGGTGCGTTCGACCCTTGCACATGCACAGACAAATTATCATGTCTCACAATCTGGTCTCTGAAATCAAGAAATAGCTGACAAGTAGCAAAATTGGTAAACAGCTTGCTTTTCACCGTGATTAGACGTCAAGACTTGATCTTTGCATATCTAGTCTTCCGCAGACGCAGGAGCAGTCACCATCTCTTCGTCAGAATTTGATACCTATATGGTAATTAGCGGGAGGCTTTATGCAGGGGTAAAAGCTTACTGGTTCAACTGGCTTCGCATTCAGTAACGTGGACGAATCAGGATCCGCAGCTGGCTCACCACTCGGTATGCTTGATTTTGACTGCGGCTTCACCGCACCTAGCCTGATATGACTACTCCCTGGTCGAGAAGTCCCTTGCGGCCTTTGTGATAATGCGGGGACAATGTCAAGAATCTCCATAAGCTCTGCAAATGTTGTCGGCGGAGGTGCCGGAGCGTCATCATTCGTTTGTGGCTGAACGACTGCCGGAACCATCAATTCGGATGTGCCGTACTTCTCATCATGTGCACGGAAGTAGTCAGCTGCATCCTCCCACCCGGGTTGAGTCAGTTCGTTGAGTTTCATTTGCTCCTGCCGAAAGCTCTCCGTGGGCTGCTGGACTGTTTTGGTGATTGTGCCCATCACCCAGCCGGGTTCGTCATCATCGCTCAGCTTTCCCTGCTGAGTCTCTTCATCATCGTCGTCTTCCCTATCCTCCCCATCATCGGAACTTGCAAGATCACTCGGACTGTCTCCGATAGCAACCAGCATCTCCTCAAACGTCTTTTCAGGCTCTCTGGACGTCAATCCCGCAATATCAGCCTGCGTCATATCGTCCGGCTCTTGTGGAACCGCTGCCTCTGCATCTTCAACTTGCTTTCTTGCCCCAGCGGTTTCTCTCTCAACATAATCCTCAATCCATTTCTCTTTCTCTTCATTGGTTGAGAAGTGCGTTTCTCGTCGCTTTTCCGCCGCAAGCTTCTTTCTGGATCTCAAGCTGCACAATGCCCCAAGGGCTCGGACTCTCTCTGCCTCCAACCCGCTCTTGCCTTCATTTGCATGATAACGTGGTTAGGTTGATCGCTTTGTCGATTTACCGTACCTGCCTGCCGGGAGTGGCGAAAAGTTCTTCTTCAGAGCATTCACCATTGTAGTTTGCATGGACTTTGTTGTTGGGCGACATGTTGGATGTTGCAAGTAATGGACAATATGGAGGCAAGCTGCGTCTTTTGTGTCAATGTTGGTACGTTTACTCATCTTGAACAAAGCAAAATCTCCCTCCGGACTGTCAAGGAATCAGGAATAGAGACGCTAACCGTACGATATGACATGATTGTTAGTGTCATTTTCATGCAACATCCAGGGGATTATTTGAGACAAATATCAGCAGCCGTCCTTTCCCTCGAACTGCATCCTATTTATATCAAGCAATTGACCGATTCCGGGGGTCTTACGCTGTAATTTATCCCGGTTAACAAACAAACAACATCAGACCGACTCTTTGCAAATTGCGGGGTGGTGGGAAACCCCCGCAACTTGCAGCCATACTCAGTACAATTCATCTTGAGCATAACGATCATGTTGGCTGCTACTTATTCCATTCTGACATGAAGGTGACTATATAGTCCTCAGGGCTTCCCACTTCCTCTCGTTATCATCTTCCTCTCCTATTCCACACCAGCACATCATGGACACACAACTACCTCCGCCAGGTGAGAGCGGATCAAATAATGGCAGATTGGCGGGCGCTACATCCAATACGGATATTCTTGGCACACAACAAGAGTGCAGACACAAGTTAGTTCACCGCGACGCTGCCAATGCAGCCACCAAACAGATGACCCAGGATGCACATTTAAAAATTGTCCGCAAGATTGGAAGCAGGAAAAATAAGAAGCAGCATGCGGTGGGATGAGAGTGTATCCATATCGAGGGAATCGGCGGTCAATTAACCATATGACGTACAGCGGGAGTCCGTAGAGAGCTAAGTAACGAATTTATTGCTGCCCGTCATGGGAAACCTCCATGGTCGACAAAGGCATTTGTCCGCACAGTCCGCAAAATCGAACATCATGATGTTGTCAGCTCTGTGATATTGGCAGATGAATTTCCTGATGAGCATCCCCGGGAGTGGACGAAACAGGCGTTGATCACCTTAGATGAGGCTACGGAAGCGTATATGGTAGAGGTAACACCCAAATTTCCTTGTTAGAAGCAGCAACTAATGGCTTGTAGGTTTTCAACATGTCTGCAACTATGGCAAGGCAAGGAGGTCGGGTAC
>Ga0307515_10005504_pt1 | contig 25631 bp, 7 predicted proteins | sample 17_EM_MG_FD_194513 | JGI IMG/M metagenome (GOLD analysis project Ga0307515, IMG submission 194513) | Populus trichocarpa ectomycorrhiza microbial communities from riparian zone in the Pacific Northwest, United States - 17_EM | ecosystem: Host-associated > Plants > Roots > Unclassified | place... | reverse complement strand
GGACGCTAACTAAAAACAATCTGTTTTGTTACATTCTGCAATAAAATAGGTTGTTTTTAGTTAGCGTCCTTATAGAGATTAGCTATCTCCACCCCGCCAAAATATAGTCGCTTATCCTTACTACTTTCTACTAAAATCGCACCAGTTCCAATAGGGCTTTCACTTTCCCCATTCCCAAGTCAAATAGACCGGTTTTTCTAGCTAAATAAGAATCTACGAAATACCTGCCGCACTTAGCTGGCGCCAGATTTAGTGTATAACGCTGTCGACTTAAAGTAGTAGTATACCGTCACGTGCGATATTACGGGGGTAGCCTTATAACAACTGACGAGCCCTATAATAGGCTAAATAAGTAGCCTAAACTTCTATATAACTTAAGGCTATAAAGCCTAACCACGTTACACTTTACGCTTAGGTCCTACTTTATTATCTTATTGCCTTACTCCCTATCTAGTATAGGCCCTAATAGTAGTCCTTCAACCCTGGAAAATATCTGTAAGGTACTAGTACTAATCCCTTTTATTAAATTAGAGCTAAACTAACCTCCAGGAGAAAGTAAGTAGAATTATTATAGTAAAGATTACAGAAAAATCAGGCTATATAATCTTAGTAAAAGCGCTAATATATAAAATCGACCCTAAGCCCCACTTCCCTGCTATCCTCCCTTTATAATTTCTATAGCTTATCTTTATATAGCGCGGAAATAGGGTATACTTTTACGGGTAACGGTAATGGAAACCTAAGATACTTAATAGGCTAAGCTTTCTAGTCTTAAAAAAACTAAGTATACTTACTACGTCACTATAGAGCTGACGCTTAGTTTAAGTAAGCTACGGGTAATCCCCTACCTTACGCCTTTCCTAATTCTAGCTATTCTGGCTAGAACTTTATTATAGAGACTATACGGTTATTATTCCCGCCCGCTTCTAACTGCTTAACGTTACGTAGTACTTATTTTAGGCTTCCTTGCATTAATAACGGACCTTTTCCTTTTTACATAATAATAAACTTTCGATATTGTGCATAAAGCGCCGTAGGCTTAAATACATAAACGTATCCTAGCAACCTATTAGTGCCTATTGGTTAAAGAGTCTGTTAGGATATATATATATTAAAGTTAGCTAACCCGTATATAAGCTATCTATAAACCCTAAAAGGTGGCTTTTGGGTTCTTAAGGGTGCGGCATTTCTTAACCTTTCTTTATTTCGCCTTTTTAAAAAATATAAAACAATCTCTGCGGATAACCGTCGTTCTTTACGCAAATACGGCTGGGCTATTTATGCTGTAAAGATGGTAAGTTTGGCCACTTATCTAATGGATTATTTTCTGACTTTAATTTCTTCTGCTTTTAAGTTTACTTTTACTAACCATATGCTTGTCCGAGTCACGAGTAAGAATTTTAAGGGAAAATGTGAGGAATATAATTTTCACCTATTATCCGTTAACCCCATAGGATGGGATATATATTGGGTTGTAATTCGGTACGACCTATTTAGCGGATTTAAGGAGCACTTTAAAACAGAATAAGACAATGATTTTGATTCTTACGATGTCGCGGAACGACCTAAGGTCGTAAAGGCGTTTATACGCGAATGTTATATAATCCCCTTGAGAGAGACGCAAAAAATCTATCTATACTATTTATGCTAAGTAGCCATTGACAAGGTCTGTATAACCGTCTTTCCTAGCTATCTAAAGGAAGTTGTAAAGGAATGGGCTTTGTATGGGCTAGGAAATATTATTTAGCGTTTGTTTTAATAGATGGAAATGACTTTTAGAAGGAATGTCCAACAGGTAGCGTATGAGATGGCGTACGTTTGCGAAATTCATATTCGCGAGGCTGTGGTAAAAGATGTGCCGTGGATTGCTCTGGTGAAAATGGGAGCATTTTAACATTCCCTAGTGTTCTAGATGGGGAGGCTAGGATTTAGGAGATTTCCAAATAATATACTCGATTCGTTTAGCCTCGATACTATTAATAAATTTAAAAATAATAAAACCAGAATCTTCGTATTAGACGGCTTGTATAATTCTAAGGAAGTTAAGTAGATCCCTAAGGCTGTTTGGGAAAAAGGCATAGGCAATACAGCCATTATTAGTGTTATTAGTATTATAGGGTTGGATTCTAGAGAACTATCTAATTAGGAGAAAGGTGGGTATTTACCTTTAGCCTAATATAGTTCTATAATAACGGAGAAATCTAAATAAGCTCTAATCCCTTAGGAAAAACTTGCGTAATAAAGGCCGAGACAAAGATATAGATGCTTTGTAGTTATACAAAAAGCAAACTAATCTCGTAAAAGAAGAGTATAGGTTCTCTATCTTAAAAGTTTGTAATTCCGGCTAATTTAAGCTAGGCGTTTTAGGGATTGCAAAATTAGAGTGAAGAATATTGTGGTGTTTCCGACTTATTGGCGTCGTGGCTATGGGATATTACTTTTAAATGTGGCCTAATAATAGGTAGATGCTTCCGGTGCTAAAATAGCTGCTTTTATTACACTAAAGAGTAGGAATATTTTTAAGAGCGCCGGATTTAATATTAAAAACTTGCTAGTAAAATATAGAGAGTCTTTATTTAATATGGGACTTGGCGTCTATACGCCTTAATAAGTTAAATGGGGATCTGAGACTCCTTTATAGAGTGCCTTTCTAGCTATATATAAACAAATTTACTAAAATCCTTCCGCTCTAATTCCGTTATATAGTTTATTCCTCTACCCATTCTAACCCTTTTATATATTCTTTAGGCTCCTTATTTATACTTATAACTACGCCAAATGCTATGCCGTTTTTAACCGTCCTAACTAAAGATTTTGTATCCTACCGATGTTTACTACTAGCGTTAACACTTTATTTCTAGCTCCTTGCCCCTACCTTAGCCCTTTAGGTTCCTAATCTTCTTAAATAAGTCTAGTATAAACAAGTAGAGCTAGTAATAAGTAAATAAGCTAAGCTAAGAGGCCTTAGCTTACTAGCTTGGCTTATTTAGTATAACTTACTACCCTATTTCTTACTATCGCATATCTTACTACTTAATTAACTGATTATTACCACTGCTAAATGCTTATATTGGGAATTAAGCCGGGCCCGGGCCTAGGCGTGATATTAAAAGCTAGCTAGAGGTAGGGTCGTAACGCGAAGGGAATTCTTATATAGTTAGTTGCGAAATATCGTAAACTTGGGCCGAAGTAAGCCTGCGTACCCCCTACCACGATTAAAATAATATACCCCACTAATATAGCTCTATATTTTATAAATAAACGCCTATTTTATAGCTATATTCTAGCGCTATAAAATAAACCCTTATAAATTGGACTAATATTGGTGCAATTATATAGGGTGCTTATAATGGCTATAAAGCTTAAATTAAGGCTCTGCGCTGACTAATCTGAACCCTTGACCTCTAAAAAGAAGCACCCCCTATAACTCTACTAAAATAGCCCTAAATTATACAAATAGGAGCTTATTTTGTAGTGCTAAAATAGAGCTATAAAATGGGCTTTTATTTATAAAATATAGAGCTATATTAGTGGAGATATATAGGGTGTATTGTTTTAATCGTAGTGGGTAGTGCGTGGGCTTACTTCGGCCTAAGTTTACGATATTTTGTAACTGGCTATATTCCTTATATAGCTTCTAGTATCGCTTACCCTTAATTAGTGACCCAATTTAGGTAATTGCGTGGTGTACCTATCGCTTTATTATATGGTAATAGATATTTTACTACCTCTATCGGCTAAACTAGAGCGTATTTTCTTATAAGCGTGGCGAACAATTACTTACCAGCGTATGAAGATCTAAGGATATCGGAAATTAGGATGTTGTGCTTAAGCAGATACGGCTAATAATTGAATAGAGAAATGGGTCTATAGGCTTAGGGAAATTATCTAGATTAGAGAAAGAATTAGGTAACACCGTTTTAGTATTATGGTGATTATCTCTACTAGTTAGACGGTTCTCGATAATTCGTATAACGCTACAGACGTCCCTTCCTTTGTCGCTGGGGGCGCTGTCTAAGCTATAAGAAAAGCCAGAGAGTACGGCCTCGTTATAGCCCGGTTGCCGTAGTATTATTAAATGAGATTTTATATTCCTATAGTAAATGCCTTTAATATAGCATTTAGAGAGCGCGCACAATAATTAGAATAGGATAGTTTAGGCTTAGTAAAGAGTAAGATATATACCCCTTAAAGTTTTATCACTAAAGTATAAGAAGATGAGTTTGGTTTCCTTTTGGTCAAATCCCATCTCTATATCTATTAGAGCGCATATATACCGGTCCTTTAGGTTAGTTAGTTAAGAAAATAGATTTAGCAGCTACCTAAAGGGTACAAATGGATGCTAATGGGAGGAATTTTCTAAATATATCCGACATAAGAGTAGAGTCCTAATCTGTAGGATAAAGAACCGCAACGCACTACTGGCCGGTCTTTACACGTATTGCGCGGCAAGCATTTTTCTTACTTATAATAGGTAGCTGCTTAAGAAGTATAAAATCCGACCGTATAGTAATCGGTTGCTCAAACTGAGCGGTTGTAGCGGCTAAGGTAATGGTGCTTCCTATAGCGCTTTTAGAAGCTTTGGATATAGTATTATTAATTCTATATCTAAGACCAGCCCGTCAAGTATATAGAGAAGGGAATAGACTGCTTGGGATCTCGACTGTTTTGTGGGTAATGCGAATTCGTAATAAATAGCCCTATATTGGACGTAGTTAGGCTTAAATAGAATTATAGCCCTCTGCTCGCCCTTCCCTAGTAGGATGCCGTTAAGGTATATACGGTTATTAGACCTATATTTAACTATCTAGGTCCTAAACTAACTTACAAATACCCAAAAATGGATACCACTAAGCCTAGTTGCGCCTTTTAACCGGATATATACGTGATAAGATTTTCTAAATTTGAAGAGTAATGGACCTTCAATTCTCAAACTTATAAGCGTAGTATACTAAGCTAACACATCCTCTTCTGGTGTAGGGGTCTTCTTTACTAAGTATAGCGAGTCCGGAGCACTATCGACAAAGTTATAAGTTTAAAGAATAGCGGGATTCTCTTCCTTCTTTTTATTTAGCTTTCCTATCTATTCTCCGGAAGTGCCGTATATTTCTATAATAATAGCGATCGACCCGCGATCTGGGTCATTGTGGAATTCGGGTATAAATAATAATGGAGAAGAGTCCTTAGGCTTTGTCCTTCCTGTCTAGCAAGACGGGGGTATTTAGCAGTAGATTGTGTTCCCGATTAGGGCTAAGGCACGCGTATAACTAAAAGTTACATTATGACTAACCCAAATAAGCGCCTAATATTAGAATATTGATCATTGAGTATAAATGGTCAATTTAGAACATCGTATTCGATTAGAGGTAGAGCCCTATTAGGTAGTGTTTAAGAGGAATTTTCGGTAATATGGCTTTTTCCGTCTATTATAATATTATAGGAAGTCGTCGCTAATGCGCCGCTCCTCACTCACACCCTCACTTCATTTGGTGGTGTATTAACTATTACCGTTTTCCTAACTTTTAAATGTTATCCTAGGAAGACTTCGTTAACCTAAAGGACGTTAATGCCTTAGCCGCCATTAAGGCTTAAGTAAATAAAAGGCTCTATATATATAAGGTTAACGCCTAGGAGAATAATAATATAACATTTTACGTTCTTTATAAAAATCTCCCTCTAAACTAGTGCCACGACCTCTATCTCTTGGGGCTTAGGTAGTGAAAGTACAACTCCTCTAGTTGGAAATTGGTGGCTAGGTAAATATAGGTAGATAATAATACCTATATTGCGGAGATCTAGGCGGCCTCGTAATATATATAGCGCGTCGTATAGCAGAGTGTAGGAATGGTTAAAGACGACTCTAATATCCTAAAAACCCTAGAGAGCCACCTCTAACCGTAAGTTATAGCTATTAAAGCGGCCTTACTTAGTGCATAGAGTAAAGGTGTAAAAAGAATTATAAGTAACTAGGTTTGTGGTATTCTAGATAGCTGTAAAAGAAAAAGAATCTATAATAATGAGGGCATAGGCGGTATACTAATACGCAGAAACTTGCGGACAAATGTTTAATAGTAAAGCTTCTCTAGCCATACTCTTATACTCTAAAGATAGATAGTTCTCCACTAATATATCTTAATCCTAATAGCCCAAAAGTTCTATCCCAAAATGTTTTCCTATCTTGAGAATAATAGCGTAGGAGGTTTGACAGGGTGCTAGCCTATAGGTATCTTTACTTTAACCTAGCATCGTCGCTAATAGCCTAGATGCAGCACCCTTTGTAACTAGCAAAATATTTCCTCCCTTAAGCCCCTTAAATCAGGAACCTTATAAGTAAGGTTTAAGGAATATAAAGATATATAAAGATTACAAAGTTATATTAGCTAGTAGCTTTAGTATAGGCTATAAAGGAACAAATCGCTGCGGATAGAAAAGGTTTATTACCGGGACCCCCCTCTTCCCTAATAGCCTTAAGGTCTCCTATCTATAAACTAATACCTTACACGGAGCCTAATACCTAAAAAGGCTTAGGATATCTACCTTGTAGGCTAAATAGGGCCCTCTTCCATATAAATTCTCTACTGGTTATACTGATATTAGTAGGTGCTTAACAATATTGCTAAAAGTCGGATTATTGTAATATTATACCAAAAATGGCTTAATTAAGGGGCGTAGATTATAATGTAGAGGCTATTAATATATACCCTATATTGTATTAAGAAGATTTTACTATACTGTTTTATAACTTATACTAAACAGAGTGGTGGGGTTTTATTTATAAGGAAATAAGAACGTTTTGGTAGCGTAATTAATTATATTAATTAGAGTAATCTTACTAGGAAATAGTTTGACAAGAAAAAGGTAGATAAGCTAGATTTTAAGATATCTAATATTTAAAAGCAGGCTGCGTAAGAGAAGTTTATAGAGTCTGACGATTTAGCTACGTTTATAAAATTATTATAGGCCTTCAGTAAGGCATATTATAGAGAGGATTTATTAAACACTTAAGTAGAAGCTTAAATGATTTTATTTTATACTAAATGAATTAATATAAGATCGTTTTTAAGACCACGATAAAGAGCTTACAAGGATTATTATATAACAACGGCTATACTTTTAGAGATTACTAAATACCTAGACCTTTAAGAGATCTAGAGGGGTAGGAGAAATAAAAGTTTAAATCTTGGGAGCGGCTCTAGCAAAGTCATGGTGAAGTTACCTAGCTACGATTTCGCCGGATTATCCGTTTAGAGTTTTCCTAGAAGAATTACTTATAAGGTTAGTTAAGAATGTAATAAGCACTATATAATACCTAAAATAGATTTAGTTAATCTTGTTTTAGAATACTAAGGAGAAAACAGATATAGCTCTAGAGAGGGCTTATATTACAGTTGCTATAAATAACTAGTAGTTATCCGGCTTTATTAGGTAGGATATAACGGCGTAAAAGAGGAAGGAAAATAGTAGTATAATAGCTAGCTTGATTCTCTCGCTAACTATAAGCCTAAAAAGGAGACAGATTAGAATTATAAGTAAAATAGCTAAAACTACTGCCGCTATAGCTATTATAAGGTAGTTTAGCTTCGTCTTATCTAAAAGCCTAATAGTAGGATTATTGGTTTTTGCTAAGGTTTTAGGAGTTGAAAACATATTCTAGTATAGTTAGCGACACCCCTAGCTGTTCAATATCGAAGAATCTCACTTTTAGCGGTTTTATACGGGACTTTATAATAAATCTTTCGAGGGCCGAATGAAAACTTAAGTCAAGATCCCTAGATAAAATAACAAAATCATTTGCTAAGTTAAGGAACTCCGTTTCTAACTTTACTATTAGCTTCTCGTTCTAGTAGTAATTAATAATACTATAATATATACAAGTTCTTAGCTTTTTTAGTGATATTAAGTTCCGTTCGCGGTCTAAAAGCTTGTTTATAAATATAAGTAATGCTAATTTTCTAATTTTTATAGCATTAAATTACTTACCATATTGCTTAAGCTTACAGTCAATTTTATCAATTAGTTTTCCCCTTCCCAATAGCTTATCTGCCTTATCTTTATATATCGACTAAATTCTATACTCCTTTTTTTTGCTATTATTGTTATCTATATCAAATAGACATTTTTTCAAAACTACTAGCTTATATTACCTATATAATAGAAGTCGGTTCTAAAGTGTCCTAAACCGTCAGTACACGCGGAAATCTAGATCACTGTTGTAAAACGCTGCAAGCCTTAGATACCCTTTAGTATACCAATTGACTAAAATACGTCAATATTAAGATATTTAGCCCTTAAATAGGATAACTGACTTCGCTCATATTTAATCTCTTCGAATTAGTCGTCGTCCTTAAACTTATACCCCTTCTATAATAATCCCACGCACTAAAGCAGATTAATTTAAAACCTTAGAAAAGTAGCAGCCGAACCTAAAGTTCTTTAGAATGCTTGCGGTAATTTCCTAAGGAGTGGAAAATTTACTATATTGTTCCTGATTTTGAATTTTCTTACTTAGGGTAAATATAGCCTCGGTATCTAAACTCTCGCTAATCTAGGGCTCTTTCGATTTATCACTAGGGTTTATAGTTTCACTTCGATTAGTTTTCTTTCTAAAAAGCGGTAGATAAGCTATATACCGTCTTAGAATAGAGCCTAGAAGCGGAGAACCTGCTATTTCTTAAAGTTAGCAATTTTTTTATATTTCTAACGCTCTTAAACTACTATTTGGACGCACATCGAAGGTATATACCTTCCTTTAATAAGCTCTAATTAAAGGTTTTGAAGAATAAGGCTAAATCTATCAACCTATCGCCTACTGCCTATTTAATAGCAATTTGTCATGGTTAGCTTTATTATCAGCCTATAACTTAGTCTCTTTCTTCGTAGATATATATAAGTCCTCCTTTTATAACCCACTTTTTGCGGTCGACAGGATCTACGTGTTAAAAAATGCCATATACCCGGGTACGGAGTATACCTTTAACCTTTGGGCATTGTTGCCCTTTTAGTAATAGCATAGCGCAGGCATATATTGATAAACACGCCGCCTTAAGCGGAATGCGACAGTTACCAGGCTATAAAAATAATGGCTTTTACGGTACTATGTTTTCGAAAATTGGTAACTTACGTAGAGCTAAATGTCGCGCATTACTTACTTTATTAAAACAACATACCTCTACTAATATAGCTTTATATTTTATAAATAGGACCTTATTTTATAGCCCTTTACTAAAGCTATAAAACTATCCCTTATTTATATAATTTACACCCTCCTATTAATTCCGGTTATTAGCGCAGCTACGTTTATACAGCCTTACTTTCCCTTAAATAGCAAAAATACCAAAACTTCCCCTATAAAAAGGCCGTAGACGTAGCTACGCTAACAACTAGAATTGACAGGAGGGTGTAGAGCTTGCAGAACGGGCCTATATACTAAGCCCGTTCCCAAACTATTAGGACTCGTTTTATTAACGCGTCTATAAGTGGCGCTAAAGCGTATTTCAAATCTATTATTAAAAGTATATTTCTAGTTAAATAAAGAGCTTATTAACCCTTTTGGTAGAATTGGCAATACTACTCCTACTTCTAATAGGTAACAGCTTGTGCTTTATCCCACTACTTTACCGCCTTATACTATAGCGTTAATAAGTAAAACTGCGCGGAATAACAAAGTTAATAGGACGGGGGCAGCGCCTTAATAAAATCCTACAATAATGCTTTGGACTTTAAGATAGTTAAGGGCTACTACTCGTACTATAGCAGACGGTTAACTGCATAAAGCTGTGAATATTTATCTGCCCCAATTATACTATATTTACGCCCTGCTCTGCCGCCTTACTACCTTACTTTCTGTAATATTCAATCTATAATCATTCCTAATAGGTGTTTTACTCTATATTCTTTTAGCCTCTGGAATAGGAACTATAGCCTTTACTAATTACAAATATGCTAGCCCTTATAAACTTGACGCTCTTAGTGTTCTAACAAAAAGGACACACATTATAACAACTATTAGCGTGGAGCGTAAAGGCTAACACTACCTATAAAAATAAATATAAAAAAACGGAAGTCTTAAAGACCTATCCCTTGCCGTATTAAGGAATAGTATACTCTACTACATTCCTCAGCCCTATACGTAAGTAATTACCTAACTATAATCTCCTACTAAAAGGGCCTTACTCTTATATTATAAGTCTGCGTATAAAAGACACGGTTATCAAAATAACAACCTTTACCGCCCGTATACCTAGGGTATAACCCAAGTCTAGTAGGCCAACCCTCCCTTAGTAGCGTATCGCAACTTAGATAGCGGCTAGGTTTGTTCTAGAAAAATGTTTTTATATATTTAGTAGAGAATCTAAACGCAATCTAAATAACCGGCTCGCTGATATAGTAGTAGAGAATAGTAAGTTATACAATGTTCTATAAATAAAATGAAGCCCGAAATTAAGATCTATATTAGTTAAGGATAAAAGAAAGGGTTACCCTAAATTGGCAGCTATAATAAACAGCGATAATAGCTTTGCGAATTTCTGACAATTTAGATACTATTAAACTAGGCTCTTACTGTATAAACAAGCTAAGCTAGAGAGTTTACTAGCCCGTTTAAATGCATTTAATAAGAAAGCTTATAAGAATAATCTATTCGTTTTATAAACGGTCGACTTATTATAGCAAAATCCAGAATATATAGCGTTGCTAGCAGAGATAGACAGAGAGCTTGAAAACTATAGTAAGATTGACCCTATTATTACCAAAATGATAATATTAATACTTGAAAGACGAGCTTCTTCTACATTAATAGAAGATTAAGGCTATTAAATGCCTACCTTCCTAAGACTATTATAGTTTGTACAACTATATCTAGTAAGAGAGAATGCTTACCTAGGATAAAGCTTAAACATTTTTCTATAAGGATAATTTCGTGTCTATTATAAGTGGCCAGCAGAGTACTTAGCTAGAGGGGATAGTAGGGAATATACTAAATTGGTTTCCTAGGGAAATCATATAGGTATAAAGCGCGATTTCGCTATACCCAAAAGTTTACTAATCTAATTTTCTTAGAAACTTTTTACTACTCCTAAATAGAGAATAAGATCTTCTATAGGCAATATCCAATACTTTTCCCAAGAACGTATTAGCATGCTATTGAAATCTATTACTTTTTTAGGTATTAGTACTCTTCTAATAATTCCGACCCTACTTATAGTGAACTATACCCAAAGCACGAAAATACTTATTGCACTCCTATTTACACTCACATTCTTTAGTATATACACTACTATAGCGTACCTTCTACTCTCATTTTTGTTATACTACATTCCCGGCCCTACCTAGTTCTAATATTTCGTTTTAGTATTCTAACTCAAACTGGGTATAGGTACTACATTATCCTAGTCATTTTACTAGGAAATTTAAAAGCGATTAACCTAAATAGCCTAGATCCTAGCAGTAAGTAGCTAATAAAAGGACCTAGGTTTTAGGCTAAATCTTAATAGCCTAAGAAGGCTACACTTAGTGTTTTAGGCTTAAATTCTCGGCTCTCTTCCTCTAGATATTCCCCTTTTATTCCCCACTATTCTAATCTCTTATATAAAGGCTTGTGTAAGATAATTTAAACCCAAAACTCCCTAAGATATATCTCTAGTCATTTCCTATAATCTATAAAGCGTCTTACTAAGAACTACTACTTTTTGTTTAAGCAAGCTACCTAATAGCGCCTTATAAAAGTTAGACCGAAGTATACATTCCGGTGCGCTACCATTCCTAGATTATCCGGCTGGTTCACTCTACCAACTCTTTGCAGAAACTCTTACATATCGCGGACTTTATCCTTATAGATTAGAAGTTCTAAAGGACGTTTAATAGGGCCTTCTAGCGCGTAGCTAAAATACTAGATAATAAGGGTTGCAAAATATAGCACCTATAGTCTGTAAAGAGAGGAGTTATCCTAAGCTAAATAATTGGCCTCCTTAGTAAGAATCTTGATACGACTTAAAGTATATAAAATGCTACATCCTATACTAAAGCTATATTCACCTAATTATAAACATAATTTGAAATATTAAGATCGGCTTAAGGCGTAACTTTCTAGCCTAGTAGATCGGTGGCGCTAGTAAATATCTGGCACTGGAGTATACTTAAAGATAAAGGCATTAATATATGGGCGACGTAATACAGTAAGGACGCTAACTAAAAACAACCTATTTTATTGCATTCTGCAATAAAATAGGTTATTTTTAGTTAGCGTCCTTTTAAAAGTTTAATAGCCCGTAGAAGGAATGAATATAATATAAAGTAATGCTTTCCCTAAAGCACCTAAAGACTCTAACGACTCAGTATCGCTCTAATGAGATTTCTTTGTCGGGGAGGACTAATCGGACAAGTTTATAAGTCTTAGGTTTGGCTATATAACGATTAAAAAAAGGGATATAAAAAGTACGGCAAGGAGGGAGTTCAGTATATAGAGTTTATTTCGCCCCGTTTACCTTTATATATACTCGTTTATCTCTTTTTTACAGCCTTTATTTACTACCTTATACCTTTTCTGCCAAACTAAAAACCCTAGCTATAGTACTATTTAAGCCTAGTATAAGCTCCTTAAGATATGTATATAGTTCCTTACGGAATGGCATCCCTATAAGTCGCTTTAAAGTTAATAGCTAGATAATTATAGCTAAGTCCCCTCTTACCGAAGTTAATATACTAGCGCTAGCAAGTAACTAGCTACCTTTAGTGCTGCCCCCATAAGTGCCGCTTATAAGGGGGGCTGTAGCCACTACCAGGCCTACATTTGCGGAATTCCAGAACCCCTTACCAGTTAAGAAAATCGAACGGTCCCTAAAACCCTATAGTACAATATAGCTATATAACTATCAAAGCGATAATTACTATAGGACATTTTAATAACCTAATCCTAGAAACTACTAGGGCCCTAAGGCTCTACAAATTATCTAACTAGGAGCTTTAAATAGCTACTACTAACCTAGACCCTCCACGACTAACAGAATAGAAGGCTAAATCTATAACTTAAACGGTCCGTCTATAAACGATTATCTATACGCCACCAGTACTCCTAATAAAGGCCCTCTAAAATACGCCTTACCTAAGAGCAAGTACCTAGAAATAATATAAGCCTACTTACTTTAGCGAACTTTGGATATAACAGCCACCAATAGCTATAAACTTAGTTATTTTATAGTGTAGGAATATATTAACATATTCTAGATTAAAATCCATTCTTAGTTCCCAATTTTATACGAGCCTACTTTTAATGCAGCCAATTTTCATATTCTACAGCTGTTTATATTAAGTATCTTAGGGGCATCTTGCCTCGGAAGTAGTTAGGGGAATTTTCCTCAAGTTTATATTAAGCTCGCAGGTTTCTTGGCGCCAATAATTATATAGAAATGTTTTAGCAATCTAGATATAGAGCTCTAGCTATTTTAAACAAAAGTTCTTTTTAAGCTTTCTTAGAAGAGACATTTAATATTTCTTAAAACTTCTCACCTCTAGCACGAAGAAACAGTGCAATTGGTTAAGGTAGGTGTCTTATTAAACCTTAATTTTTGGGGATCCTAGAACGACCTCAAAAGCTAAATTTCCTTTAAGGCTTTACGTTAACTAGTTTTTACGGTATTTTTTTTTAATTCCTTAGATGCTATTTTATTCGGGCATAATGCTATTATAAGCACTTAGGAGATTAACCTCCCTCTCCCCTATAATGACTCTCTCTAGTTTAAGACAAACTACTACACACTTAAAGCTCGACTGCGCATAGAGAGCCCCACCCTATTCTTTTTAGATAGACTTAAAGCGACTATAACGGGAGGCTTACTTATATAAAGCTTATTTATAAGACAAGTCCTAATAGCTAAATTGTTAAATATACGCTTATGTTTAGCTTACGGAAGTATAAGAAGCCCTATTATAGCTGCTCATCTATTATCCCGGGAAGAGGGTTTTAAAAGGGTATTTAAATACCTCCGCTAAAGCACTTATACTTTATTGCTAAGCTAAGGTAGAAACAAGGAGATATTGTATTATATCGCCCGTATATTAATACCTGTATCTCTAAGTATACCCCAGTGCTGGATTTTTGCTAGTACTACCAATCTACTAGGCTGAAAAGTTACACCTTAAGCCGATCTCAATACTTCGAATTACGTTTATAATTAGGCGAAAACAGCTATAGCACAAGATGCTGTATTTTATACACTTTAAGTCATATCCAAGATTCTTACTAAGGAGGCCAATTACTCGGCTTAGGATAACTCCTCTCTTTATAGACTATAGGTGCTATATTTTACAACCCTTATTATCTAGTATTTTAGCTACGCGCTAGAAGGCCCTATTAAACGTTCTTTAAAACTTCTAACCTATAAGGATAGAGTCCGTAATATATAGGAGTTTCTATAAAGAGTTAGCGGAGTAAACTAGCTAGATAATTTAGAAATAGTAGCGCACCGGAACGCATGCTTAGGTATACTAATAATTATACGCAATATACTTAAGGAGGCGCAATAGGAGCTATTATGTAATGCATCAAATTTGCTTAATAGATGTATTAGCATATTATATAGAACAATTAAAAAGGGAGCTAAAGAAGGCTGTAATTATAACTCTTAAATATAGTTCAGAAATGCACATAATAAATTATTACGCCAGTAAGATTTAGAGCGGTGTTAAGAACAATTAGCGCCTTAATAGCGCCTCTTAGAATGCTTAAAATGACTTAAAAGGAGTAAAATAGCTAGCGATTATCTAATCTACAGCCTCCTACTCGCCAGTTACAGCTATTTACCAGCCTTCATCACTATTAATAGGACTTCGATTTTAGGCCTACTAGGGCTTCTTTGCATATAAATAGGCTTCTAAGAATTTTATATCTAAGAAGGCCTCGCTACAGTCTGCCTTATAATAATAGTTATGCTAGCTGCACTTAACTTCTAGGCAAGCAACTATACACCTAGAACTTCTGTCTACCTGCTAACAAGTTATTTTTTATAGATATGCCGTGGCTTCTTACGCTATCTATTTCTTTCCACTAGGTAAACTACTTAGTCACCTTCTTTCTTACCATTTCTTCTTTTAGAGTCTCCGCAATAGATATTTTCCCCTTTTCTTTCAGTTTCTTTATAGTGATAACTAAATTCTAATTAGAGTCACTTATAAGTAGTAAAGGCTAAGTTAAGGCTACAGCATTTTAGCTTATAGGGAATTACCTTTTAAAAGGCGATAATGCCTAGAGTCCTATAGCCGCTACTTTAGGGGCTAAATTACGGTAACTAAGATGCCTTCTATATACCCATTTTTAAGTTAGCTCTAAATTTATCTAACTATTTTTAGGCGCATGCAATATCAAAGCATTAGCACATCCCATTTAGTGTCTAGCTATATAATATATACACTTTTAGCTTTAACTAATCAGTTAACTAAGCGGGTTGACTAGAAATTCCCTCACTAATAACGCACCTATTTACGGCAGCCCTTTTGTTCTATAAGCCATCCAATCCTTACTTTTACATCGCAACTAGCGTACTGCCCCACTAATATAATCAATATATTCCTACATTACCACTCTATTTACTCTTTATTTGAATTAAGTCCACTAATACGCCATAATTATATAAGGTCTTATATACTCTTTTTATCAAAGCCAATTAATAGGCATTGCGTTAAAGACGTTTACCGACGGTATTTAAAGTGAGGCTTAGCTTACAGCCTAGTAAGGATAAATTAAAGATATAGCGTTAAGGAAATAGGCGCCCTAATGTAAGAGGGTATCTAGGCAACGTCTTTACTAATCCCTTAATATTGAGCGGGTTAGCCACGTGGCCCGGTTGCAAAGATAGGGCTTTATCCATAACAGACACTTAAAAGAATTTAGTTAAAGAAACGAAATATAATATTTGCAGTCCCTCTAATAAATCCAGCAAGGCCAGTTATATAGGGGAAGGGCAAGATAACGCGTTATAAGGTGAACAAGGCGTCCTTTCCACGCCTTAGGGTGGCGTTAAAATGGGAAACTCGTTGTCCACAGGCTATTAGACTGCTATAAGTATTCGCCCCGTTTTACTTCGCGTCGTACTTATTTACCGCCTTCCTCCTCCGTATCTTAATATACTATATTAACATATAATGAAAATTTTTATTAAATTAATTTATAAAGACTACACTACCTACTAATTTCTTGTCTTTTACCCTTATCTTTTGTTCTAGCTGGTTGGGGGATAATAGTTTTAGGTAATGTAGCTTATTGGTTTTATATACCCTAGGGCCTTTAGCTAATCTAAAAAAAATCTCTAATAGGCGATTTAGCATTATTTGGAGTTATCTAAAGGGGGAGAATTACTTCTCTGTCCGTAAGCTATGTATCTTATCTTTTCTCCTTAAAGACCGCCAAAATTCCCTTTATACTATTATCCACTAGCCTTAAACCTAAGTATAAGGTCTTTATAAGTGTAACTAATACTTTCTATTACTATAATGCTAGAGCTATCCGATACGGGAATGCTAGTAGTAAAGCACTAAGGCCGAGTACTATGCTATGAATTTAGCAAGTCCACTCTGCTCATAATGTCGGAAGTTTATAAAATTGCCATTATTACTAATGGTTCTTTTTTAACATTACTATATATAATTGCCGCCAACACTTAATGCTAAATGCTATAGGTAAAGCCCTAATTATACTAGTAAGTGTATTAGCGGCCTTAGCTTAGACCTCCAGCTGCTTATTGAAAATTATATTATCGATATATTTAATAAGGTCCCGCCGCTAATTGTCCAATATAAGGAACAGGTTGCGGTAGTTAAAAACATCTATAAACTATAAAATGAGAGACCGATAACGCCAAGATTCTACCTTAGCTTTTACGCTAATTAAAACAAAGACAAATGGTCCAACTTCATCTATGCGGAAAGGGACATTAGAAAGCTTATTAAGGATATTTTCTACTAGGAGTTTAATCTCTTCGTTAATAGCAACTATTAAGAGGATAAACTCGATAAGCCTTATATATAGGAAATTGAGCAGCTAAGTATAACTATGAGATAACAGATAGGTATCCTACTATGCTAAAAGGGTGCGTATAGCCCGGACGTAAAAATCTTAGTCATTTTTCTGCCATATATTAAGTTAGCAAAGGATCTTAGCATTTATTATAGATTCCTCATCTGTTAACTAATACGGTCGGATACTAACCGAAGAATATTTTATCTATACGTTAATAAGACCCTTAACATCCTTATATAACTTATTAATTATTATTATATAAGCCAGCGCTATGCCTATTACCAAACGGATAGCATTATATGGATAATTAAGATAATCTATAAAGTTTTACAAAACCTTCTACTTTTCTAGATAGCGCGGACCGGTATAATAAATGATTGAGCCTAATATACTAATCTGGAGGGAATCTTAAGAGGGTTTATTAGATTCCATATTAACGCGAAATATAGGTTTAATAAGTAGCTAAAATCATCTTAGGTCGCTGCCTTTTATTATATACCTTAAAAACTTCTCTTAATTCTTATCGGCTAACCGCTCTCGTAAAACCGTTCTGGCCTTAGGTAAGACGGATTCCTAAAACGTTTCCCGCGTATATGGCGCCAAAACCATAAAAAGAAGGAACAACGCAGTTATGGCTTCTACAGCAACCCCGTAGTAGTTTTCGTCACTACACGTTTTAAAAACACTCTCTATAAAATTTTAAACATCTACAAAGTTGGACCTAGTCAAGAAAAGCCAATATATGTAATAAATTAACATGTAATATAACTCCTAAAATTTGTATTACAACTTCTAAAATTCGTAATTCTAGACTTTGTAATTTAATTCTATCTTTATAAACCCTAATTACTTTAATAACTACTTTTAATCTAATCGCTACGTCATGCGGGAGAGTACCCTCTCCTTAAAGTTGTTATATATAATTATTATAAGGATAAGCCGTGGTATCTGCGGAGATTTACTTTATACTATCTTTTAAGGGCCCTTATCTATATAGGGAGTCTTAGACTCTAAATCCGGCTTATAATTAGAGTTGGTTTAAAGGGTTTTATTAGGATCTAAGACGACGTCTTAAAGATAATTCTTATATTTGCGTTTAGTGAAAATTCGTATATCTACTAACTTGAAGATTTTATATATAACCCGTTAAGAGATACAATAGAGGTTAGGATAAGAATCTATAGAGGCTTTTATAATTATATTAATAAACGCTTTAGAAGCAATTAAACTATAGGCAACTTTAAGGTTTTCTATAATTTTTATAATTAGACACCATTTTATCTTCTAGTTAGATTCCTTAGTCAATTAGATAAGATCCCTTAACAACTTTGCTTTCTTACTTACTATAAAGCTATTTCTTATCTAAATCTTGGCCTCAACTTTCTTTAAGACAATAGCGTCTCCAAAGTTATACTGGTGAATAACCACGCATTCTTAAGGTCTAACAATATGCATAATTTCCAATTCCTTATCTATTAAAAGACTCTATATAGAATCGCTCTTAATTTAAATAGCTTTAATACAGGCTTTTATAACGCGTGGAATGTATCTGTTAGATAGTTTATATAGAGCTATTTATTAATAAAATGGGTTAATTGATTGATAATCTTAATCGTGTCCTGACCTAGGGCCCCTGGGCTTAGACGAAGATATTTACAATACACGTGACCCGTGCACGTGACTCGTGCACGTCCTACGCCACAGAGAATACAGATTATCTGATATACCCCCTTAGCTTTAACCTGGTTGAGGACGAAGCTAACTACCTTCTTGTGTCCGTTAATGCGTTAATTGAGCTGTAATCTTATCTAAATCCTTCCGTCTCGCTCTAATCTTCTCCCTTAGGTCCTCCAATTGCTTCTCCTTATTCAGCTACTCCTTAATATCTACCATTTTGATTATATTAACGAAGCTTTAAAACCTCTACTTGGGTAGGGCCTTCGTAAGTCTATCGGTAATTATCTCCTTTATCACTATTTATTGAAATTATACTTATCTTATTGCGTATTCCTAACGTAGCCAGTATTAATAGATGTTAACGTGTTAGAGCTTTGTGATTAGCTTTGCTATATCTTCTGTAATTAGTTAAAGCGTCTAGGTATTGTCGTATTTAATAATTAAGGGCTTGTTTAGCTATAACGTTATTACTTTAAATAGCCTACTAATGAAGATAGCTTCCTTTACTATCTATAATAGAGCTAATAACTTAGCTTCTATGCTTAACGTCGTAACTATACCCTACTTATTTACTCTCTAGGCAATTAGTCCCCTAAATAGCTTTATAATATATTCTTATAAGCTCTTTCTATTAACGGAATTATTTGTAAATAATATATTGCTAGCACAGATAAATAATTGCGCTTTACTTCTACCGTCTCTTCCATCGTCTTGTCCTTTGTCGCGTATTTCTTTATTTCTCCCTCTACCGTTTATTCCTTCCTTATCTCCTCTATAGTAGATTACTCTGCTTCTCGTGCTATATAGGTACTAGATAACTCTGTCTACTGCTTAATAGTGCTTTTAGCTTGGGTCCTGATTAAACCTTACTAGCTGTAATACTGCAAAGGTAATATCCGGACGCGTTATGGTGGCTATATAGAGTATTAAACCCAGTTTTCTCTAATATAGCATTGTAGAAGCTAGTAGGGATATAGGACGGACTAATAGGTCTATATTAGGGGACGGAAGCGTTAGATAAATTAATTAGTAATTAGTAGGGAGGAGTTTTAATTCTACTATAGGAGTATCTAGAAGACGCCCTTTAAGATCTATCTTATACTAGTTAGCTATCTTCTTAATATAGGCTTTTTAGGATAGCCATAGAAGCCTTTAGCTATAATTATGTAGTATATGGATTCCTAGGAACTATTTTAGCTCGCTAAGGGTACTTATCTAGTATTCCTTGCTTAACTCCTTAATTGCTTCTTAAGCTTTCTTCTTATTTACCTTTTGGTAGTAGAAGATAATATCGTTAACATAGAAGAAGATGACTATTTTACCTTTTAGCATAATATTCGGCTCCTAGGGTACTTCTTTAAAACCTAATTCGTTTAATAAGCTTATAAGATTCTTCTGCTATAATAGTAGTAATTGTTATAGTCCGTACAGGGCTTTTCTTAAGCGTAGTACTTTGTTTGTCTTTCCTTTATTAAACCCTAGTAGTAGCTTTATATAGACGACCTTGTTAAGATTGCAATAGATAAACGTATTAACTGCATCTATCTATGTCGTCTCTAGGTTGAATTTTGCAGTAATCGCTATAAGGGTTCGGAAGGTTGTACTAGCTAATATAGTAGCTCTTATAGGTAGGTCTCCTAGGGCCTATTAATTTCCGTAGACTACTAAGCGTGCCTTACATTTCTAGAGAAATTTATACTTATCTGTCTTGTAGATAAACACCTATATTAAGCTAAGGACCTGCTATCCCTTTACGTGCTTCTTATCTGCTTCTTAAAACGACCTTATTTAATAAGGACAGTGGTAGAGCGACACCCCCTAATTGGTATTCGCACACCCCCCAATTGATATTCGCATACCCCCCTTGATTTGGCTTAGCTCTTGCCACATCTAGTTAGAACTCACGTGTGTTTGGCTCGTATGCATCTGCATCGCGAAAATCAAACTTTTAAAATGCAACTTTTATGACTGCACCACCTCAATCAAGTCTTGATTTTAATTATTATATAAGTAGTAGAGTTTAAATTAAAGTTAGAATGCACCAAAGGACCCCTTAGCATAGTTCTGCTGAAAGGGCAAGGCCCCCCGACTTCTGTAAGCCTGTTAAATATTGCCGCCAACACTTGGCAATGCACTCGCAGTAGTATCTTGACTTCTACCACCGTGCTTACTACCTATACTACTATATACTTGCTCCTAAGTTAATTAATTGGATTGCGCAGTGGCTTATAAGGCCTAGCTTAAACTAATTTAAGTACTACTACCTCTGCTTGGTGTCTGTGAGCTGCCTCCGCGAGTACAACCGCGCCTGCGCCCACGCCCACGCCCACGAACGCGCGTAGTGTATCTAGTATTTAGCTTAAATACAGATAGCTCGCGACGAGCTGATGTATTAATGCGAAAGCCTACCAGGCGGCCGCGGCGACGCTTAACAGTTAGAGGCTCTTATATAAGAAGTAAAGGGTCGATAGGTGGGCCGGTAGGAGGATCTAGTAGAGGGCGATTGAACCACTAGTGTACGTCGATTTTGGTAAGCTGTATTTTTAGTACTAAGGTAGAGCTTCGGTGCAGCTGCCTATAGAGAGTATAGCAGCAAGGAAGGCCGTATACTGCAGTCCATGCGCCGCTACAGATTGGCTAGTATTTAGGTGACTTTGCCAGAGTTAATTGGTCTTTAAGGTAACGGAGGCCCTGGGGTGTCACTTTATATAAGATATCATCGAACTCCCGTTCGCGAACGTCATGCGGTGGGCGATCTTAGCGGCGCGCCAGAGTCGCCGTATGCTTATTTATATCGTTCTTAATAAGGTTCTTAATATTCAACATAACATCAAGTAGATTACTGGTAGAGACTTAAAGGAAGCGCTTTAATTTGGCGTGGGCGCCCTTAAGCCGCGATAAGACACTAGGAAGACGTTTAGTTAGTAAATGCTCTGCTTAATACCATATTTTAACTTACCGATTTCCAAAATGCATAAATAGATCTGTATAGCAGGTAACAAACTCTCTATAATATGGCCACCACTTATCTTATAAGTAGTTAATAAGCTCTTCCTGATTACGGTAGTCTTCCATAAGCTCGTGCTAGGCTATAGTAAACTTCTCTAACGTATTTTGGCTGTGGCAACTTGCCTAGCGTTTTATAAAGTTATCGCGATACTCTTAAACCTTTCCCTTCTCCTCGTTGGAGGAGCTTCCGTCTATTACCCAGTTACTCTACGCGTGCGTAAGAACGTTCTTATTAATATGCTATAGGTAAAGAAGCTAAGGGACACCAGGGAAGTATGTGCGTAGTGCGTTCTTAAGAGCCTATTCCTTATCTGTAATTACAACTTTAGGCTTTAAATTATAACGGTAGTAGAGAAGATAAAGCTGTCGAATTGCAAAGCTGTAATTAGCTTCTATTTTACTAGGTAGGAAGCAATAAGCAAGCTTAAAGTTATGCCCATTATTACTGACTCCTACTGCATATAGAAAGGGCATCTTAAACTTGTTTGTTTTGTAGGTGTAATTAAGTAATAGAACGTTAGGATTCTTCTATAAGAACTTAATTAATTCTGAATAAGCAAAGAATAAATATTTAATATAATTGCGATCGTCTTCCTTGTGGGCGAAGTAGTATTTTAATTCAGGATTGTCGCCACCGTGCTCGCCTAGTGCTTTAATTAAGGCTTAAGTAGGGGTAAGGCCTTTAAGGATTCTCTTCTTAATTACCTTCCGTTCGTTATAGATATCTTAAATGGTAATTATAACGTCTTTCTTTAGTAGATTTGTAAGTATTTTATTAGCCCTAATACTACTGCCTAACATATTAGTAATCGTCTTGTTTGTATTATAAGTACGCTAACGGTGTTGCGGTAGAGCAGTTGGGTGGACGGCTGCCACGTAATTATAATTAGGATCCTTTACTTCTAAGCTCTATCTAGCCAGTGTACGCGTTAATATAGCCTTAAAAGGACACTCTGTTATACGGGAGCTTATAAAGCGCGTTTTGGAGGTGTTAATATAGGCGCGACTTTTAGTATACCCAAGCCATATCTTTCGCGTAGTTGGTGGTATCTGCTTGTCGGTTTTAGATTGGAATTTCGTGACTGTATAGCCTTGCCCTTTTGCAAACTTGTTAATATTATTAATTGTAAGCTCTAGAAAGTCGTATACCTTATAGGGGGGTGGGTTGAGAGCCATAATAAAGGTGGGGAGAGGTAAGGCAAATGCAAGGTATGGGCGCGTGATAGTTGCATTGGTGCAGATGCATATGAGCCAAACACGCGTGAGTTCTAACTAGATGTGGTAAGAGCTAAGCCAAATCAAGGGGGGTGTGCGAATATCAATTGGGGGGTGTGCGAATACCAATTAGGGGGTGTCGCTCTACCACTGTCCTAAATATAATCCCTTAGGACCGTAGCCATTTAAGGGTTATTCTTCTCCCTAGCTCGTTATCTAATCTAATAGTGTTAACTTTAAGGTTATACCTTAGACGAATCTACTTAATAAAATCTTTAAGCACTTATAGTGTCTCCTTTTTCTTACCGTACGTCGTTATAAAGTATAGAAAGGATCTTCCTAAGTAGGTGTTATGAATAAGTATAACTCGTACAAATCCGGTATGCGCTTTCTTAAGGTTAGTCTAGTCAATATAGAGGTTAAAATAGGGTTTATTAATTTTCTATTTTAAGAACCTTCTTAAGACCTAACGCTTAATTTTAGCGAGACTGCAGTATTAATATTCCGTTATCTTTAGGCCTTAAAGCTTAACTCCTAAGGCGTTAAGACCTAAATAATAAAGACTTATAGGTCCTAAATAACCTAGACGTAGATACTATAGACGTGCATCTCCTTTTAAATTTAGACGAGCGTGTCTTAATAATGCTTTGCGCTTCCGTTAGCGTAGTAGTTGGCTTATATTAAACGCTAATAGACTTCCTAGTTGGACGTACTTAATAGTCTATTGTCTATAACGTTCTTCTATTTAATATAGGACTAAGTTATCCTTTCGAACTAGAAGATTATTCTCTCCTTTATTATCCTAGTAGTACCCTTATTTTTAAAGTAGATAGAACAACACTAGATTTGTATTAAAGTCCGTATAAAAGGCAACGTCCTTAAGATGTAGGATTCCCTTGCTCTTGTCTGGTTTTATAACTTAAATAGTAACGTCGCGGTAGCCTAGTATAGGTACTTCTAAGCTACCGGCAATGACGTATTTATATCTTAGAGCTTTCCTAAAGTTATAGAAGTAAAAAAGGTTATTAAAGATATAGAGAGTAGTTCCTAAGTTAAGAATAGTTAATAGCTTTAGTAGATGGAGTTAACCGGTATAATACAATTCTAGGAATATTGCATTAGCTTCTCCCTTAATCTTAACTATCTTCTAGCTCTTGTCCTGTTGTTATTAAGCTTTATCAGCATCTAATTCCTTAAGCTTAAGTCGTTCCACTTAGGCAGCTAGATCCTTATTATACTCTACCTTTTTACACACCTTCTTTATACATATACTCTTAGCATTAAATCCTTTAGGCCTCTTACACTTAAATAAATACTAATAGTTAGGAAGGGTATATCCCCTTATATTGCATACTAGGCATTTTAGGTTCTTCGACTTCTTAAAAGACGTCTCTTTAATTAAATTTGTCCCTGCCCTTTTTTAACTATAAAATAAGCTGTTCCCTCTTCCCTTTTAGACCTTAGTAGCAATAGAGATATCCTCTTTAGACTCTCCTACGAAGTTTATATTAAATACACTCCCTCTAGTAGTTAAGGATAGTACGGCTTTTAAGAGGTTTGCGAATGCTTCCCGTAGCTCTATTACTACTTTATAGTATTCTAATAAGTAAGCCTTTTTGGTATTATTTACCTATTTAGTGTATATAACAAAATAGGTTTCGCTTATAGGTTATATTACATTTATAAGGTCTATAAGCTAGATCCTATTAATTATCTATAGAAGGTCATACTTCTCTACTATCTTTATTATATATTCCTATTAGTTAAGCTATAGGGTAACCTTTATCTGCTTAAGTCCCTTAAGTAATTCTATATACTATATTTATACCTTTTTTATTATAAAGTTCTTTAAGGGCTTAGTGTCTTTTTTTAAGTAAGTTAACCATTCTTTAACTGTAAGGGAAGGGTTAAGTAGTAGCTTCTTCTAAATTAATACTATAGACGTAATCTGGGTACGGATCTATTAAAGATAATCTTCCTATCTTAGGAAATACTTTATATCCTAGTTGTAGTATCGTCTACTATTATTATACGCTTTCTACTAATTTGTCGAGAGCTGTGTATATAAGGTTGCATTTTTATTAAAATCTATAACTTCTGGATAAGGTGGTTCTTGTAGTAGACCTTATTAAGGTGCTTCTTTAGCTGGGTCAACGTGGGCCTAAATTCGTTTGTCTACGAGGGCTTTAGTTGCTAGATCCATTGCTCCCAGTCTTCTGGCTTATTAAGGATGATCGTGGTAGACGACCTTGATATCGGTGGAGTCATTTAACTGATAGGCAGATAGGAATTGAGATGGTATTTTTGTTATTAGGATCGTCCTTGTCGCAGGATCGTCCTTGTTGTAGGATCGTCCTTGTCGCCAGGATCGTCCTTTGACGATGAGGTAGAATCTCGTGGAATCTCGTGGAAACCCGTGGAATCTCGTCCTGTGACAATTGAGGTAGGATTTTGATTAGGGTCGTCTTGTGACGATGAGGTGTCAGAGTCTGACTATGAGGTAGAATTTCTTTAAATGATTGAGTAATAGCTGAATAGCTTCTTGTGTCGGCGGACTAGGCTTATAACTGTTAGATAGTTTATATAGAGCTATTCATTGATGAAATGGGTTGATTGATTAATGATCTTGATCGTGTCCTGACCTAGGGCCCCTGGGCTTAGACGAAGATATTTACAATGTACGTGACCCGTGCACGTGACTCGTGCACGTCCTACGCCACAG
>Ga0307515_10005503_pt1 | contig 25631 bp, 23 predicted proteins | sample 17_EM_MG_FD_194513 | JGI IMG/M metagenome (GOLD analysis project Ga0307515, IMG submission 194513) | Populus trichocarpa ectomycorrhiza microbial communities from riparian zone in the Pacific Northwest, United States - 17_EM | ecosystem: Host-associated > Plants > Roots > Unclassified | place... | reverse complement strand
ATCGGTGTTGTTACCCGCTGGATTGGGACTCGTACCTGCCGTATCGGGGATGGTCAATTGACTCGCACACGAAATTCACTTAAGTCCCAGTTTCTCATGATGATTTCCCCCATCTCCTCTGATCTCTCTCTTTCTTGTGCTCAACTCTACCATCACCTACGAACACGAAGTTAAGTCAGCCCTCTCTATCTCTCCATTCCATAATCATGAGTTAACACTGAGTACAGCATACGCCAATGACAGCATCATCCCAAGATCGACAGAGTCCCGCTCCCAGCCAGTTTCTCCTCTCTCGGCGGATGTTGAACTCAACTCTCTACATTCCCACAATTACAAGTTATCCAATGAATAGAGTCTCAGCTGCCGTCGCGCCTCCCTCCAAATCGAGCGCCTCCAAGTACTCCTCCAAACTCGCTCGATCTCGGCCTCCAAGTGCATCTCTGAGTTCACTCAATCTCAGTCTGCAATTGCATCTCCAAACTCGCTCGATCACGGCCTCCAAGTGCATCTCTGAGTTCAGTCGATCTCAGTCTCCAAGTGCATCTCCAAACTCGCTCGATCCCGGCCTCCAAGTGCATCTCTGAGTTCAGTCGATCTCAATCTCCAAGTGCATCTCCAAACTCGCTCGATCCCGGCCTCCAAGTGCATCCCTGAGTTCAGTCGATCTCAGTCTCCAAGTGCATCTCCAAACTCGCTCGATCCCCGCCTCCAAGTGCATCTCTGAGTTCAGTCGATCTCAGTCTCCAAGTGCATTTCCAAACTCGCTCGATCACAGCCTCCAAGTGAATCGTTAAGGAGCGACGGTGGGTGTACAGGGATACAGGGGTAACGGAGGTGGAATGAGCGACGCGGAGTATATATTCAGGAGACCCCGGGGTAGATAGACAGCATCTCATTTTCATCTCATCTTGTCATACAACGAAAATACACACTCTATCTTTCCCAACTTTTGGTCTCACTCGCTCGTTCCGACATTTCGTGGATCCGCGCAATTGCGTGGATCCTTACGGCCGGGTTGTATCATATCTTCTCACCTTCTTCTTACGCTCCTCGAGCTTAATGTAGAAGGAACGTGAGGAGAGATTTTCGCAGTGTCTCCCATTGCATTGCAATCCCGATGCAAGCGTGTACCCAATGAACCCATTCCGACGTATGGTCACAGTTGGCCACAACACCAGGGTGTTTGTTTAGAATAGGACACCGACAGAGCGAGAAGAAACGGCGATCGGAGGGCGATATGCAACGCGACGCGTGGTATTGACGCCGGGCGCGGAGTAATCCGCCACCGGGGTGTCTCTGACGGCTCTGACGGAGCGCGTCCACTCTGACGGAGCGATTCCGCCCAGACGGAGATGTTTTTTGCTGATGAAGTGCAATGAAGAGTGTACTTGTTTGGGACTTGGAGGTGTACTTGGGTGCATCCTCAGAGGTGTTCTTGGGAGCGTCTTGAGAACTTACTTAAGAGGATATAGTCAAGCAGGCTTGCAGTGTCATCGAGTGCAATTGGGAGTGTGTTTGAGAGCGTGCTTGGGAGTATGCTTGAGAGCATCTTGAGAGGATACATGAGAGCGTATAGTCAAGCAGGCCGGGAGCATATCATCGAGAGGATTTGGGGGCATGTAGTAAAGCAGGCTGGGAGTGTGCAATCAAGTGCAATCAGGAGTGTATACTTCAGAGTGTACTTGGGAGCGTGCAATGAAATGCATCTGCCAGCTTGTTTTCAAGTTTGTATGCAGTGTGATGTATAGTGTCAAGTGCTCATAAACTCATCCGTACCATAGCAATCTAGTCACCTCGCAGGTCCATAGGGCTTCATAGTGCCATGCATCAAATATTCTATGGATTACTGGCCCAAAAACAGCTTCATTATGAGTTATGCATTGCGTAAGGTCATTTTTCCCAGTGTAGCTATCAGCAGATAGCACTGTGTTTTGCTAAGTACAGAGTGACTATTTCATCTGCTGATAGTTGAGAGACAGTAACCATCCACAGGACTTCTGTGTAACTGAATCTATTTTATATATTTTCAAATCAGTTTCCAAGAGCTTCCCACATCCTTACTGCAATATTGATATTTTCAACCAGATTGAAAGCTTATCGAAGCAGCTATTATGGATTAGTGCTATGGCTTTATCCGCTTGCTCATACATTGTAACATGTTAATGGCCAACCAGGATGCTATAAGTCATTCGAAAAAGTTTTTATATATATATTATATATTCAAACTGGTAATTATATCATTGACATTGCTGGCAATAAGGACTCAGTGAATCATTCACATTCTGATCTGCTAATTATTCACTGTCAAATTAGAGATATTGCTGTAATCAGTTTTGGATATTTCTGTGAGAGTATTGAAAATAGAGGTGGTTAGTGTTACAATATGGAAGTTGGGAAGAACTGTTTGCGTGTATTCTATGGTACAGAGAAAAGAGATGGAGAAAGACTCGAGATATGTACAAGAGGCATCAGCCCCTGCAGCAGCACCGTGTATCAGATCTGTAACATGTCTCCGGCGCAAGTACACCTGTAACAGTTAGCAGTGTGGTGATGGAGTGTGATGGATGGTGATGGAGCCGAGATTCCTTAGTGTATTTATGTGCAGTTGTTGTTACAGTAACAGACAGGGATGCGTGTGAGTGGGTTAGGGTTCTTAAGATAGTGAGGTAAAAATAGTCGTGGGTGCCAGGCTCATAACCTTTTCAAAGTAGAGAGATACAGAATTGATTGTATCCTATTTAAGAGGGCTATAAGGCCACATATATATGAGAGTACATGTACAAATGCATGCGTACGCATCTATGTATAGACCCTTCAGGCGGACAGCAATCCCCAGTCATACGAGACTCACCTCCGGCCATGAGAAGGCAGAGACCTATCATGCAATAGACGGGCCTGCATATAAGTCCAGTGATGGGCCCATGATGCGAGTAATGGCTTGGTAATTTGGCGATAGCCCGTCCGTCGCGAGATAGAGATCATCAAGTGTTCTCAGAGATCGGAAATGCGGTAGAGTGACTACTGTCTTGATGCATTGTATCTTTACCAAAGAAGTCCATTTGGGAACCCTGACGATCAATCGAAGCTGTAGTTAACTGTATACTTCCTAAAATGCTAGGCTCTGCCTTTCCCTCTTCAAAAACTCAAAACTAAACCCCGGGAGCTAAGAGTATGCATGGCATCGATTACCGCTGGGTGTCTGTCGCCACTGGGAGTTGATCCCCGCTAAGAGTCGGTCGCTGCTGGGAGTTGGTCGCCATTGAGAGCATGCAGTCGATTACTTCAAAGAGTTGACCCCCGCTGGGGGTCAATCTCTGCTGAGGAGTATGTTGCCGAGCGTACGTAGCACGATGGTGTCAAGCGCACCTGAGGGATGGAGTCGAGTGTGCCTGTCGAGCAAGTCTAGGAGTATACTGTCCAGTATGACTATGCAGTCAAGCGCATGTATTCGGACTGAAATACAGCACTTTGTACACGTCGACGTGCCGACGAATTTTGATACAGATGGGCACCATACTCGACTGCATACTCCTTCGGATCCAGTCCACTCTAAGACTACAAATCTGGGTGTCGCTCGAGAAAGGCTCAGTAGATTCATATCCCTCTAGGGGAGCGAAGCCGCCATCAGTGCTAGTACAAGATATAGTAGCGGCTCCCCGATTCCTTTCCCTATATCCTACTTACTTGTTAAGCCTACTTGACGCTCCTAAGAGCTTCCAAAGTGCGCTTTCCGTAGCTCCCAGCTACGCGTTCCGAGTGCACTTCATCACGGAACTCTCCGCCGCTCTCAAAGATCGCACGAATCTCAGAAAGTACCCTGAGTATCCACCGCTTTCGTGGCTTTCATCACTCTCTCGACGTTCAACTCTGATTATTCTCCGGTATCGTACGAAATTCGGAAAGCACCGTGAACTTTCCAGCTTCCTCCGCTTTCGCAGCATGTCTTCTTTCGCAGTCTTTCGCAGCGTTTCTCTATTTTTAGCTAGTTCCATTTGCACTGCATAATAAATAAATAATAGATCTTGTTTTAATTATATTCGGTGATTGTGTATATGGTAGTGCGATATATAATCTATGTTTCTATTTATTGGAGTTGGCTGGAGATGGTACTTCAGTGTATTTGGATATGGTACTTAAGTGTGCTTCGAGACGGGGTTAGGAAGCTAGCTAGAGACGGAGGTTCGGTTGGATGATTCCAGTCAGTGACTAGTCTCTGAGTCTATTGATTGAACGTTAAGGTTCCGTTAGATAGATTAGAGTTATCGTATGCTTCCCGAGTCCATCTCTGCGTATCACAAATAGGTGCATATATATATCCTGCACAGAATCATCCTTCACGGAGCGACCACCTCCAGCCAGGTCCGCTCTCCAAGTGCACTTAAGCACCGTCTCCAGTCAACTCCAATAGATAGATGGATAGATAGTACAATTGAAATCACGCGGAGTATACTCCCAGAACTTCCTACGCTCCCAAACCTTCTTGTGTCCCCAATTTTTTCTGCGTGGAAACTTAAAGTTTCCCGGGCAGGTGAATCTAAAGTTTCCCCAGCCGGTAAACCTAGAGTCTTAGTATCCCAGGCCGGTGAACCTAATTCCGGGCTGCAATCTTGCCCGCTGGAGAGTCACTCTGCGGTCTTCCACCGGAAAGCTAGAGATATCCCCGCGCTTTCAAAGTGGCGTCACAGATTTCAGACTTTCGCGCGGGTGAAAGCTGGAAATCGAAATTCGCGAAGTTTCAGATTTACGATGCCGCTAATATTGAGTGAGCGGTTGTGGATAAACAACGTTTGAAGCGTTGTTGTACAGCCGCACCATGAATATTAGCGAGATCGTATATCGGAGACTAGGAAGCGAAAGAGGGTATATTTATGCATATTTCATATATAGAACACTTTGTGGCCAGAGTAAAACTCGCGGACTTGGTTGGTCTTGAACATGTTGAGATAGCCGAGCGGAAAGCGGCCAATACGTTTGCTCTAGCCACGGAGACGGTAACGATAGACTGACAGTGAGCTGGCTGGAAATGGTATTGCGTTGGCTGGAGATAGCACTGGGTTGGCTGGAGATGGTAGAGGTAAACTCACTGAGAGCTGGCCGTGAGACTGTCTGTCCGGGTACGTTGTGGTGGGAAAATCCAATATCTCACCACCGCTGGCAAGAAGTGCACTTGGATGGCATACTGGGGAGCATGGGAAGCGCTGTGGTGGGAATCCGTTTCTGACCACCACTGACAGGAAGCAGACCTGGGAGTCACGGGAAACGCACTTATGAAGCGTACTTGCAAAGCACACTTGGGAGTGAGAGGAAGCGCTCTGTAAGTAACGAGAAGCAAACTAGGAGGATAAGAAGGTTAAGTAGGCTTGGCGGAGCACAGGGACGCGGGATATAGACTGGGGACGGGAGAGTTCTAAATACCCGCATTTTCAGAGCATGAATTTGCCATGCCGTTCATAAACGGCTAGCCAATTTCGAAGTTTTAGAGCGGGTTGGAATGAAGTACATCTAGGATCATGGAGTTGAGCTAGCTGGGTGTTGGGTGCTGGGTGGAGATGGTAGAGATGGACATACCGAGAGTCGGCCGGAGGTGGCAAATCTGGGTCGGCTGGAGACGGTCTAGGTTACCCCATAAGCAGCGAAGCCTCTACCGTATCTTGTATACTCTATATGTAATACGAGAGGGTAGTGAAACACAATTGATGGTCAAGAGAGAGCACTGATACCATCCGACATTGAGGCCACAATAGTGCGGAGGAGGTGTTACAGAGCCGTTCCGTTACGTCCCTAGCCTCATTAGGCATCGCTCGGCCCGATTTTTGGGGGCGGCAGATGTGGCATCCCGCAGACCTGCCCGACCGTTATGTCGTAGACCTTCTTCGGGCCGGTGCCAAGCTTAGCCGGCAAGGGTCGGGATATTGTTTGCGGTAACCTCTCAAGACCTCCATGACATCAGCCAAGACGCTTCGGATAAATATTTGGCCGGAAGATTACCGCACACAGTGATACACCCAATCTTATGAGCGAAGTTTCTTCCAAATAAATGAGGCAATGACTCGTATACCGTCACACTCACGGCTATTTTCCTCCGATGTTTATAAACAATAATATGTAAACACCAGTAAAATCAACACTCTTAGAACAATACTAGTAGAGAGGCCCCGATACCGTAAAGGCGTGTGGAGAAATTTGTAGCTGTAGTAGAAAGTGTGTGCATAGGTTTACTAGGAGCAAAAGCATATGCTTTCAGTGTTGAAAAATTACGGCATCTCGCATCTGCAGCAAGTTACCATGCTTGGGTAATCTCTAGAATAGTCTGCAGACGGCTTGGTAGGATTTCCTGGGTAGCCTAGCGACAAAAGCTAGATGATAGACTATAGACACAAGTTTACCGTACGGAACCATAAAATTCTATTAAAACCCCAGATAAAGTCGCCCGTATTATGTATACCACGGCCACTTCACTTCAAAAATATTTAGCTGCCCTAGTGGGACTCCGAAACTCCGCCGCCGACTGCTATATATATTTCTATTCTAGCTTCAAGACTGTCGCAGCGACTTATTTTTGGTGCGTCTTTGATCCTCCACTTCCAACATTTTTGCAAACATTCCGTTTATCGCTCCCTACCCTACACGGTTTGGATTATTTGGATTAAGAGTAAACCTTCCCATCTCACAGTGCATGGGATCGACGTTGGATCTCGATCAATAGTGATGCCATGGGAACGCTAAACGGGAACAAAAGCTACAAAACAAGCCATCACTACTGGGCTGAGCAGAACTGAACTCTCCAACAGACGCCTGAAAATATGGAAAATGCATGCGATCACCGATCACGCGGGTTTCACATTATGCACTCAGGCAAACTGGAAGAGTGATCTTGCCTGCCAAAAGCGCATTAATCTTTCAGCTACCTACCGGAGTTACAGCCCAGACGATGGGCTGGCATGCACTCAGGTAAACTGCGCGAGCAACTTTCTCTGAAAATTTCTAACGCTAGGCTAGACGCATGTAAGGAGGCACAGCTATCGGCGGACCTGTTTTCGGTGCAACTTTGCTCCAAACAAAACCACGACATCATTTCTGAAACTGCGCACACTCAGATACATGCGCCAAGTACTGCCTGATACCACATTCTATCGAGTGCGCACACTCGACAGCCGCGTACTTGCATGCTAGAATTCCGTCAGCAGTGCATCTGACTGCGTCAAAGTTGGTGCAAGGCTGCAGCATGCGTTGGCGGAGGAAACAGATTCAGCCTATTGCATGCACAGCCCCTTCAAAGAGACGATATTATTGGCTATACTTAACCTGAGGGTTTCTTTTATGCAGATTCCTGAATTAAAAATTCCTCACGCGGGGGTTCGACCCGAAAGACGAAGTCGCCGATGCATTCGGTGTTTCACCTGGAGTCTGTTGCGTTATGTTCCTTTGTAGCTGCTGACCTGAGTGCACGAATGTTGGTGTTGGCATGCAGTGTACTCCTGCCAACAAAACATTCCATCACTCAACTGGCTATCTGTGGAGAAGGCAACAGGTATCGACTATTCATATGTATTTCCCCACTCGTGCATCTAGAAGCGACAACATGAAAGCCAACTATTCAGAAAACTGGCAATGTTTCGCACAGGCAACAAATGGGTGCGGCGGAGTTACCATTAGTATTGAGCATTTACTTTGTCACAATCCATCAAGATCTCGTTCTCACACCAGACGCTTTCACTTTCCCACTCGTAATGTAATTTTGTGCCTCGTGCCTCAGAATTCACAATAACTGTCGAAAGTGGATTAACTCAACGAACACTCAAATGTAGCGAACCAACGATAGGATGGGGTAACAGAGACAAAGATAGTTGTAATTATCTGAGACGGTCAAATTTTTTAGATCGAATTCGAGGATAAACTGGACTTTTGACTGCTTGTGTACTTGTAAATTGCTCGTGCGATGCATTGTGGATCCGAGATTCCGTTTCAAAAACTGCTTTTCAAATAACATTTGTGCTACCCCACCGACCAGGTTGTCCCCTTGGCCAAGGGAACCTACCCCGCTCACCAAGTAAACACCTAATCACCATAACCTCAAGCAAAATTCGGCCCATGGATTATCATTCACTATTTTTTGACTATTAGTGATGTGCCCCTAAAGTTTGTGTCAAAATACATCAGGTGTTGTGTGTTTACAATCACTATCAATGTCTCAAAATGCGGGTTTGGGAGAAACAGCTATAGCGATAGTATTAAACCTTCTCTTTACTAGCCCATACTTGAAGATACGCATCTTGATGCTATGGAGAAGGTCTCCGCAAGTTTCAATGTATGAAATGGTTAAGAACTTATTAAGATATAGTAATATCACGATTTACTTGGTCGGTGGGGTAGAACACATTCATTTCCTAAGCGGGTGGCCTTGGTGCTAGAAGAGTGCACTCTTAATTGGAGCCAAACTAGACGACAGTGGCTTTTACTAATGTGAACTTTCGTCCGAAAATCGGATTGATATATACTCGTGTTTGTGAAGTAAATGAGGATAGGCCTAAATAACACGTTAGGATTTATAAATTTGGGACGCACCTGCGTCTAACGTCCCACACGTAACTACAATCTAATTCGACGAAGCCAGAATTTAGTTGCTGCATATTAGCAAATACAGCTGGACAGAAACTTGCATGTTCGGGGATGGCATGGACACGATGGTTTTGAGCAATCTTACTGGGTGTCAAGACTGTGAAGTTCATGCAGACAGCATCCATGCAGGACATGCATATGGTGGATAAGCGCAATCACGGGGCGTCAAAATCTCCTGTTCCCGACCACTCGGTATCTTATTATGGGAGATCTCGCCCTCTCTCATCACTAAGGTTTGCCGGTATTACTACACCTTCGTCGCCAGTTTTTCAAATTGTTTCGCTATGCTTCGCAATGGACTTCAGTTCTCACTTATTCAACTTCAAAGTTATGTCCAAATCGATATAGCCCAAAACGCTTCAAACAGCTCAACACGCGATATAATCAAGGCGTTACCTTTTAGGGCCGAAAACCACCGTGGATTATTTTGGATACGCTCATCTAGGAGCGAACTCACGAAGCCCTTAGATATTATTCCATAAGCGACCTTCGTCACAACGCGCTTGGAAATAATGAAACCCTTGAATGCTACAACATAGAAGACACAGAGACGGAACTTCGCGGCCCTAGGGCGACAAGAGTGGACGACAGACTAAATACCTCTGAACACACAACGACAACTAAGCCCCAAAAACGACGGACGAAATAATAGAACCGTAATAAACTTATCATCTTTCGCCGTCCCGGCTGCGCCTTTTCTCGATCTTCCAATCGTGTACTAAGCGTCGGTGTTGTGTGAGATTGTCCTTTCGGGAGAATCCCTTGTACTGCCGGTCACATGTTTCTACTTCGCAGAAAAACACATTTGGTCTAGTACCCAATTTCTCAGGGTGCTTCGACTGCACATGTCTGTCCAACACCGTGACGAAGTCGTTGCAATAGTGGTACTGCCGTTTGTTAGACCGTGCAAGAGTGAGTCTACCTCTTCAACACGGTTCAGTCAAAAGTTGAAGCCGAACTAGAGAATTTGAGAGAGATTCTTACTGATTCCAGTCTAAAAATGTTTCCCCGGGCTATTGATGCCGGCATACCATGGGGTTAGTTTGAACGCCCCTGTTGTTGAAGACGCTATCCATATATTGATAGCACTCGATAGAGGGATGAAGCATATTTCCGCTGTACCACTGGCACGCTGATTTCAAAAGAAGTTCCAAGAGCAATTAGCAAGGGGTGCGGAGACCACAATCGCGTTTTCATGTTATCATCGTTCGAATATTGACTGACATAATATAGTTTTCCAGCATTCACAATTCGATCCACGCGAGCTTACGCAGCCCCCGAAGTCCCACTGAACCCGAAATTGCCTCCGAACCTGAAATTCGCTCCGAGTCCGACATTCCCCCAAAAATCTCCAAACTTAACATTTTCTCCAAACCCGATGTACCTGCCGAACTCGATATCCCCTTCATACCTCACGTTCCCTGCGAACCCGATGTTCCTTTCGACCGATGCGAATAACCTGCCTGTGGCGAGTACGCGGCGGGTTCCCAGTAAGACGGAATGACCCCACCTATGACTGAGCTGTATTGGATAAACGCAGTGATCCCGGAGTCTGTATCGTTTACAACTTAGCCTTTGCCATTCGGATCAGACAGTTATCGACAACTTACTTCCAAATAAGTCAATGGTATCGTCGTATTTCGAAGGGTATTAACGGAAGACAGCTACGTTACAGTGTAATTAGACTAATTCCAAGCGACAACCAGTTCACCACTAACTGCAGCATACTGGCTATTTTGTGCAGATTCCATCCCACAATTCAGGTTATGAGGGTTCCATGCCGGAGTGCTTTCGAATCCATCTGCTCAGTCCTATGGCTATTGATCCGGTTACGATGAATCTGCTCCTCGTCTTTAGAAATGTCGGTAGTCGGATGGTTGAGGTGTTGCATTGTCTGAAGAAATTCACAATTGGGATTTGAGCGTTTTATTTCCTTGGGCTGTTGGTGGTTCGAGTTGGCACGCTGCAATCTGTCAACCTCTTTTCACATTCAGAGAATGTCTCTCGGGCTTGCCTGCCGAACACAACTTGACGAGAAGGATACTGCAGCTACTAGTTGTCTAGTTAGTGGTTGTTGTTTCCGACAGATACATAAGCCTGAGGTGCTGCATATGCACTCTAACCTGACGGTTGTAGGTTTACCCATGCATATAGTTTCATAGGGAAATATTCTGATAAATCTAGTACAAGTTTAAAGCAAAAATTTGATCTTGTTTGGGCGATACTATACGTTTGCTGTACATAGAATTGAGAATTGCATGCATGGGAGGGAACAATCGAACATGCTCGAGTATGATGCAGGCAGACTTCGTTCGGCCATGGTGGGAAGAGAAGGAATCAGCAGCTAGCCAATTGTGTGTCGCTAGATTTATTGGACCTCCAATCACACTGCTCCGCAACTCATTAGCTTCGTTCGTTCGGTGTCTTACCGTGTAGCATGATTATTCACACGACTTTCTCTCGGAGATGATTATACCAGTCAACTGACAACTTAAACGGTGAAACCTCGGAATCTAGGAGAGCACTGTACATACACATATGCATAGGTACCTTACAGTCTATAAGTATTCGGTTGGATCTAGAAAAGTAAAGGTGCACAGATAGTGATGTGCATGATTGTATCTGGTTGATGTGTGATTGTCAGCCTAGTCCGTTGGTTTCCCGCTTTCCGCGTGTGTAGAACGCACTCAAGTGTAGGTATGGCTATGTTTACGTGTCAGGTGCCGGCGGTGGCCACGATGATGCGATCCTAGGACGGTAAACTTGCATAACTTTGTATTCTATTACACCTACTCCCGCATGCGACGGTTTAATTAAAGATAATTACCGTTCACTATTATCCCGAGCAGTTAACTACAGTAGAATATATGTTCCACTACTATCTATATCAGAGAACCATGGCTTTACAACCTTTCGATGCTTTAACAGGCGCTTATCACACAATAGAAATGAAGGGATGTGCATGTAAATGAGCTATTGGTCTACCGGTGAGGCTAGGTAGTGTGGCAATTGCAGTTGCTTTCCAAAGCCAAGTTCCGCATGCACACTTAACGAGGTGAGTTTAACCCGATGACATCCAACAGCACTTTGATAATTTAACTCCAAACAATGAGAATACTGATTTTATTTAACAAGGGCCGGCATTCCGCGATGTCTGTTAGCCGGAAGGACTGCATATACTGCTGGCATCACCGAGGCCAGCACGCTTCGGCTTATACATTTATGTACCTATCTCATATATGATTCTCTTCATCTACTTTATCAAACATTTCACCCCCATCCCACAGATCACCCTAGAAGAACTTGGCTAAGCTGAGTAACGACTATTATTTGTAGTTGCAGTATTCGGAGATAGTGGGTTAAGGTCCGGCGAAATATTCTCCTATGCGCATCAAGGCTGTAACTACTTCTCATAACGTACTAGAATATAGACTAAAAAATTTCCGCCGAAGTGATCATTGTATTGAAAATTGTAGAAGTGCAATTTTTGCAATGTTTGGGGCGTTATCTGAATTTGTTAAACGTGACGAGTTGCTCCTTACCGTATGCATTGTAGTATCATTCACAACCAAACATTATTACGAATTAGGGGACGCCTATGCGGAAACCCAAGTCTTCCTAGACTCATTGACTACCGGTTCACTGCGAGCATAAGTAGTGATGGATCTACAATGAACCCACCTCATATATAAGAGGGGACGAAGGGTAGTGGAAGGGGATCACGAATTTGCTTGTTTCCTTTGCTTGTTCCGAAAAATGAAAGGACAAAAGAGGAAAATGTATGTTCTGCCCGCGAGAGGCCGAATACAATATGATTACAAACAAACTTCATATATAAGAGAGCCCTTAGAAAGGACGAGAAGTTTCTAAAATTCTCGCTTCTTTTTCAAAGGTTGTGGTTGATTTACAGTTAGATTATAGAAATAATTAATTTTGCCAAGGTAACTGACAGAATTCTGATGTTTTTCTGATTCATCTCCAGGGCTGGATGGATTGATTAGATGAGATGGATTAGATTGCCCTGCAAGATAATGCTTTCGGTCTCTTGGCGGCTGGGAGTTTGTGAAGTAGTCCGAGTATGCCACAATTGGTGGGTGTGTAAAGCACGGTCTGTATCCCTTTTCTATTCTGCATTTACTCTGTTTAGCGACGTCCGGAAACGACGCTTATGTCGCAAAGAAACCAATTTTGACAGTATACTGGCATCTCCGTAGATATGTATTCATTACTGCACACACTACTCCATACCTGGCGTTCAGTGATAGATACATAATCCTGCTCCATTCAACTTCCAACCATGCTGTTTCCTCTTCAATACATATCATTTCTGGTAATCACAATCGGTCAAATGAAGTCTACGCTATATGTCTTTCGAACTAGTCAGTCAGCACTATGATCTCTGCCAGGTGTCGATATGTTGTGAAGGAATCAGGGAAATCATGCCGGAGATTTACCTATTGTATTGAAAGGAGTAAGTCAGACAGTTCAAAGTATGGTAGTGCCGTCTGCAACCTGGGTACTGGTAGTTTGTAATACGACAACGACCACCATACGGCGTGTGGTCTCTGTAGTCGAGCGTTCGAGGGTAGGAATATGATCATCGTTAACTACGTTGATACATCGTCAGTCAAGTAGTGCATAATACACAGCCAGTAAGTTTCCTATAGACCGACTCACCGGTGATAGTTCGGTTTGCATTGTCCTTTCGTCTCCTCAGACTCCAGAAAACGAGGAATATCGGAGGAAGTCCGACAAAAACGCTGACTATTCCGATGATTGCCTCCGTGGATATTGTCATCTCGAATGGTCGGTATTAGCGATTACGGTGGTGCACAGACGAAGTGATTGAATGAGCTAGATCGTTTGATAGCACAAATATGAAGGTGAAGACAGGTGAAGACAGGTGAAGACAGGTGAAGATAGGTGAAGATGGGGGACTGTAACTAATAGTGGCTCTGTATAGTGTAGAGGCAACGCAGGGCGAAAGGTGTTTCCCGAGGAAACTCTAGTCCAAAAATCCCATAGTAGAAAGCCCTCCTTTATACCGGCAATTCCAAATACTCAGGCAATGTGTTGCGTTATCCGTCCTACATGGTTATGCGGACAACATATCATCGGGGAAAGAAAAAGATTCTGGACGTCGCCAATAATTAGCACTGTACAAATAGTACCGGTACAAAACTGTCTAAGATTTTGGACTTGACCAATGAGGCGAGTGCTGTCATGACGCTGTGACTGGCGCTAAATGGGGCTTGGAAATATGTACATGCAGGTGCAAGGGTTGTCTCGGTTTCTTTGCACCGGATTCTGGAATTACCCAATGGTTTGTGTCCAGCTGAAGCAGATGCATGTACGTGTTTATGAGTTCAAAAGTATGTGGAATATCCCAGCCATGCACGGTACGATAGGCGGGTTGGAAAATAAAGATTATGGAACGGACCTATCGGGCCCTTCTTTCTGCCGCTGCCAGCCCAACCTGGGAACAGATTATGGAACGGACCTATAATGTGCCACGCCTCCTTTCTGCCCACGCCAGCCTAAAATGGAAAAACAGATAATGGAACGAACCTATAGGGTGCGACACCTGATTTCTGCTTGACGCAACCTAACATGGAAAACAGACTATGGAACTGGCCAATAACGCGCAACATCATCTTTCAGTGCATGCTTGCTGTCCGGCGAGTTTAAAAGCCTCAGAGTATCCCGCCAGTCTCCAGATACTCACACCGAGCAACATCCTTTCAACCTTCCAAGTTTACACTCTTCTACTTATCCGCACTCTCCAAACTATCTTTAAAATTCAAAAAATCTTTCAAGAGCATTATGCTTTCACGCCGAGAGACTACAGAATGGGAATTCTTTCGGAATGAAATTCACACCCTTTACTTAGGACACAATAAGACCCTCAAAGATGTAATGACATATATGAAGGAACAACACAACTTCAATGCCACGTGAGTATCCAAGTTTTGTTGAATTGCTCGCAGCTGATATTCGAACAGTAAAGCCCAATACGAACGTCACTTCAAAATATGGAACTTCCGCAAAAATCTGAACGATGTCGAGTGGAAATTCGTCCATCACCGGATCGAAAAACGCAAGCGCAGCGACAAAGAAAGTATGCTACGGGTCGATGGCATCGAAATACCAAACAAAAGGGTCAAGAAAGAGATATCGCGTCACTCCCGACCTATCCTTCCAACTCCAGGGCAGTGTTATACCGCAGGTACCTTCAACTTATCTGGTAATAAACTCCCTTCTAGCGCTGACATTTTCTAAGCTGCAAGCCCCCAAACTCCGGAAGGAATTTCGATTTTGACTCCGTTTGAGGAAATATCCTTCGCATTCAACTTGGAAAAACTTCCTTGGTTCCAATTCCAAGGCTTTGTTGAGTCCCAAGGTAACCACATTTGATCTTTAGATTCATGCTTTAAATGCTAATAGTCGCGTAGTTAAAAGCAGTCATAATTTGGTTGATATAGATGTCGGTGGGCAAATCTCACGGTCTCGCCAACAGCAGCCTTTCAACCCAATGTCGCCCAGTTCAAGCCAGATCGGTTCCCCAAACGGAGTGCGATTGGGCGCCGATAATACAGCACCGAATTTAAGCGGTATTTTCTCTAGACTGCCTCCTATGGCAAAGGAACCAAACACCATCGACAACATTCCGAGCACCTACTCCGACTTGCGAGCGACTCTCTTGGAAGGACGTGACGGAGAACCCATGTCAAACCCTGGAGGATTACTTGAATTAAATCGACATTCCGCGCAACAATTAGTCAAGTTTGCTGTGTATCTCGCATCAAATAACATGTTATCGAATGAGCGCACCGATGAACTTCTTCAATGGATTATCAACAATAAGCAAGAATCAATGCTCGAATCTCTACTATCGGTAAAAATGCCGACAATCGAAGCGTTTGCAAGACATTGTTTTGAAAGCGCGATACGTATTAAGGATACGAACATTGTACAAATCCTCCTGAAAGCAGGTGCTGATCCAAACCTGCCTCTTCGATATCGTACTAGGTACATGGGATATGAGGATATGTCTCTTCGAGTGGCTGTGGAGGGTGGAAACATTGAGCTGGTGCGAACTCTCTTGGATGCCGGCGCTAGAGTCAATATAACAACCCCGCGCAGAGGAACTGCACTCCAAGCAGCGGCAGCGAAGGGAAGTAGTGTCCTTGCCCAACTGCTACTAAACGCGGGCGCCAAAGTCAATATTCCTGACTCCGGGTGGGGAAATACTCCACTCCAATACGCGGTAGAAGGAGGTCACATCGAGTTGGTTCGAAGACTTCTAAGTGCTGGCGCTGAGGTCAATAGTCCAGGCACCAAAAATTCAGGAACTGCACTCCAACTTGCAGTGGCAAAAGGCAACATTGAGTTGGTTCGAATACTTCTAGTTGCGGATGCCGACGTTAATGCCTCGAATCCTGAATACAGGGGTACTGCACTCCAACGTGCGACAGCGACATGCAACATCGACTTGGTTCAGATGCTTCTGGATGCGGGGGCTGAAGTCAATGCCCCGGCCACTAAACACGGCAAAACTGCACTTCATGTGGCCATCGAGTCAGGCAGAATTAAGTTGGTTCATCTTCTTTTAGTTGCGGGCGCGGACGTTGGAGTTGCTGGTACACTCCAAGCTGCGGTGTCGAAAGGCAATATTGAACTGGTTCGTCTTCTTTTGGATGCGGGCGCAGACGCCGGTGACGCTGGTACACTCCAAGCTGCGGTGTCGAATGGCAGCATTGAACTAGTTCGACTTATTTTGGATGCGGGTGCGGACATCGATGGTGCGGCTGCTGGTTCGCTCGAATACGCGGTGCGGAGCCGCAAGAATGACATGGTTCGAGTGCTTCTGGATGTTGGAGCAAACACTAAGGACGCGGCTACTGCTGCACTCCCGGCTGCAGTGTGTACTTACCGCATTGACCTAGTTCAAATCTTCCTGGATGCTGGCGCTGACGTCAATGCCAGTGACAAATCCGGGAAGACTGCGCTCAGATATGCTGTGGAAATTGGCCACCTTGAGCTGATTCGCATGGTGTTGGATTCGGGTGCAGACATCGATGGCCTATATGATAGCGGGCATAATGAATCTAAAATCCAACAAGCGGTAGATGAAGGTGACATGGAGTTAGTTCGAGATCTTTTAGATAATGAAGAATCAGATGTTGGTCTTTATAGCAAATACGCATTAATGGCAGCGGCGGAGGATGGCAACATTAAGCTACTTCGAATCCTGTGCGATCCAGGGTACGTAGTTGATGAACTATCTGCCGACGAATATGACAATACTGAACTCCAATTTGCGGCGACTTGTGACGGTATCGAGTTGGTTCAAGCATTGCTAAATGCAGGTGCGAACATCAACGCTCCAGCCGCCTACAGAAATGGAAGAACTGCACTCCAGGCTGCGGCGGAGAGCAATGAAATTGAAACGGTTCAATATCTATTGAATAAGGGTGCGGACATCAATGCCCCACCCGCCGAGAGATCTGGGGTGTCTGCACTTCAAGCAGCAGCGGCGATTGACAACATTGCGTTGGTTCGAATCTTATTAGATGCGGGTGCCGACATCAATTCCTCAGCTTCAGATGGATACGGAAGAACCGCACTCCAAGCTGCGACGGAATATGGCAGCACTGAGTTGGTTCAACTTCTGCTCGACGAAGGCGCGGATGTCAATGCCCCAGCCGCCGAGGGATATGGATTGACTGCGCTGCAGGCAGCAGTGACAAACGGCAACGAAAAGCTGGTGCGAATCCTGTTAGACGCAGGTGCGAATCCCAGTGCTTCGGGTTCCTGGGAGAACGGAACAGCAATCCAATCTGCGGCAGAATACGACAGGATCAACCTGGTCCGAATGCTGTTAAATGCCGGTGCAGATGTTAATGCCCCAGCTACCCGTGATAATGGAAGAACTGCACTGCAATATGCGGCGCAAAACGGAAACCTTGAGCTTGTTCGAATCCTGTTGGATGCCGGTGCAGACGTCAACGCACCAGCAGCAGCCTCTCGCGGAATTACAGCCCTTCAAGGGGCGGCAATTAAAGGCCATATTGGTATTGCTCTCAGGTTGCTTAACGCCAGAGCGAATGTCAATGCCGATCCGGCGGAAGTTAAAGGCAGAAGAGCTCTTGAAGGAGCTGCAGAGCATGGTCGTTTGGACATGGTACAACTGTTGCTTAATGCCGGCGCAGACGATGATTCCATGGATGGTATGCGTTTTGAATATGCTGCTGAGTTGGCGGAGGAAGAAGGACACTATGCTGTTGCAAAATTTCTTAGAAATTATTCGAACGAGTGACAGGCTGCGGGCGTGTTTTTGTAAATTTTCTTCTTTTTGCTTGTGGTACTTTCGAGTTTCGAAGTTGTCTTTCGAGAGGGATACGAAGAGAACGTTTTGGTTCGGATTTAAGGAGATGGTGGATTTGGGGATATTATGCTCAGCGCTTAAAGAATGGCCAAGTGGTTGGTTACGAAGGAATACGTCGTTGATTGTGGTGTTATCGATTGGGCATTCGAAAAGACCATGCGTGGTTGGGGGAAGGGTTGCTTTGAAGAGTGGAGAAATGTGGAGAAATGTTGGGTTCTTTTCATGTCATTGACGATCATCTTTAATTAAGCCCATGAATAATCACAGCGCATTGTATTTCCGAGCTCTCTTCAATGAGTCCACCGAGATATTTAATATTAAACCCATCACCCTAAGTACGCCCCATCTATCCATACTCTGATCTTTGCATTCCTCCCCGTACTCGTTTCCCCTAACATCATCTACATCTCATCCCGGTAATATAACCCTCACGCCAGCACCGTATATGAAATTCATCGACCCACTCCGTAGTTCATTTAGCATTCCGACAACTCCGAACCCAACACCGGGCGCGGAATTTTCAGCCTGTATGCGTCCGACCAACAAGCTCTGTTGTTTCAGTAACGGGTGTGGTGGGGACTGAACTCGGTGTCGTTGATGATGACGGGATGAAGTGGGGGTGGAAGTGTGCGGCACTGTATGATGGTCAAAGTCAGCTGGGGAGGGAAGAGATCAAGCGTCAGAGAAAGCGGGGAGAGAAGGGAGGATATACGTACCCCTAGAGATCTGATTTCAATGTATCCGTTATAGTGGTGCCTTACTGATGGCCCAGATTCAGCTAGCCAAAGCTAATCCATTTCGCATCCTTTGTGACACCACTTCAGTCAGCCATGATCATACACGCTCTGACCTTCATAAACCTCCCCGCCCGTGTGCTAGAGAGTACCCGCTGGATGTCGATCGTACGTACCGCTCCCAGAAATGCATCACATTGTAGATTAAACTACATTCGATCCTGAAATTTAACTTTGTTACGTTGGGAGGGCCGGAGCTGCAAGAACCGTCAAACCTCACATATCCTCATGGCAGTCGTGCGTGGCGGTAGTCGTTTGTCCAAGCGAACAGCCATAGTGGAGTCAACACGGAGTGCAATGAGTAGGTTGCGGTGGGTCGGATAAAGTGTTGAATGAGGCGCCGTTCATTGGTGGTGTCGATTGTCGAAAGCGTTGGGAGAGGTGGCGCTTCAAGGAAGCCATCGAACGAGGCTCTAGTCATGTAACGTCGAGGATCGGTGGATAAGGTAATAAAGCGCAACGACAGGATCGCATCGTAATATGGGCTCCAATGACCGGGACTTGATGAGATGCTGGCCGAGATGCGGAGACGAACGCTGTTGTATAGTTCTGTTGGAGAGGTGAATAAGTTTCGCACTGATGCCTGGGATCAACTAAATGCGGGGTAATTGGCATCCTATAATTAAATGCGGGGTACCTTCTTGTCATGCGTGAGCCTCGGTAATCTGATAAGATTTCGACTAGCACCAATAGTGTGGGGGCAAGTGCATATGCACAGCAAAGGCCAATCGGAATTCTCGGAAGAGCCGCATATTACCAGGATAAAGTTCCGACACCAGGTACAAACCTTCTGCCATGATCAGCGGTTGAGCAGGAAACTCAAGTCTGCAATAACATAGCCAAACTGTACTTGGGTCCAGCAGCATCCCGATCGTTTACCCCCCAGGCCAAGTATATTAATCGCGGTGTCGCTTGCATACTTAAATGCAGGGTACCACAAGTCTCGGGATGTTCCGAACACATCGGATCATCGGTGCTCACCCATTCAGCCGCGCGGCATCATATGTTGCTGAGATCTAGAATAGAGCGGGTGGTAAAGGCCGTGCACTTGTCGCCACACTCTCTCGTATGTCCTTCTCCTTCTGTTTTCTCCGTGTATAATCGCCCTCCACTGCAAATCCGTGCCGAATAGGATCTCAGCTCATTAAGAGCTGCCTAGGAATATTTGGCCGCAGTTATGCTATTGATAGGGTTCGAGTGATATCAAAAGAAAGCTGTTCGCAGGACATAGTATTTACAGTGTACAAACTGTTCATTAACTCTACACTCCTGTTGCAAGCCTACGAGGAGTCACCCCATCTACGGATTTTCGCTGATAGGGCGCACTATCCGCTGATAGGGTGCCAAAATCACCCGTTCGTGGATGGAGTATATTTGGCGTGTTCCGCACATGAGGTGCCCCATATACGTAGTTCCGCAGATGGGTTAAATAATGCAGTGCAACGCTACCAATGAGAAGCATGTACCATAGTTTGATGCTCACCTACCTGTCTGTAGAAAGATTTATATGGGTCCTATAACCGCCCGAAAGACTGGTTGTCTGTATGGGGGATTCTAGTTGGTGTGCGGTTAGTATTAGTCTATACTACTTACACCAAGCACAGCTTGGAGGTTGGTCATTTAAGATTACGCTTTAAATCTGCATAAAGCTCGTACAAGAGAAATGCTTTAGGCTTGTTAGCAATTAAAACCTTGTGCCTCCGAGTCTGGAGAGCTTTGAATTCACTGACAGTGTTCAGTCCACCAAACTGTAGTTTCAAATGAAGCCAGAGCCCAGATGTGTAGTCTCACAACTCTAATTTAGCTAGGACATCTCACTAGTACAATGAACTTCTGCCGGTTGTAGACTCGAATATATAGCATCCAAAAGACGTACTACAGTTTATACCAGTAATATACAATTGAAGTCTCGCCACTTGGACTTAACATAGTAGTACGTACCTGCAGATGGCAATGCGCCAGCTGCAGATGATTATGCAAGAACCACACTGCAAGCTACGGCACAAGAAGAGAATGTCGAACTTGTTCGAATCTTGTTGAAAGGGGTCTAGACGTCAATGCACTAGCAGTAGTCTACCGGGGAATTACAGCCCTTCAAGGAGCGGCGATTACAGGTCATTTCGGCATAGCTCGCATGCTGCTGAAGGCCGGAGCGAATGTTAATGCGGCCCGCGGTGGTTGAGGGTAGGAAAGCTCTTGAAGGAGCCGCGGAACATGGTCGCTTGGGGCTCTTGAAGGAGCCGCGGAACATGGTCGCTTGGGCATAGTGCAACTATTGCTTAATGCAGCGCAGACGATGAAATCATAGACAGTATGCGTTTTGCTAGGGCTATTGAGCTGCCAGAAGGACATTGTTATTGGGAAATTTCGCAGAAATTATTCATGAGTAACTGGTTACGGGCGTGTTTTGTATTTCTTTCTACTTTGTGGTACTTTTCGAGTTCGCGGTTGCCTTTCGGGGGAGGGGATACGAAGAGAGGGCGCTAGTTCAAGTTTGTGGAGGGATTTTTACGTTTAATTAGTGGACTTTGGAATCATGGCCCATTTCCAAAAGTTTTTGGTTCCGAGAGGTACGCCGTAGCGTAGGAGCATGGGGAGAAAGCATGTAGGGAAATGTTAGGTTCTTTTCATTATCATTGACGATCGTTTTTAAGCCCATGAATAATCATCAGTGAGTATTTCTGAGCTCTCGTCAATGTGTCCTGCGAGGAGTTTAACTATTCTCGTCCCAGCAAAGAAGATGGTAATGCTCAGTTGCAGTATATCACCCCAGAACTGGCCATGTTGAATTTCCTAACCCTAAGTGCCCTCCACTCGTATTCTGAATTCTAAATTGCCTCCCCGTACTCGTTAGCCATATCATCTACATCATCCACATAATATGTATGACCCTCACGTATCCCATCAATCAAGCACAGCTCTCGGCATGCCAACTCTCACTAAACATAGCTCTTTCGTGCGAGATTTCCAGCTTCTGTGCGTACAATGCACAAGCGTCTGTCGAGAGAGATATCCCTATATCCTGCAACGGGTGCGGTGGGCCTGAACCCGGTATCGTTAGTGACGGCGGAGGCGGAGTCTGGGGGTTACAAGGATGCAGCACTGCACGGTGATTAAAATCAACAAGGGAGGAAGCAGCTCAAGCGAGAGAGCGAGGACAAAGCGGAAGCTGCATGTACCACTGAAGGCAAGATTACTGTATAGTGGCACTTTGCTTAAGACGTAGTCTGGAATGGGATACAGTTGGCTAAATTATTCCATCCCGTATTCCGTTCGTGATACCGTTTACGTTAATCTTGATAATACTCACCTTCATCTCTTGTCCCTCCCTCGTTCACGTATTTGAACGTGTATAGTGAAACTCAACCCTGACGCAGTCTCGGGAGTGAACCACGTTCGAGATCAAACACTTCATCGATTAGACTTGGTTGCCTTTGCAGTATTAGTGGAAACCGAAGCTGAAATAACCGACCGACCCCACATTTTGTTTGTAGGCCATGCCTGCGGTCGTCGTTTAATCCTGGAAGTAACTGTAGCAGAGTGATCTCGACGACAAACGGTTTGTTTGTTGTAATCATACTGTATTCGGCCGCTTGCGGCTATGATATACATTTTCCCTCAATCCTGCCACTTCTCAAAACCAGCAAAGGAAATGTGCAAATTTGTTCCACTACCCTTCATCCCCTAGCGAAAAACGGTAGGAGTAACAGCGGCTCGGGAGTTTATTGGGCGAGGTGCTGTTCTTCCATGACGTCGAGGATCGGTGGATGGAAGGGAGTAAACGCAACGACGAGAATTGGTTTCCTGGCGGCTACTGAAGTCGGGAAGTTCCCGCCCAAATGAATGGCGGTATGGAGCAGGCGCAGAGGCTGACTCAGGTGCGGGGGGCGGCAGCGGTGGGGCTTATATCCGTTCTTTTCTTTTCCTTTCCTTCGTTTCTTTTCTTTTCTATCTTTCAACTTTAACTTTCATTTGTCAGCGGGGATGAAGGGTAGCGGGGGGGGAGCTCCGCCATCTAGCCGGCTCGCCCGGAGGCGGAGGAGGTATTAGGTCCTGTCATACTCTAGTAAGAGTGAATACAGTATGAATAAACAACAACGAGAATTGGTTTAATTGTCTAACAGCGCGAGATGTTAGTAGATAGGCGACGGACGCCGTCGTATGGTTCTATTCGAAATGAGGAATTCGTAGGACTAGCTCCTTGAGGACGTCTACTCAATTGCGGGGCATTCCCAATTCTACTCTATTTTTAAACGCAGGGTACTTAGAGCACTCAAGACATCTGATAAAATTTAAAGTATTACGAATACTCGGCAGATTATCAAGTTACCGCAAATGGAAAACTCTTGCCCTAAACTGGGTAATGCCAAGGGTCATTCTAAGCGCCGACGCTAGCTATTACAAGTCATTTTATGGAAGGGTTAGGGTTTTCGGTCTTCTGGTAACTTGAAAATCCGTTCGAGTAGTGCAAGATATTATAGCCGCTATTTTTTAGCTATCGCGTAGCCACATAACCAATAATAAGAACTTGTTCTGACAACTGATATAACGATATATTTGAGCCAAAAAAGGATCAAATGTATGGAATTTCTTTCATGTGGTAGGCAGTGCCCGAAGTTGAAGCTCTGTCCTAAACCGAGAGGCTCAAGTGTGTAATGACGCAATCAAACTATATTTAAACGGGGTGGCTTGCATAAAGGCATGTATTTATGCCTATCTATCTATGTACGATCGGTTGAAGACATTGCTCGCTCAGGTGTACTTAGAGGTGCATTTGGAAGTGCCCTTAGAGCACTAGGAGCAAGTCTAGATCGGCTGTCTCTAAGTCCACATTCAAGTGTACTGGAGCGCCATCTCCAAGTGTACCTTCAAGTGCATATAAGAGCTTCTCCAAATACTGTGCACCCGAGGGCCTCTCCAAACCCTCTCCAAGTGTGCCTGAAAGTGAATGTGCTGTGATCATGAAATTGAAACTGAGAAGTCAAGTATATTGCCCGGAATCCACAATGGGACTAACCCACCATGGGCGTGCTCAACCATGGATGTGTGAGTGGACTGGGTGCACAATTAACCCTATTCAAGACTTTACATCGCGCAAAGGGCTTTCTCTCTTAACTGTGTGCTGAGTTTTATAATTGCACCCTTTAGCTGCCTTAATCACTTCTAATTATTAGAAGTTCTAGACTATAAGTACATGTTCCTTGCAAAGGACGTGTTTAATATGGCTATAGCCGATGGACTGCGGTAGCACCCAGCTTGTAGCTAGGAACTCGGGGTAGGCTGCGCAAGTACTCTTCCTTGTCAACCACAACATAATATGTCAACTGTAATAAAGTACCGCCAGATCTGCAGCTTTTAGCATCAGGTATACCTTATACAATGGAGTACTACCGAGAATTTTGAACCGAATTTCCTGTTTTGGGGATATCTAGAACTGGATTCTAGCGACAGCCGTCCGCCACTACCTAAGTATTTCTCTGGAGAGAAAGGCCTTAGCGCGATGTGAAGTCTCGAAATAGGATTGTGCACCCAGTCTACTCATGGATCTATGGGTAGGCCATGGTAGATTCCGGGCCATCTATGGGAAAGCCGTAGTGGCTTGAATCCACTTTTCTCGTGCCAGACAAAGGTGGATGTGTGGCGCGCCTGGTGAGCCGCAGCCTCGCAAGTTAGGTGGCTCATGCGCCACACGAGGCGAGGTACGAGCCGGCATGCGGCTGGGCACGAGACATGAATCCACCACCGGACCCGAACAGATCTTGCTTGCATAACTTCACATTCTATTACGCTAACTCCTCTTTGCAATGGTTTAATCATATATAATTACTGTTCACTATTATCGCTCAGTAGTAACCACAAGAATATAAGTTCCATTACTTTATTAGAGAATCATGGTTTCTTAACCTTTCGACACATCAACAAGCACCTACCGCACTATAGAAGTGAAGGAATGTGCATGTAAACAAGCTATTCGTCCGCCAGTGAAGCTAGGCTATGTGGCAATTGCAATTGCTTCCCAAAGCCAAATTTCGCCAAGTTCCACAAGCGCGAGCTACGGTGCGAGTTTTTCAACTAACTTCCAACTGGGCTTCGATGAGATTTCTACGCCCATGACTTCAACTAATGGGAAAACACTCTTTATCTAACAAGGCCAGTATTTTACAATAACTATTAGCCAGAAAGACTGCTTACAGTACCGGGATCACCGAGGCTTCGGTTTCCGCATAATACATTTGTGCATTCATCTCACCTGTGTGCAATTCTCTTCGCTCTACTTAGACAAACAAACATTCACCTCATCCCACAGATCACCTAGTGGCCCTAGAAGAACTGGGCTAAGCAGAGCTACTGACTGTATTCTCGAGCTATTTACAGTGTTCGGGAATGATGGGCTAGGGTCTGGCGAAACTAACATATGCTGTGACAGCTAGTCCCCGAGTGCCAGCGTACTAGAATATGGACTAAATCTTGTCCGACAAAGCTGACATACTATTTAGTAATTGTATGAACAAAATTTTGCAATTTTGAGGTCGTCATGCGGATTTGCTAGGCGTCAGTGACGACAGTCCCATCACCACCTAGATCGTTGTACCTTTACAGCCAAACATTATTACGAATCAGGAAATTCTAGCCTTTCTAGACTTGTTGATTTGTAGGTTCGTGGCGCCGCGAGTATAGTATTTTCTGGACGTTGCTATTAATCTACTAGCACTGGTGGCGGCTCTGCCGCCCCCAGAGTGGCAAAGCCGGATGGTGTGGTTGATGGAATCTTCCCCTGAAACTTCTACCACATACCCATAACAACTTCACAAACATTTGTCCAATAAGGA
>Ga0307515_10005502_pt1 | contig 25634 bp, 5 predicted proteins | sample 17_EM_MG_FD_194513 | JGI IMG/M metagenome (GOLD analysis project Ga0307515, IMG submission 194513) | Populus trichocarpa ectomycorrhiza microbial communities from riparian zone in the Pacific Northwest, United States - 17_EM | ecosystem: Host-associated > Plants > Roots > Unclassified | place... | reverse complement strand
AAACTTTATAAAAACTTATACTTAGCAAATAAATCTAGAGCCCTTTAAAAACAAGGACGGTAGCATCCATAAAAAGGAGAAGATTAGGTTTATCTAGGCTAGAATTAAGCTAGTAATTCGTGACGAAATAAAGCGCGTAGGAGCCCTATTGCGGATTACCACATATATGGATTTCGAATAAGCAGTTCTAAACGCTAAAGATGCGGTAAGGAACTAGACCTCTTTCGGTAGGAAGCTAAGGGGTTACTAAAAGCGCGGGCACTTTAGCAGTAATATAGGGTAGACCCAATCTTTAAAAAAGCCATTCTTAAAGAGAACTTTAGAAGGGTTAAAGTTAGGAACCTTAAATAACGGGAAAGACTCCTAGGGTCAACCCGACACCCGTCTGGCACCTTTACGGGAATACTCTAAGAAGTTAAGAGAAAACTCCGGAGGTAGATCCTATTAGAAAAATAAGTAGGGTAATAACCGCACTAACAATCTAAAAAAAGAAAAGCCTTAGTCGCAGACTTCTTCTAGCTGCAACTAGGGCAAGATATAAAAGGAGAGACTCTCCGTATTATTATTAAGCTAGAAATAATACTCCCTACGGGTAAGGTATAATAGTTCCAAGCACTATATAATAGCAGCGCTAAAATCAATCTTATACAATATAATTTGGTAAAAGAGTATAAACTTATCCCATTATAAAGGTAGCGGAAACCTATTATAGGCTTCCTAGATAAGCATTAGATTAAGCTATATAGTACCTATAAGCTTATAGTATTAGTGGCCAATATATATAACCGCACTAAGGTAGTCGGCCCGTAACCCTTCTAGGCGGCTAACTTTATAGGTTACAACCTTATCCTTAGATACCCTTAGCTGGCGGAAGTAGATTTTAAAATACGCTTCAAAACTAGAGCCTTTAAATGGTAGAATAATAAAGATTTAAAAGGGCGTATATTACTAATAAGCCTAAAGGACATCCTAGAGAATGTAGCCCTAGGCGAAATAGTGTACACTCTATACCTAAAGGAGTATTGGATCTAACCCCTGTTTAATAGCAAGATAGGTATAAAGCCTAGCATAGGTAATAACCCCTCTACAACAAAGACCTTATAGGGAACTACTAGATAGGTTACGGAGACATTATAGAAAGGCGGCAATCTTAAGGATCTTATAAGATACTTTAACCGTTACGGGTTACTATAGCTTAAGCAATATGCGGAGAGTATGCTACGGCACCTCAAGCGCTGCGTTAAGGATTTCCCTACCCTCCACTAGCTACCGTATAAAACGGTGTAATATACGGTGGCAACTATATATAAGCAACCACCACGGCGTATAACGCTACCCGCAAGCATCCTAAGGGAGCTCTGGGACCTACCTAATAATGACGCGGAGGATAAATATAACCCCAATTTATTAAATATTCTAGTAGGCCTAAGGGACTTACTAAGGGTATTTTTAAGCAAGAGAGCTAAAGTCCTACTATAGAACTCGGAGTACGATTATACAATTAATTTAGAAGAAGGTAAATAACTGCCAAACCTTCCTATCTATAACCTCTTACGTAAAGAGCTTAAGATCCTACAGAAGTACCTTAATAGGTCACTAGAAAAGGGGTAAATCCGGCTTAGTAAGTCGCCGTCAGGCGCACTAATCCTCTTCGTCCCAAAACTAAATGGAACTATAAGGCTATACATAGACTATCGCGGTCTTAACAAGATTACAATTAAGAACTGTTACCTACTACCACTAGTTAGTAAAATACTGGATTAACTATTTAGGGCGAAGATCTTCACAAAGCTAGATCTACAAGACGCCTACCATAGGCTCTATATCAAAGAAGGAGATAAGTAGAAGACCGCTTTTAAGACCTAATACGGCCACTTTAAGTATCTAGTAATGCCTTTCAGGCTAGCTAATACGCCTACGATATTCCAATTATACATTTATAGAGCCTTAGGGGGACTAGTTAACCACATATATATTATCTATTTAGATAATATCTTAATCTACTTAAAAGACGAGAATTAACACAAGCAATATATCCGTAAAGTGCTGAAATGTTTAGATAATTAGGGCCTCTACGTTAAGGCGTTAAAGTATATCTTTAATATTAAGTAGGTTAAGTTCCTGGGTTATATTATAACGCCTATAGGTATAGTTATAAACCTAATACAGGTGCAAATAATCTAGGAGTGGCCAGAGCTAGAGAGCTACTAGAATGTTTAAGTATTCCTAGGCTTTACCAATTTCTATAGGCGCTTTATCTATAACTACTCGGACATTACCTAATACCTATCTAACTATATTATAAAAGCTTTCTAAGACCCAACCTAAAAAGTAAAAAGCTTAAAGGCGGCAAGAAAGAAAACTAAGAAGGGACCAACTAAATAGTATAAGCCATAGTTATAGCCTGGAAAGGTTTAGGAGGCCTTTTAGAAACTTCGCGCGAAGTTTATGGAAGCGCTATTATTGCGGCATTTCAACCCAGATTAGCCATTAATAATAATCACTAATATATTAAATTTTGCCCTCGCTGGTATTCTGCTGCAACCTAATAGGCATCTAAACGCTACCCAGCTTCATTAGAGACCAGTAGCATTTTATAGCAGAAAATTCCAGGGACCTAAAGTTAGGTATTATACCCACAATAAGGAACTGCTGGCTATAGTTAACTGCTTTAAATAGTGGCGACACTACCTTAAGCATGCAAACTATACTACTTATATACTCTCAGATCACCATAATCTACGCTACTTTATAACTATAAAGGAGCTTATACCTTAACAAGCCAGATAGGCAGAGGAGCTTACGCAATTTAATTTTAAGATTAAATACAAGCTAGGGGAAAACAACCCTGCCGATAAACCGTTATGACGGCTAGACTATACCAAAGGCTTTAAAATAGGAGAAGGAAAACAGATAATAAATATCTTACTCCCTATATTGCAGAACAAGCTCCGGGTATAGGATGCTTAAGCACCCATAGCTCTATACACCGAGTCTCAGGCGGTGCAAGCCCTATTAGTTTTCACTGACGTTCCAGCTAGTACCCAGTCCGTTGCCAATAAGGGTTTAAATATACCTAGACAGGACGTCCCCAATACATTCTCGGAACCTAGTAATACACCATCCCTAATTACTAAGCTATCCCCTTAAACCAATAGCGAAGCTATAGAGCAATTAGAACTCGGAGCCCTATAATAACTAAAGGACTTTAACCTCGTAGCGGCCTTCCTAACGTACGCGTATTAAAGAGTTATAAGATCTATAGTACTATCTAGTCTTATACTTAGAGTAGTATAGGACAAAACAGCTTTTACCTAGGAATTATCCAAAAGGTTAACGGACCTCATTCATAAGGTGCAACGGAGGGACGCTTTCTATGCCATCCTTAATGCGGAAGTAGACCAGAAACGTAACGGAAAGGAAGCTGCTAGGCGCTACCATTAGGAACTAGACCTAATAGGCCTACTACGTAAAGGTAGTAAGGTTTAGGTGCTATAAGAAGCAAATCTACAATAGAAGATTCTTATAAAGAATTACAATAATCCTTTAGGCGGCCATTATAGTTAAGTAAAGATAGTGGAATTACTTTAACGCAAATACTATTGGCTAAGGCTTAATTAGGAAGCAAAGGAGTATATTAGCCATTATAAGAAGTATTAAGTATACAAGATCCGCAGGTACAAGCTATAGGGTCTACTTAAATTAGTTCCCCCCGCTAGTAAGCTATAGCGATATTACGCTATAAACTTTATTATGGATCTCCCGCCATCTAAAGATGGCCAAGAACGAACATATAATTCGGTCCTTATACTTATTAATAGGTTTTTAAAGTACGTCTAATACCTTCCCGTTAATAAGATAATTAACGCATAAGAGCTCGCCAACCTAATCAAGGAGAAATACTTTCTTAAAGTAGATTAGCCGCACTCCATTATCACTAATAGGGGCAGCGTCTTTATAAGTTAGTACTAGTTAGATCTATGCTTCTATTTAAAGATAGACCACTATTATAGTACGGCTTTCCACTTATAGACGGATAGGTAAACGGAACGCCAGAACCAGGAACTGGAGTCTTATTTATAGATATATTTAAACTACTAGCAAAACAACTAGTATAAGCTACTTCCGTACGCGGAGTACGCTTATAATTTAAAGCAATATATATTATATAAGTATGCACTAATCCAGATTGCCTATAGCGTTTAACTATTTGGGTTTAATAGTATACCTAACAATTACTGGCTAAGGCCGCATAATCAGTTATAGGATCCTATTAGGAAGTCTAAGGACATCTACCGGAGAGTATAAGAATACCTCTAGGAATGGGAAAAGTAATAGAAGTATATAAAGTAGAGCCTATAAGATACCCAAGAGTAGTAGAGACTTTAGTATAACCGCAAGCACTAGGATAAGCATTTTAGAGTAGGTAATAAGGTTCTATTATATTTAACGAATATTAAGACCCGTTAACTATTAAAGAAGCTTAATATAAGATACCTAGGTCCCTTTTAAGTTAAGGAATAAATTAGTAAGCTAGCCTATTGTCTTTAGCTACCCCTATCTATAGCCTATATATATCTAGTGTTTTATATAAACCTACTAGAGCTATAGCATAGACCACCGCCGGAAAAAAACTTTCGTTTAGGCCCAATTAAATACCCTAAGGTAGTGGGCGAGCGGTATGAGGTTAAAGCTATACTACACTATAAGTCTATTAAAAACAAGCTTTAATTTAAAGTTAAATAGCTAGGCTAGCCCGCTAAGGACTTTATATAGGAACTAGAGGATCACCTTAATTATTATAAAGATATTCTAAAAGAATATTAGGACTAAGGTCTATAATCTACAAGTCGCAGAAAGCGCTCTAATATTACGGTATTATCGCGACCTATAAAGAAAGCTTATAAAAAGAGTAAATAGGTCAAATCGGATATAGAACGGATAGGCTCCGGAAACTATAGGGATAGGGCTACGGCCTAAGGCAGGACGGGTCCTTAGCCTTTTTACGTATATAGCATAGAGTTAATAGGGCATTTTGCTAGAATTGCATTCCCATTTATTAATTTATATTAGGAACATTATTTCTAGGGCTTCTAAGCCCTTTCTAAAAGCCTTATAAGGCCTTTCTGAGCACCTAATTAAGGTCCTTAATTGCTACTATATATAAGAACGAATCCCAAAAGTCCAAACCACAAATGCCTAATCTAAAAAGCCACTACGCCTCATTATTATTAGGAGCAGGATCAGTATCCATCGGGCTACTAAGTGATGGCTAACAAGAATGGGATCCAGATGCCTTGGTAGGCGTATAAGTAGGTATAAAAACAGAGGTAGAACAATAAGGTGTAGCTAGAGTAGAGACTCTTAAACGCTTAATACTAATATTAGGTCCAAACTAATACTAATAAAGCTCTTACGGCGTAAGCTTATAGTTAATAAAGATACGCTTAAGCCTAGAATGAATAGAGACGTTAGCTGGCTAGTATAGTCTAGAACTACTAAGACCTTACTACGGTAACTATTAGTTACCTATTTGCTAGGTACCTAAAGGGTAACCTACCTAATACTGTATTATATTATACTCTTTTAAAACTTAACGTGTATGCGCAAACTTCTTCCTATAGTAGACAGCGACCTTCTTCTTATTACCCCTATCCCTTACCCTATCCTTAGTATATTAACCTTACTCTTATATTAGGCGTTACTAGCTAGCTTACTAGGAATTGTGGGCGGTGTAGATAGCTGTAGCATAGTCTTAAATTCGACTAAGACGTTTAGTATTAGCGCTAGAATGAGACAAAGCCCGGGCAATATAATAGTTAAGGACATTAAAGGATCGTCGCCACTTAGGCCCAGGCTATTAAAGCTTAAAGTTAGCAATGGAAATCTATTAAGGATAGAAAAGCTTACCTTAACGTAACTGCCGCTCTTAGTACGCATGCATTAATTATAAGGACTAAAGGTATTAGATTTAACGCAGTGTGTCTTATTATAAGCCTTTAGAATCCTATTATTAGATTTCTGGTCTTTTAAAGACGTATAGGCAAAATCATTTAGGTAGGACTAGCACTAGTTGCGGGTTAGTAGAGGTTAGGGTTCTATATATAAAGGTAAGGCTAGGATACGCTATAGAATCTGCTTAAAAGAGTAGTTAGTAGGAGAATAAAGAGGCATATTAAATTATTAATGAAAAAGAAGAAAATCTTAATAATATATTAAAGATACGTCTAAAATTGGACGAAGGTTAATGATAGGAAGTAAGGTGTTAAGAAAAAGGATTAAGCTTAATAAGTAAAGTGTCTTTATACTTTACCGTCCAATACCCTTTTAGTAAATAGCCGTAACCTTGCCAATATAACTCCGTTATAATAGCGTTATTTAAAAGGAAGGAAACATGCGTATAAGTTATTTAACTATTACTTCCTTATAAAAACTAACTACGCGGCCAGGGGAAGGTAATTAAGACGTTAAATTAAAGATGTATATGGGTTAAATTAGACCTAAAACGATACTATAGTATTAAAGAATAACGTTATAGACGTTCTTGATAATCGCATAATAGCTATAATTACTATCGCGAAATGTCCCTATTTGCTAGGTAGTAGAGCTACGCCAAATATACGGTATAGAACTATTAGATTTGAAAGCAGATATACTAAATCTTAGGAGATAAGTCTCCTTAATTGACTAATTAATACCTTAACTATATTTAATAGCCTAAGGGCAGATATGGGAATAATGCGTTAGTGATATAGAGGATTATATAAAACGATTATAGATTATATCTTAATAGTTAAAGATAACGGCAAGCCAAGGCTCTGTACGTTAAATCCTATACTAAAAGGTTCTACGGAACTATACTAGAACACTAAATTGCCTATAATACTTGTAATTAATTATAGACTAGCATAAAGGCTTAGAAGCAGAGTTGCATAAAAATCCCTATATTAGCCTAGGTAGTCACTAGTATACTTCTAGTAGGCTTCTAATAGGTCTCCTAATAATCCTTATATTTTTTCTCCAGTTATATTTTTTCCTTATTAAGGTTTTTTAGGAGTTTAAAGTAGGGGTTAGATAGATAGATAATATATAGCGGTATACCGACACCTCTCTAATATTTCTCCGAACCTCTTCTAGGACAAGCCCTTATAATCTCCCTACTATAAGGTAATGGCGATTAGGGGCCAACCGTAAGAAGGGGGGGGGCAATATAAGGGATATTATTGCGGATACCTCGGGTTGCCCTTAGTACAACCCTTAGACGCCCTTTAAATAGTTGCCGGTTATATGCCGGAGGTATATACCCGTAGTATATAGTCTCCACGATCTTAGAGGCCTTACCTCCTTAAGGATTCGTCTCTCTTACCAATCTATTCTGTTCCACAATCGTGTCCTTATAGCCCCCTATCTATAAGATCCCCTTATAAGTAGTTTATTAGGGTATTAAAAACCATTATCCGTAATATAGTAAATAAATTACTTTATAAGATTATGCTAGTTACTATAGCTTATAATATTATAATATTTATAAAGTAGATCCTAGGTAATTTAAATGGCTTAGCTAATATATTATTTAAATTTTAGGCCGCGGCCATTTATTAGTTCTACCCACACTAAGCCCTTAATTTATTACTACTAAAGCTAATAAGTTTTTAATAGGTGCCGTAAACCTAATAGACTACTTATAACCCCCTATAAACTTTAAAGGTAATATTAACGCGCTATTTAACCTCTATACGCTTCTTCTCTAGCACGGCCTTATACTAGTAACCTATAGGAACTATTCCTTAGTAGTTAATAGCTAAGAGTTATACTACGCACTTAAAGGAGTCTTCCTCTACCTAGCTAAGCTGCGTAAACTAGGCGAATAGATTACCCGCTATATATTTAGTACCTCCTAGCTATAAATAGGTAAACTTAAGGCCAAAACCTTATAAGCCTACGTCTCCGTAATTTACTTACGCTACGTAAATTACGGTATCTTAATTATAGTATTTAAAAATCCTATAATATACTAATTACTTACTAAAGCAGCTGCTATCTCTCCCTTAGTAAAAAATAATAAGTAACCTATTACTAGGAATATTTTAGCCTAGGTAGTAATATACGGCCTATTACTACTAAATATTAATACTAATACTATATTTACCCTCGTATTTACTAGATTTTTACGGATAGGTAAGATTATATATACTATAGTAGAGCTTAAGAACTAAATAACCTTTTTAGCGAAAAAGGCTACCTAATACAATATTACCTTTATGCCTAGTAGGATAATATTTCGCCTTAAATGGAGTAAAGTTGATAAGTAACACTAGGGCGTTAATATCGCCATTATAGTAGTAGGCGGCCTATTATGCCTAGTCGCTGCTATAATAAAGCAGTTTAATAAGGACCCTTAACCCCTTAACCCTTCCTTATTTAGTCTTAATAGTAAACCTTTTACCTCTTTAGGGGTTTGTAAGATCCTTTCCTCCCATCTAATAGCTGCTAGAATTAACTTAAGTAACTACTTAAACCACTCCTACTAGGGCGCTGCCCAGTTCGCTAAAGATTTAGGGTATTTATATTAGCAAATTTGGTGGCTAGGTTAGTAGTTATTAGAAGCCTTTTACCTATATATTAAAACTAAGACCACTAACCTCTATTGCCTTAACTCTTACTTTTAGCGTAGTATACCGCTCTTAGTATAAGGATTACTAGGTAGTAGGTTAAGATATTAAAAGGGCCGCTAAGGCGCTAGTAGTAAGCGAGTTGTTATAGGACGGGGGTAGTAGCTATAAAGCGTATGTATTTAAGGAGTCTATAAAACGTTACGCGATTAATCGTAAGGGTCGAGGGCGTAAGGAGGTGATATACCTACGCGTAACTAATATAAGCTATACGTAAGGTGTACGTAAGAGCACGGGGCTCTCCTATAGAGGCCCCTACAGTGGGGTTCTATAATACTACCCCCCCTCTTATAGAGGCGGAGCTCCGGCGACGCTATGGTTACTATATATATATAAAAGGGACACTTAAGGTATAGAAAAGAAGAAAAGGGGGGTATTGCTAAAGGCTTAAAATAACGTTATATAATAGGGCTTGGCATTTAAAAATCCGACTAATTAGATAACTTTAACCGCCAGTTAAAGTTCCTGGATATCTTAATAATATTCCGGTTATATAATCGCACTTTACCGCAATTTAATAGCAATTTAATAGCAATTTGCCCTTACGTAGTAATGTATAACGGTTTAAGTTTATAAGGGCTTCTATAGAGGATTAGGTATAAAGTCTCTGCTTAGGCCCAGTTTCTATAGGTTTGCGTAGTAAAAGTTATTAATTAAATCCTTTACATTTTTAAAGTCTTCCTATAGTTGCCATTCTAGCTAATTTATATTAAATCCTATGTATATAGCTCTGTAGTAAAGCCGTTATCCTCTGCCTTTGCCAAAGTATTTAGAGTTAATAATTCGTTTAACGGTCTACTCCTTATAGTTCTCGTCTTCGTTCTTATCTTAGATTAATACTAGTAGGGGTTTAAGCTATATCTACCTTAGTAAGGGGTTAGGCTAATAGAGGTGTAGTAGCTATAGGTAAAATACGGGCTATATTCTATGGGTAGCTAGGGTAAGTAAGAGTTCTAGCTTATATGCGGCTCCCCTATTAATAACTTGTTTAATTAGATAGGGGCTAAGGTTCTTATAATTAAGTAACTTTATAGGCCTTTATGTAAAGATATTATATATATCTAGCTATACCTAGTCGCTAATACGCATCTCCGGTAGTGGCGTTCTATAATAGTTGGCGAAATAGGCCTACTTTACTTAAGCCTAGGCCATTTCTCCCTTGCAGTAGTTAAGTAGATTTTTTATACGGTCTATATACTAGTTAGTAAGTAGCATCTTAAGGCGTTTTCTATATAGTAGTTTTTTATTAATAGGTTCTGGTGGCTTTATACCGGATTAAAGATAATAACCCTTGTTTATAAAGAAAGGGGTAAGTCCTATAGTAGTTAAGACGTAGTTATTTACTACGAATTTACCTAATAGGAGGTAATTTACCCAGTTATTTTAACTATAGGCGACTACCTATTATAGGTACGCTTTTATACTAGCATTAGCGTTTTCTAATTACCTAGTAGTTTTATAATAGAAGGATATAGATATCTTAACGGAGATGCTAAGGCGTTAGTAGATTCATCTCTATATATTAGAGTTAAATTATATGCCTTAGTTGGACGTAATTAAGTTAGGTAACCTATATAGTCGGTAAACTTCGTAAAGAAAGGCGTTAGTAACATCGCTAACGGCTACGCCTTTAGTTAGGATGTAGTGGCGCTCTTTTATAAGTCGGTATATTATTATAAGGATGTTCTTATAGGTACGGCCGTGTTATTTATAGGGTAGTAGGTTAATAACGAAATCTATAGCGATATTTGCCTATTGTTATATAGGTACTAGTAGAGGGTATAATAGTCCTTAGTACTTTATATTAAAGGCCTTAGCGCGCTTATAACTATAATAGGCGCCTATAAAGCGTTTAACTAAGTCTATTATTTTTAGCTAGAAGTAGTATCAGCTAAAAAGCTTATAGGTTCCTCCTCTGCCTAGGTAGCCGCTTAATTAAAAATTATAGGCTATTTAGATTAGTTGCTGTTATAGGTTTTCTAAGTTAGGGATAAATAGGCGGCCTCTATAATAGAGCCTGTTCTCTTTTACTTCTAAGGCTGCTATATTAATCTGGCCTAAGCTTTAAAGGTTAGTAGGTAGCGTATAAGCGCTAGCAGTTTTTATAGTAATAAGTTAATATAGTAATAGGTTAATAAAGATATTATATACTATAGTAATAAGCTTATTAATTTCGGGAGGTAACTTTAGTTCTATAGTATAAAGCTAAGGTACAGTTGGCTTTATTATAGGTAGTATACCTAAGGCCAAATTTCGTGCTTTTAGGATCGTTTATTATTGGAACTAATTATAGGAGTTATTTTTAGACTAAGGAAGGTCTTATAAGCGGCGTATTAGGCTATTAGGTTTAGTACCTTATACTCTTAGTCTATATATAATTTTAAAGTTAAAACTAAAGAGGAACTCGTTCTAATATACTTAGCGTTAGTTTAGCTACTTTATAGTTATAAAGTACTTAAGGTTGCGATAGTCCGTAAGGACTTTAGTTAGCTAGTTAGGCTTTACTAAGGAAAGTTCTAGTTAAAATTCTTTAAACGCTTATATAATTATAAGGAGTTCTTTATTATAGATCTCGTAGTTATACTCTTATAGTATAAGCTTAAATAAGTAGAATATAACTAGGTAAAGGAGACCGTTATTACCTATCTAGGAGAGAATACCTACGTTAACGTAGTCTAAGGAGTCGGTTTTAAGGTAGAGTTATTATCCTAGTGTAAAGTAAGCTAGAATAAGTGCTTTAGTAAAGGTATTTTTAAGGTCTTAGAACGCCTTCTTATATTTAGGCATCTAGGTAAAGCGTAAGTACATTTTTCTTCCTTTTATAAAAAGGCCCTTCGTTTGTATTATTGCTATAAGTAGTGTTACTACACCTAAGAAGTTATATATGAATTTCTAATAGAAGTTAGCGAAACTAAAGAAGGCTTATACGTCCTTAATACAGTTAGGGGTTTACTATTTAGTAATTATATATACCTTCTTAGGGTCTATACAGATACCCTTAGTGGTAATAATTAGTTTAAGGTATTTTACTTCTATAACTAAGAATTCGCATTTTTTTTAAATTAATATAAAGTCCTATGTCCCTAAGGCGCTATAGGACCTTTTAAACGTGTTTAGTATACTTAAAGGGGTTATCGCTATAAATAAGTATATTATCTAGGTACGCAAAGCAGAAGTCATTAAGGTAGTCCCGTAAGGCGTTATTAATATAGCTTTAAAAGGTGCCTGGGCCGTTATATACGCTAAAGGGTATAATAATATATTTAAATTAGCCGAAGCGTAATATAAATGCGGTTTTCTATTTGTCACCTTCCTATATTTAAAAATAGTTAAAGGCGGCGATAATATCGAGTTTAGTATAGATTTTAGCTTAACTAAGCCGCTTAAGGGTCTTGCGTATAAGCGGTACTAGGTATTAGTTTTTAATTATAATAGCGTTAAGTCCTTTATAGTTAATATAAAATTAAATACCTTTTTCTAGCTTCTTAGCGAGAAGAATAGGGGTAGCTGCTAGTAATATGCTAGGGCGAATAAATCCTTTATTAAGGTGCTTATTAATATACTTTTTTATAACTAGAAGTTTGTCTTTTAATATTAGGTAGGGTCTCTTATAAGGTAGCATTTTTCCTTATTTAATATTAATAGTATAGTTATTAGGTTAATGTAGGGGAAGTATATTTACGCTCTTTTATAAGCATATATTAGTAAAGTTATAGTACCTTTTAGGGAGGAGCTTATGGAGTTCTTTATTAGTAAGTCCTTTTTTAAGCTTTATAAACTTTTTAAAGTCTAAAGGTAAAAGTCCGTAGAGTTTTATAGGGGCGTTGTCTTTTAGAAGGTTAACTATATCTATTCTATTACTATAGAGGACGTAGTTCTGTTCTTTATTAAGCTTATATAGTTATAATTAGGAAGCTATAGTAACGGTCTAGCCTTTCTTATATATTATGCGGTAGAAGGCCAGGGTACTTATATAATAGTAGTTAGTTATAGGTAGAGTAATAAGGGGTTTCTTAGGTTAGTATCCTAAGGAGTAAATAGAGGCGGCTAGGGATATATCCTAGGCAAGTCTCTCTCTAGTATTTAGAGTTAAAGGTTACTTCTCTCTTCTTCTAGTTAATAGTAGGGTTATATTATTTAAGCTAGTTTATTTTAAGGATAATAGGGTAGTTAGTAAGTAGTATAATATAGGCCTAAAGTTCTTTCTAGTGCCTATTTATATTTAGGTAGAGTTATACTATATAGGTAATCTTTTATACGGTATAATTACCATTAGCGAGTTATAGGGCGTAGGCTTTAGTAAGGGGTAAGGTAGGTAGGTTATAAGTATATATAAATTAGGTATCTATAAATTTATTAGTAGCTCCGTAATTAATTATAGAATAGCTTTTATATTATTTTTTAGCAGTAGTTCCTATTATAGGTAAAACTATCTATTTCCGTTTATTTATCTTTATAAAGTTATCTATTAAGTAAGCTAATATATAGATCCCTTTATTATTAGGACGTCCTAATTTATAACTTAGGGCTAGGACTTAGCGTTTTCCGTTTCTATATTCGACTCTACTACTATTACTATATCTTTATCTTATATGGTAGTAGCGTATAGTAATATATTTAGTGTTTAGGGTATTAGATTAGGTATTAGGCGGCAGCTACTAAACCTAGCTATTAGGCAGTTTAGGTTATTATAATAATAGCCTTTTTAATAGTATCTATAGCAGCGTCCTAGTTTCTAGAGTAGCTCGCGCTTTCTATCTAAAAGTTTTTACGGAAAGGTTAATATAGAGAAATTAATATTGGTTCTAGTAGTACTTAAGGTAGTAGGCGTTAGTAGCTTAGTATATATGGGTTTAGTAGGCCTAGGGGGCTTTTATAAAGAAGTTTTTAGGTAAAAATTAGTAGTAGCAATCTAATTTAGTTATTATTTAATCTTCTATAGAGCTGCTACTATATTATAAACATTATTATAGTTATTGCTGGCGGCTACGTAACTAAGGCAATAAGTAACTTTTTTAAGGAGGTCCTTTTGGTCTTTAGTATTATCTTAGGTAAGGGCTTTAGTATATTTCTAGAATTTAATATAAAATTTATTAAATAATTTAGTAGGGCTTATCTTTAGGGTATATAGTTTAGCTTAGTTAGTAGCTAGTAGGTTATAGTCGCGGTATATTAGGTTAAGATTATTAAGGACTTTTTAGTAGAACTGCCACTTTTAGGGGTTACTAGTCTCCTATTAGGCGAAGAGTTTATTAAATAGTATACCCTTTATTTGCCTAATAATATAGCTAATCTTAGTATCTTCTATAGAAAAAAGGTAGGCGCTCTAAGTTAGTTTCTCGCGGATTTATATCTTTTAGTGGCTATATTCCTTACGGTCTCCCTAAAAGACTAGGGGATTAGGGTAGCGTATATTAAACCCTATAATAGTAGTTTAGGTCTAATTATTATAGCTTTTATTATCGCTACTTTAGTAGGGGTTTTTATTAGGTAAAGCTGCTTAGCGCTAGCCCTCTATTAAGTATTAAGTAGGTAAAGTTACCGGGGGCGTAAAGACTTAGGTGGCGTTGTATATAGTAAAGAGGTGTTTAGCGTTATTATAAATATACTTATTAAGCTAAGATTATAGGTATTTAATTATGCCTTCTCTTTTAGTGACTATAGTAATTAGTATAATCTTAGCCTTCTTTAACTATTAGATGTCGCGTTTAGATATATAGAGGTTATCTTTAGTTTCTTAACGTATATTATTAGCGAGCGCCTTATAAGCTTATAGGTCTTAAATAATATTATAATCTTAGGTAGTATATATCTCGGCTTATATAAGCTTTAAGTAGTAGTTCTATAGAAGGCGGTAGTATTTATTAGGGTTTTATACTACTATTTTTACAAACGTCTTAGTATCTTATATTTTAATTTTAATAGGTAGTAGCCCTTTTATTTACTTATTTATAGTTATATAGTTAATAAAAGATAAGATATTATTAGTGTCCGTCTCCTTAGGGGTTAAGGCTAAGGTTAATAAATTAAATTCTTTTAGGATTAATTGGCGTTATAGGTTAAGTATAGATATTAGATTGTTCTTTAGGTTTAATATAGTAGCTAATAAGGGATATCGTCTTACTATTATAGGTTCTTTAGAAGTATAAAGTGAGGTAATTTATAGACATACTGCTTTTAGTAGCGCCTGCAGTATTATAGAGACGTAGAATTAGTTATAGGCTAAGCGTTAGTGGTAAAAAAGGCGCAACGTAATGTTATGGGACGGGGGCAGTGGCTATAAAGCGTATATATTCGAGGAGTCTACAAGACGTTACGCGATCAATCGTAAGGGTCGAGGGCGTAAGGAGGTGATATACCTACGCGTAGCTGATATAAGCTGTACGCGAGGTATACGTAAGAGCACGAGGCTCTCCTATAGAGGCCCCTACGGTGGTTCCGTAATACAAGTTAATAGTAATTTTCTATACCGGGTATAGAAAATCCTAATTAGTTGGCTTATAACTTAGGGTCTATAGAATATAGCAAAATACAATAATATGGCAGAATTTGGCAGAATTTGATAATGTAGCAGAATATAGCAAAATGCGGTAATGTCTTGTTGGGCGTAGAAGCTTTGCTTAGGGACATCTAGCCGCTTTAGGGCAAATCCTTAGCAGATTTAAGTGCTAGGTACTAGCAAAACTGCTAAAAACTAGCCCTAGAGCGACCTTATAGCCCTACGCCTCCCAATTATACAAAAATTAAATATCCCCTTATATAACTGCGATAGATAGATAGTACTATATAGCGGTTATTAAGGTTTATAGTAGCACTATTACCGCCTAGTATATAGATAGGCTATAACTATAAATTATCGCGGCGCTAATACTAAGGGTACTTATTCTTATATATAACTATTACGAGGCAAAATGGCTTTAGAAACCACTTTAAGTAAATTAGCAAATACCCTAGAGCACTAGTAACTATATAGGGGGTGTTTAGATTAGTAGCACTATAAAGCCTATAAACTATTATAGTCTGTATAATATCCGTAAGGTATTTAATAGGGTTATCTTAGGGTTATAGGAGCTCTGTAGATATATAGCGGTTAATAACTACTAGATTTATAAATAAATTACAGTCTTACGGATATAAAAAGAGAAAAAGGTAGAGATATAGTAAGCCCTATTTTAATATTTAATAGTTTAAACATAGCTAAGGAATTTACCAAAAATCTGCTTTTTCTTAAGATTGTTAAGAAGGTAGGTAACCTTTATATAGAAAACACGGGCAACTAAATTAGGGCGGTTAGTAGTAGTTTAGAAAGGTAAAAGCTTATATATAACTTTTGTTACGGCTTATATAAATGCTTCTAAACCAAAGCTTATAGAATGCTATATTATAAAGATACTAAGCTAAGGAAAAGAGGAGAGGTATGTATAGGAGGTAGAGACGTAATATATACACGTTTATAACGCCAAGTCCTTAGCCGAACCCCTAATTAGGCTCCCTGTCTAGGTTACGCGTTATAGTACTATAATATTACCCCCCCCTTTAGGAGAAAGCCTACCTTTAGGCTTTATTAGAAACAAAGTAAAACTAAAGAAAAGGAGACATAAGTATATTTAGACTAAGTATATAAGGCGACCGTAGGTTATATAAAAGCGCTAGAGTAGAAAGGGTAGCCGCTAAAACTCTTAGCAAGGATCTAGCTAATTAGAGAACTTTAACCAGTAGTTAAAGTTCCTAGATATCTAAAGGCCTTACGTAACGCGCAAATCTAGGTAGCCGTATGTTATAGTAGGCTTTATTTCTTAGGCCTTAGGGTGTTTTTGTCTCTATGCTCTTCTAGTAACTTATCGTCTTTATTATACTAATATTCTATCTACTTATCTAGGTACTTTAGGGGTCTAGGTAAGTTAGGGTATTAATTATAAAACTTTTTAAGCTTCTAAGGGTAGCCTATAAAGTTTTAAATAGGGTACTAGGTTAGGTCTAGGTGATAGCCCTTCTATTAAACATAGTATTTTAGCACTCCTCGCACTAGCTTACATACTAGTATTTCCTTAACTTTCCATTTATTATCGCTACTAACTTAAATTAGTAGGGGAGGCTTATTCTTCTACCTAGGTAATAGGTCACTTATAGCTTTCTATAACTTATTTGGTAAAAAAATAGGGTAAACTCTAATTAAATCTGGGAGATTTACCTTATATAAGTTGCCTACCTTCTCTAAGACCTTATATAGTCCTACTATCTAGTAGTCTAGCTTACGGCTAGGCCGCTTAGTCCTCTAATTCTTTATTATAACCTAGACCCTATTACTAGGGATAAAGTTAGGTTCCTAGCGGTGTTTATTCGCCTACTATTTTATTAACCTCTAGGCTTTTTTTAAGTTCTTATAGGCTACCGTCTAGGCCTCTTCTAAGCGTTTAGCGTACTGCTAGGCCTTACTATAGAATAGTTTCTCGCGTATAGTCTAGGGTTCTTCCGGTCTTTTCCAGTTAAAGCTTATATAGGGTAAGTAGCCTATTTCTAGCTAAATAGGGGCAAACCCTATAGAGTTATGGGGTAGGTGTAACGGAACCTTGTAGCAAGTACTACGGTGGGTCCTGTCAATGGGCTAGGTGTGTAGGTAATGCGTAAAGTTAATAACGTAATAACAACTGGTGGAGTGGTTGCCTAACAGATTAACTCCAATTATATTCTAAGAATTACTACAAGGAAGGAACTATCTAGGTAGGGACTAAGGGTCCTTAAATATATAACTGTACTCCTATGAAATCCTTCTTGTACGTAATGTACGTAATATATATAATATACGTGACGTTCCTCCCATACTTCGCGTATCTCACGTATTACATTATGTGACCTTAGTTACTATTCCTTGTTATATAGTTCTACCGGCTCCATCCTAGACCGTGCCTATATTAACTAACTAGCTTCTTCCGACTCTTCTCTAAGTAGTCGTAATATCGTACTTAAAGCGTCCGTAATACCATTTCCCTCCTCTCCATCTTCGTCCTTAAAGATTCCTAATATCTCCAAGTCGTTCGCTAGAGGTATAATGTCCGTCTAATTAATTTGGTTAACATCGTTACTTATAATACCTCTAAAGGTTTCCAAGCCTCCTTCTTCTTTATAGGTGCAGCGTCGTGCTCGCACTGTTGCTTTAATACTATCGCTAGGTGAAATAATGCCATCTCCGTGTTCTCGTTATGTAAAAGAGGGGTTGGTCTGTGTTACGCTAGCGAGTCCTTTATCTTGGCAACCCTCTTCTTATTCGGAGTGCACTAAAGCGAATGTTCGTTTATCCTGCAACGTTCGCTTTATATCTAACGCTGAGTATACACGTCCTATAACTCTTAATAGTCGTTAAGTTCCCTAAGTAATTTGTTATAGGGTTTTATGTTTAATCTACTGCTATAAAACTCGATGGTAAGCTTTTGAGCGCCCTAGATAAACTGCGTCGTTCGCGGGAAGCGGAGTAAGAGGCTACGGCTGCTTAACAGCGTGCCCTCAAAGCTCGTCTCTCTGCTTCTGCCCGTCTTCTTTGTCTTAAAAAGGTTCGTAAAAAGGTTCGTTTTAAAGAGTGGAAACTTATAGAACAAGGTCTATAGGAACTTAGTGATGAAAGAACGGATTCTCTTCTAACAGCGAAGGAAATAACTCTGAGTAGTTCGGCAATTGCTCTTCCTAGGTCCCCCTTAGGTAACTCGTTCTTTAGTGATTCCTTTTTAATATTACCTAACCTATTCTCTTCCGATACTCTTATACCTTTCCTATAGCGTTCTTTAAATTTTCTAGTGGCTCTTAGGTAGTCTTATTATAGCCTATTCACTTAACCTTGTACTATATTTTATTATTAACGTCCTTATAACTAACGATCTTTAAAACTTGCTATTTGTCTTCTTCTTATCCTCTATATATGTCTGCTTTGTAAACTAGTAGCTTAATATTTCTATGTGCTGGCTCTAGCATTGCGATATGCTGTATAGGGTAGATCTTTATCTTGGCTGGTAGGTTTAGCTTAAACATAACCGGTGAAATCCTCTAGCTAATTTTAAAAGGTCCTAGTCTAACGTGGTCTAACTTCTTGCTTAGTCGTTAACTCTTAAAATTTTTGTGTAGTAGCCATACTTTATCTCCCTCCTTAAGATCTGGTCCCTTAGATCTCTTAGCGTTGTAGTATTTCTTTATTTTTTATTATACTACCTTAGCTGTTTCTATAAGGTTCTTATAAAGATTTATTAGTATCTCTATTCTTTACTTAGCCGTGCTACTTGTCTTCTTTACTTAACGTGGCGATAATAATGTTCTTAGCTTATATCTATAATTCGCCTTAAATAGTGACGTACCTATTCCTTCTTGTGGTGTTGTATTGTATATAAACTATATAACTAATAATAATAATACCTAATTATTCTGTGCGTGATTGATATAGTGCCTTAGATACTGCTCTAGTGTCTAATTTAATCTTTCTGTTTAACCGTCTGTCTGCGGATAATATGCGGTAGAAGTTGCTGCTTGAACTCCTTGTTCCGCTAAGAATACCTCCTAAAATGCTGCTACGAATCTTGGATCTCTATCCGATATGATCTTGCTTAATACTCTATATTTTGTAAATACTTCTTTAATATAGATTCTAGCGACATCTTCTGCTAATATTTCTTTTATACACGCTATAAAGTATCCCTACTTTGTAAGCTTATCTACTATTATTAAGATCGCGTTATAATCTTGTCTGGTAATAGGATCTCTTAATTTTAGCAACTTAATAATAAAGTCCTATAATATGACCTCCTATGGTCTTTCTGGTATTTTAATAGGTTGTAGCCCTCTATATGGCTTATGCCTTATTAGTTTGTTCCTTTAGTAATCTAAACACTCTCTAGTGACCTTTCTAGCTATCCTCTAGATTCCGTTAATGATATACTCCTTTTAGAGTCTTAATACTAAGCCTGTGGCTCTATTATGTCCTTAAGTTAGTCCCTTATAGAAGTCTTCTATAAAGTGCTCTGCTATGCTTTTTAGGATGTACTTTGCTTCTCAATTTTTGTATATATCCGTCTATGGATCTTTTAGCTATACTTCTAGAATTCTTTATGCCTAAAAGCTTTCTAGTGTCTTATAGACTTTCTCTAACTTATCTTTCTAAGTTACTGCGATCTTTAGATAATTGTACCTAATTAATCTATTTGTATCTTTTCGCAGTAAAGCCCCTAATGGCTTCTCGTTATTTTACAGTTTAGCCTTTTTACTTAACGTATCTGCTCTTGCATTATCTATACCCTTAGTATACTAAATCTTAAAATAGTAATCTGCAAGCGTTTCTGCCCATCTAACCTGTCTTCAGTTAAGTTCCTTCGTCGTTAAGAATCCTGTTAGGTTCTTATAATCTGTCTTAATTACGAATAGTTTTTCTGTGCCTTGTAAGAATGCTCTCTATTCCCTTAGTGCTGTAACTATACCTAATAACTCCTTATTATAGATGTTATAGTTTAACTCTAGTGGTGTTATCTTCCGACTATAGTATGCTACTAGGTGCCATCTATCTTTATATCTCTATATAAAGCATGCTCCTAATATAAAGTCCGATATATCCGTTTTAATAACTGTCTCTAGTCCTAGTTAATAGATTTTAAGGATTAGTTCCTAGGTAAATAACTCCTTAAGTTCCTTAAATAACTTCTTTTGCTCCTCTACCTATACCTATAGTTCCTCTTTCTTTGTTAATTAAGTAAATGGCTTGATGTTCTTTAACCATTGTACTATAAACCTTCTATAGTAATTGCAAAACCCTAGAAACGACCTTAATTGCGTAACGTTCTCTGGTTCTTGCTAATTCACTATGGCTTTAATCTTCTTTAGGTCTATGCTTAATTTGCCTAGTTTAATAATAAATCCGACGAAATCGGTCTTCCTTGTAAAGAACTCGCATTTCTTAATTGCTACTGGTATCTGTTCTTCTTATAGTTTCTCTAAAACCCATTTAACGTGTTTCTTGTGTTCTTCCTTAGTTATTAAGTAGATAATAATATCGTTAAGATATGCTATAACAAACTTATCTAAGTGTTCTCCTAATATATTGTTAATTCGCTTCTAAAACGTTACTGGTGCGTTTATAAGTCCGAATTATATAACTAATGGTTTATATAGTCCTTCCTTTAACCTAAAGGCTGCCTTCTATTCGTCGCCTTCCTTAATTCTAATCTAATGGTACGCCTATCTTAGATCTATCTTCGTAAAGATTTACGCGTTGCCTATCCTATCTTAGATTTCGCTAATTAAGGGTAAAGGATACCTATCCTTTCTGGTAATGCTGTTTAACTGTCTATAGTTGATACACAGCCTTAGCTTGCCATTTTTCTTTAGGACGAACAATACTGGATAACCCGCTGATGATTGCGATGGTCTGATGTATCCCTTTTATAAGTTCTCCTGGATAAACTCTTTTAATGCTCTACCTTCTTCTTTGGTAAGCTTATAGATTGGAAAGAACCTTGGACTTGTTCCTAGTTCCAATTCTATCTTATAGTCCCATGCTATATACTCTAACAGCTTTTTACTTTCCGGTGACTATAGTTTCTTGCCGTACTTGTGGTATCTTTTTGGTATATGGCTTAGCCCTTTTTCTGTTTCTTTGTAGGTCGCTCCTACTTAGTACTATACCAACTTGGCTTATTGTCGTATCTTACGGCGTCAAGTATCCCTAATATTAACCTAACCTATAATCTAATTAATCTTTGGATTGTATTCCTGTAACTAAGGCATTCCTAGTACTGCCTTATTATTCCCTAATGGTAATATGTCGAAAGACATCTCAATCTGTCTCCCTTTGATGGTTAACTAAATAGGTCCTATTTTAAGATTGATGATGCTTCCTCCGTAGGCTATTGGATCTCCTGAAATTGTCACTAATAGGTAAGAATGCTCCTTTTTCTTGTGTGGTAATCCCATTCTTTTAACTGCTACTAGCGAGATGTGGTTCCTTGTTGCTTTACTATCTATTAGTGCCTTAAACTATTAATTTTACTACTTAACTTATAAATTTAGGTGTTGTCCTTGAATTCCTTTAAGGGTCTAAGGCTCTATTACTAGTTCCCTCTGGTCCCGTGGGCCTCTACTTTTTCTAACTAATAGCTGCTTAATTCTGTTTGTACTTAGTCCAACTTAGGCTAATACTTAGTTTGCTTTTTATCTTTAATGTACTATAGATAGGTGTTTTCTGGATATTCCCACTATTGTTATCCATCTAGGCATTCTTCCGTAAGGAATCTTCCTAGTTAAAGTATTAAGTCCCCTTATTCTTAAACTTCTGTGGGATGCTATCCGTATATATACTTGGCATTCCTAAACCGTTTTTTATCTGGTGCCCAATATATTCTTATAGGGTATTTTTAGTTTTTTTCTTTTGGGTTTTTGTATATATTGTATATATTATCTACGCATGCAATCTATGCCAATGTGTAGTGCGCTGGGTGTCTTGGGTTAACTCTTAACTCGTCTTTATCTTTAAGTTTAAACCTCTATCGCGCTAATCTAAACGTTACTGTCTTATTTGCTGGTACTAATATTTGTATTATCTCTTTCTAGTCTACAGCTTGTTCCTCTAGGTCTTTTAACGTTATAATTAAGGCTCCTTTAATGTAGCTCATCTGTCTCTCAAACATTGCCTAATCTAGTATAACCTTTTTGTTTAACCACATGTAAAAGTCTTTCCACTTATTATTATGTCGTTGCCTAAACTACTTTCGGTATAGCTCACTAAGTGTGTATAATCTGTCCGTAAGGAAGTATCTTTTTATTACTACTTCGTAATAGCCTTTTATATGTCGTTCTTGGAACCTGGTTGGAATCCCTAGATTCTCTTCTTCTTCTAGTTCTATAAGCCACTTAGATCTAGGTGTACCTGCCTTTAGCCTATTAGTAACCTTCCATATAGGTGTCTTTTTCCTAAAGCGATCTGGTATTCTTAGCTCTATAGATTGCTTTTGCTATACGAAGATTTGTCTTCTAAATTCTTCTATACTTTCTTATGGTTGTTATTTTTCTAATAGATCCTTAATATCCTCGTACTTCTTAACCAACGTATTAACTTTTTGATCTTTAGGCTGAATACTTTGTTTATCTAGAATAACTAACTTCGAGCTTGCTTCTAACTTAAGTTTAGCTCCCGCCTTAGTTTAATTAGGCGTCCGTGGTGTTTTTATCTTATTTTAAGAGTCTTAAATCTCATCTATCTTATCTTAAGAGTCTAATGCCTGTAGGAAACTCTGTCCCTTGCTCATTCGTATGCCTTTAAACTAAGCTACTGCCCTACTCTATTGGTTTCTGTCCGTTGTGGGTCTTTGGGTTATCCTTATTTTAGTTTTAGAATCTTAGATCTCTCTTATCTCGTCTTAAGAATCTTAAGCCTTTAGCTTTTTGCCTTTATTAAATAATGAGCTAGCACTAGCAGTCGTCTGCTTGCTTAATCTTTTTTGGATACTACTCCTGCCGTCTTATAAAGCGATAGATGCTGTATCTAACGGTGTTATAATACCCGTTACTAAACCTTGCTTTATAGCGGTTTTAGTCTCTACTTCTGTTGCGTCATTAAGGTTCGGATACCCCTAGTTAGTTCCTTTACTATTCTTGTCGCTATTAATTAATAAGTACTCTAACTCCATTGTTATTATTACTAATTATTATTTGCACGTTACTGTAATATCTTAATCTAGCTTGTAGAGTCAATCTTGTTTTTTATCTAACTCTTTAGTTCCTTTAAGTTCTTTTAACTCTAGCTCTTGTGGCCAATAGCTTGCACTATACTTGGCGTCTTTATAAATTTGGTATGCGTTATTATAATAAAACGCGAAACTTCTAATTAAATATTCTTTTGTTCCTTGTAGTATACTATTGTCCCTCTATACGTGTGTGTCTTCTGCTGGTTAGGTTCCCTTTATTATATGGTAACTCTGACTATCTTTGCAATCCCTTACAAAATAACCCTGTTTCCCGTAATTTATATAAGCTCCGTTTTTAAACCATTAACTTTACTATAGAGTCCGCCTAAACATCTTTTGCTAATAAGATTTCTGGTTTAGCCTCTGCTCCTTGGTCCTATAATCACTAGATCCTTAACCTCTGGGTTTCCATAGTTTCTTACTCCATCTCTTATGGGCTTCTTTGGTACTACTTAGGTCTATTAGCTCTGCGCCATACTATAGTTTCTAACTTAGCTTTTGTCGTTACGTGCTCTGCGCCTTATATAACTATAAAACTCTGTTCTAACCCCTCTTAGTCTATTCCCTTTGGAAGATCCTATTGTTAATTTTTATCGCTTAATCTATTAATTCCCTTAGGGTGTCTATATCTTCCATTAGAATAATTACGTTTTAAACTTTAGCCTTAAGTCCCTGTTTGTACTGTGCTATAAGCGCCCTGTTATTCTACTTAACTTATATAGCTAGCGTTTGGAACTGTGTTGTGTACTTAATTACTAAGGTTTGTTATGTAATATCTTAGAGTTTTCTTTCCGCTGTGGTTACCGCCTCTAGGTCTCCAAATATTTGTGTAAGTCACTCTACGAATCCTTCCTAACTTAAGAATATAAACCGCACCTCCTAATTAGTGGTTGTTATTCCATTTGTCTGTATTTCTGTGAGGTAAGGCTTAAACTATTTAAGTGCTCTTCCTAATAAGAATAATCCTGCGTAAGCTATTTGATCCATAGGTGTTGCTAGCTTTGCTCCCTTTTGCGCAACCTTAAAGTGCATTTGCGTAAGGAATCCTTTAAGCTTTGATCTCTCTCCTAAGAATCTTTTAATTAATGGTAACTTAACCTTTACTGTGCCTATCCCGTTAATCCGTTATTTAAGCGTTATATTGTTTTTTGTTAACTGGTTAACTATTGCTTGTAGTTGTCTGACCGTCACAGGTTGTTGCAAGTCAGTATCTGCTATATTGGTGTCGCCTTCGGACCTTAAAGTTGTTGCCGCCGTTAATGGCGTTATGGTGGCTGCTTTTGGTGGCATGTTGTTTGACTTTTGATACCGTAACTAGGTAGTAATTATATAACGGAACCTTGTAGTAAGTACTACGGTAGGTCCTGTTAATGGGCTAGGTGTGTAGGTGATGCGTAAAGTTAATAACGTAATAATAACTGGTGGAGTGGTTGCCTAATAGATTAACTTTAATTGTATTCTAAGAATCACTATAAGGAAGGAACTATCTAGGTAGGGACTAAGGGTCCTTAAATACACAACCGTACTCCTATAAAATCCTTCTTGTACGTAATATACGTGATATACGTGATATACGTGACGTTCCTCCCGTACTTCGCGTATTTTATATATTACATCATGTGACCTCGGTTACTATTCCTTGTTATATGGTTCTACCGGCTCCATCCTGGACCGTGCCTGTATTAACCAACTAGCTTCTTCCAACTCTTCTCTAAGTAGTCGTAACATCGTACTTAAAGCGTCCGTAACAGTAGGGTTACTTAGGCATAGTCTATTAGGGGGAGTAGTTTAGACTAGTTATCCTAAAAGTAGTTAATAAAGGGCCGGAGTCTTTAGTCTAAATACTAATTTATAATCTCTATTTAACTATCTGTCTAAGGGTAATACGTTATCCCTTACACCGTCAGGTGCCTTAAGAGTATAGCCTGTGTAAGTAACATTAAAGAGTTATATAATAATAGTATTTGATATTCCTGGCAGAATCCTAACCGCCCACAAATAACACTATCTAATTGGCCGCGCTTAGGCCACCAATTTAAGGCATAGAACGACGGTGCAAGGGATAGAGAGCTTTAGCTTAATACCTAGGATTCGGATAAACTTGTTCCAGAAGGCTAATATAAACTGCGGCCAAAGCTTTACCACACATGCAACCTTACCAAAAGGTGGCGCCGCACTTTAAAACTTACGCATACCCATCTTACCATCAAAAACAATCGATTTCCTAACTTTCAAGACCTAATTCTCACTG
>Ga0307515_10005501_pt1 | contig 25634 bp, 30 predicted proteins | sample 17_EM_MG_FD_194513 | JGI IMG/M metagenome (GOLD analysis project Ga0307515, IMG submission 194513) | Populus trichocarpa ectomycorrhiza microbial communities from riparian zone in the Pacific Northwest, United States - 17_EM | ecosystem: Host-associated > Plants > Roots > Unclassified | place... | reverse complement strand
AATATATTTTAGTTTGACAGATACACTAAAAATACCGCAGATCTTACATCACGATGTCATTCATTTTGGCGAAGTCAAATACTATTTCCTCAAGACGTTTGGGGGCGAATCACGAGCATTCGCGCTCGTATCTTTATACTCCCCACCTAATGAACACATTCTACAAAAGACACATCATACTCTTTTAGTATGTAGATACCGAGGTGATACGGCATTGATGGTTGTAGGTATACATCAGCAAAACAATTCGTGAAACTTTGACCTTTTTGGCACTTCAAAGTACTTTAAAGCACTTTAAAAAGCTGAATGCAACGTACCTCAGTGCAGATGCTTGCGTGGCGTGTTTCATCAAAGACTGGGCGGCTTCGGGAATTCCCTCCACCAGGAACTTCATTAAGCAACAAACGCCATTGATCTAGGGTTGCTGTGGAATCCTCAAAGAAGTTGTATAGCAGGACCTTGGTTTTGTCAGTAATAAGGTTAACTGATAAAAATAAAACTGACATCATTGAATTCAAGACCCTTGCTCTCGTACAGAGTCCTGTGAGTATAGTCAGGTAAAAAATCTTGCAGAAGAACATGAGACCTGACAAGATGAGACTGTTTCTGAGCCTTTTCTGTAACCTGTCCTTTGCAGCATCATTGCGCACAAGTATACCTGAGTGCAAAGGGTTGGTAAAGAACACAATGTCATAAATGAAACATTGTACATTGGTGTGCCCCAAATTCAATGGGTTCCCCTTGGCTGCTCCCAAAGAATGACTTCTCCAAATTGACCTGTTTGTAACATTTAGCCCCTGGTAGCCCTGTCATGGCAACAAACATACATCATCCTGACCAACAAAGAAGAGTGGCCGGTGCCCTTCAGTGGCTGCCCCTTCAGGTTGTAGAGCATCAATTGAGTATGGCCAATAGTGAAGGATAAGGTCAATGATAGAACGTGCACAGTTCACAATGCCACTGTGAGAACGGTAATTAACAACAAGTTCAAAGGTTCTTGGTTCAGCACAGGTCAGGCCTGACTCATATGAAAGTTGCTTCTAGATAGACCATCACCTTCAGCACAACTCAAAATTACCAAAAATCCTACCTCAATGCGGTATTGAAATGCTTTCAGATCAGCAAACCGAAATGAGCTGCCAATTGAAATTGTCTAGAGAAGTGTTAGTTGGGCTCCATGTGTGATCATTGTCCCTACCTGTGCAGTGTCACCAGCCCAAAACAATCCATGGGGATTGGCACAGATTGTCCGGAGAACTGGAGCCATCAGGGAGGTGAAGGTCCAGGCAGAAGTTTAACACATACGAAGTGTGTCGATGAGAAGATTATCTTGGACCTCATCTACATACCTGGGGTGAGGTTAGCTTTGCAGACAAAAGGCAGATCCCATTGAATCATACAAGAAGTCCACCTTCCGACCAGCCAAGCCAACTTTATGAAGTTCCTCCAGTATATAGTGAGTTCTAGAAGCAGATTCAGTAAATTGTGGGCTAACACAGGGGAGAAGAGATATCACCGATCTGCTGCATCATAGTTCCCTTGACCTTTTGACCTTGTGTATGCCACAAACAGGTCATAAATTTTATCCCGCTTGTGAGAGAAGGTTGCTTGACTCCGAGTACTGAGTGACTTGTAAGATTCTCGATTGAGGCATCGTTCTTTTGTTCCAATTGCATCCTCAGATCCCTTGATCACTCCCATAAATTCCCCAAAAACCAAGGCAGGATCTAAGCCATCAATTGTCACAACAGATAGTACATAGGCCATCACTTCTTACCTAAGGCTTGGGTAAGGTGCTGAGGGAGGCGATCCCAGTAAGATGCCAAAAACACGCTGTAGGAGATGAAGTTTTTACGGGACTGCTGCATATAATTTGACAAGGACAAAGTTCCAGAAGGTGTCACATCATCTTGAAGGGCATCTGTCTCAGGGATGAAGCTATTGTTATGGTCACCCTGCCTGATATCATTCTGGAGCATTGTGCAGAGCTAATCACAAGATGGTGAGATTGGGTACTTTGAGGAGAGAGAAGTTATCCTCTGTACCTGGTCATAGGTGATGAACAATGGAAAATGTTCATCCAACAGTTCACTGAACCTCTTAGGCAAGTCTGAATTCCATTGCTGGTTGTCATCCTGATCCACTAGGCCATTGTCCTGTTCAGCATCCCTTTGTCTCATCTGTAGCTCCTCAGGGGAGCATGTAGCAACTTCAAGGGATGACACCAGCCTTGCAAAATATTCTTCAACCCTTGAAGCCAGGACTCTAGATTGCATGATGAAAACTTGACAGGGTTTTGGCCCCATGTCAGGATATTTTTCCCAGGTGTATTGTATACCCAACATCTTGAATAGCATTGTTGTAGTCTTCCCTGCACCACTTCTGCCAATCACATAGCAAGAGGAAGGGTGTTCAATAATTTCTTGCTCTTGTGTGCTGTTTGTCCAAAATCAGCGCATGTACTGCTCTATGCAGTGACATACACATGAAACTAAAAACACATGTGCAACTTCCCTATCAGCCAGGATACCTGAGATGAGTAAGTGGTTGTTGTCACATGTGAAGTGTCTTGACATCACATACTGTTCAGAAGTGCCTTCAGGAGGTCAGTGCACAATCAAGCTGGGATTGAAACTACTCACCTGAGATAAAAGGACAAATTTATCCAGACTAAGCAGTTACACAGCTTGTGAGTTGCAAGAGGAGTTATAATACTGAGAACATACACAAGCATAGAGTGGATCTATTATACACACATTTGATCATTATCTTTCAAAATGCTAGCAATCTCACTTACACTCTTCATATCTTCTTCAGAGACCTTGACAAGTAGCTCATCTTGCAGTACATCTTCAACCTGGTATAATGGAAACCGGGCAGGTAGTATGATGTTGTCACCAGCACTGAGAGGTTTATTTTGGAAAGTGCACCGATCAACATAGCCTGAACCCCGCCGTTGGAGTTGCTGGCTGAGGGTATCCCAAAACTTCCCATGATGGAGCTGTGCAAGGGTGAAGATACCAAACACCCAAATTACTGCCAAAATATGAAATCACATTAGTTGAGGTACATGCAAGAGGGAAAGAGAGAGAGAGTACCTTGGCATTCTTGCTGAGATTCCATTCTGTGATAATTCTTGAGATCAGGCATACAATCAATATTATACTGAATAGAGCAGTGAGCAAGGTGCTTGGAATTCTAAGTACTCCTTCACATACTATGAGCCGAGTTGCACCAGTCACCATTGCTTCATATATGGACAATTTCACTTTTGGACCAGTGAGTGGCTTTTGATTGCTTTGAGAAAATTGTCCCTGGGAAAGTTGCCTGGGAGGAATTAGCAACAATCATTGTGATGGAGGATTAAACTTCAAGTCCTACCTGATTGTTTCCATTACAATCCGGAACACCGCACCATCAGCATGCTTGAATTTTCGTAGATCTTTCTGGGCTCGAGTGGATAATATGATCGACCACTCTCCAAACCCCTTAATATCATCGAAATAGAGTGCAACCTTCATCGGTTGGATCATAGTCGGTTGGATCATAGAAAACACTGGGTTCTGATATTCTCCCTCTGACTTCATATACGCAGATTTGAGAACCTGCGAGATCATTGGCTTCCTGAGAATGAGAAGGTAGTTCTGGGGCTGTTTAGTTCGACGTGCAGACCATCAACTATAATCCACACACCTCCAATATACTTCGAAGCTGTGATAAGACTTGAACGTATGTGTTACGTACTTCCACATCCGTAGTTGGCACAGAAACCCCCATAGAATCGAAGGGGAGTGGATCGATACGGCGATTATTAGCGACCGCCTTGCCCTTTTTGCGGCCAACAGGAGGTATACTCCTCCCGGTCAAAGCACCGATGGCGTTTTCTTCGAGATTTTCCAGAACATTGAACGAGAGTTCTACCTTTCTCCTGAAAGCACGGAGGTTGGGGGGCATATCGGCAGTGGATGGATACTTCGCGGACAGCAGAGAAGATGAAAGTTTCTGGAGTAGCTGCATGCTCATGGCGTCCATATTTGGCTCCGCGGAGGTGGGGAACTCCCTAAGTATGCACTTTGATAACTTCACGTATGCTGCCTCCCCCAAAACTGGAAGGAAAAAAGATCAGTCCTGGTGACGCACAGGGACCTGCGGACATGCGCGACGTACCTGAGATGACATACTCCAAGAGATAAGAGCGGCTGTTGAGGGTTTCAACCATCCTTGCAATCTCGAGGTCACTCCGATAGCAGACTGCCTCAATTGCGCGGAGGGCAGTTTGAAGTCCGTCTGGGGTGTGGAGTGCTTGTGGGTTGAGTACCCCGATGTCGAAGGTGTCTTGAGACGCGTAACGTTCTGGTGGCATGGTGTTGGTGATGAACCAAGATTGGCTGCCACACTTTTTTGAGTTGAAACGTGGCCTTGACAGAAAAGGCGCTAAAACTTCGCGAGATAAGACTAGGACCGCATGTGAAATCATCTGCGGTTTGAAGCGCAAAATCTTGCCTCCTCAGAATGGCCTTTCCACGTCGGTACTAGACGAGTGTTCCTGGTCAGTATGTCTCCAGGGAGGTTGCACCATCGGCAAAAGACCCGCAGATAGTGTATGTATGGACGGAACGCCCTAACCGCTACTCTTTCAACAAAATATCTTCAGGAATCTTTGCTCCTAACCCTCGCGTTCACCACCCGGTTGTGTTCCATCCCCACTACTAAGAGTAAGTGCACAATGTTAATTCGACTGGGGATATTGTGGATTGACCACGCACCAGTGATCATTATGAAGATCGTCCTGAAAGGTCCGGGTATGTATTCGCCTCCGGAAAGAACGGGCAAGGTCCTAGAAGCGGAGTGAGCTGCGACTCTTCCCAGTTAACAAATCTTAAAGTCACCTAATCCCGCGCCGCAGTGGTATGTTCTCAGGGAATCCGGCGGTAGCTTCGAGGACACAGTTGGCCGTCTACCAAGTTGCACGAGAAAGAGGGGTGGAGTAACCGACGCCCAGCCCAAGGCCGAGCACTAAGTATTGCTCGAACAAAGGCGAGCTCGCAGGGGCAGGTTCGGGCTCAAAGAAAAGTGAAACCACCAGAACCAGTGGTCGTTACTTGATGAGCGGACCGAACGACCGATCGTAGCTGATCGTCGGGTTTGACTCAAGTGCGACTGCTCGTGCCAGCTACAGGCACTCTTCAGAGTCTTTGTCCGACACGACGCGTAATCTTGGTCCCCCTCCCCCCGATATGCCTTTCACGACAAATTCTACCCCACAAAGACTCATGGGGTTTCATTAAACGGGTTTCAATCGATTCGTTGCCTATTTTCGAAACAAAAAACACGTACCGCCCCACCCTCCCGCTCGACCCCCACCGGGTTATGGGTACCAGCACGAGGAAAACGCTGGTCACGCATCGGTTCCAGGAGCTGCCGCGCGTCTGGGGGTAAAACTTGAAGTGCTGTTGGGACAGGCAGTGGCCTCGGACTTGCGTGGGGTACGTCTCAGTCCCGCCCATTCCATCCTTACTCAACTTCACGTTGTTTTCTTAGCCATATACCACGGGACTAGAGGCTAAACATGAGGTTTGATGATCCACTCACCGAACACCCCGGAAATCGATCGCCCATCTCCCTCCAGAGGTCTTTATGTTCATTCCACCCTCCCTCACTCCTTACAATGACCTCGTCTGCACCGCTGCTCACGCGTGTCGTCACCGGCGCAACACAACTACCGCTCTCCCCCGCCCCGGACAACGGAACGGTGCGCGGGGTTCCGGTGTTACCTCGAAACGCGATATATTCTCTCCGACTAACGCTCAAATAGACCTCCTCTATACAGCTCTATACATACTTCTGATCGGATGTTGAGCACCGAATTACCGCGCGGCCCTACGCCCGACACAGTACCGAACCGAATATCTCACTCCTGTTCGGCCCTCGTAACTTCTCTTGACGAATTGTTCACCTTTTGCTGAGAGAAGATTGATTGCGCGGGATATACTGGCCCACAACAGAAGGTGTCTTCGATTTCCAGAACATTAGTACTGTTGCGCCACAGATTATCTAGACCACTCCTGAATTCCGGTGGGTGATAGTAAAATACGCCTCACTGCTGAACTGAGCACGACGATTGGAGTGGCGAGGAAACCGCATCCTCGCCACTCGCCTTCCATAACCGGCAAGTTCAACCTTCAGCGCTTCAGCAGACAGGTACACCGATCCAGTTGAGCTATGGCGAAGTGTTCGAACGTACCCAGAAGGATAGGGACGATGTAACCCCATCCGTGAAGAGTATGCTGAACGGGTCAACGACAACCACAATAAGCTCGACGACTTGACTCAGGCTGGGTGGATTGTGTTACTAATGAGAAAAAGGGTGAAGTGGAGAGCGAGTTTGCGATTGTTGATATTCAATCTGCCAGTTGAGGCGAACGGGTCAGGCAGCGCAGACCCGGTGGCACTTTTTTGCCGGGTCGCAATGTGTCGGTCGATCGCCACAGTTTGGTGGATCCGTCGAATACCAGAGAGTCCAGTTGGACCCCTCTAACCGGTCGGTTTTTTCTTTTCTCAGTTCCCGGGTTCACCCTACCAAACCCCATAGTCGCCCAACAAGGGATCGTTAGCAAAACAGAAAGTTCTAGCTAGCTTTCCTGCCCGCGGCGAATGTTGTTCTCGAGATCGACGGACAGACCTTGGAGATCCAAAGCCACTTCTATACCTCGTCCATCAACGCTACCGTGAATTTCGTCAGGGGAGCTTAGGTCCGCCTATAATAATGCCCACGCAATCTATCCCTGTGACGCGACAGCTACCCGGTATAGGCGAGACCCGTTGTGAATAATCATTTTCCGCGGTATATGCCTGTCGGGTATAGGATCACAAACCATTCATTCCAGGTCATCGGGTAGATCCCCGGGACTGGCAATGAGTAAGGGCTCTGTTCTGTTGCAGACCGAGATGTTATGGGCGTTTGAGTCCGCTGCGCACATAAATCTTGAGAATGAGGGTAGCTAAGCGAACTTTGTGCTCCCTGGTCTTGTATTGCCTTTTTGTGTGCGAGCGTTTGGGGTAAAATGTATATAAAGCTAGTAAGCCTCAGAGGTCATTAACTATGAGACACACCAGCCGCTAGCCGGTTGAAAAGCCCCCAAGGCAGAAACTCCCACGGTCGCTACGTTTGCCAAATTGAACTACCCCGCCACGTCACCATCCTACAACTCCATCCGGACCTGCCCGTTTTATCACGCCTCGCTAAAATGCAGATACTTTATTTTGGAACGTGAGCCCGATGCCGATAACGATACCCGCGAGTCATGCCCCTGTGCATGTCGATCTTCGTGTCCTACCTTGACTTCAACTCGCCGAACGAACCACCCCCCGAACTCTCTCCACAATGGCGATGCTTTGTACTCTATTTCCGGCGTTATTCAACGCTCCTTTGTCTTTTCTTCTCATCCTTTCAAGTCTGAAGATGCGGGATGCGATTCGGGGTCGTTTGCCATGTTTTGTTCTGGTTATCGGGGGAGGCTGCGGCCTCTTAGACCCATTCGCAGCCCTTTTTTTTAGTGTTGGATGGCGAGTTTAGAACTGATGCAGGTCATTTTGTACGTGTCTTCCGCTGTATCAGAGCTGTTTCGCTTACTATGTCGATAGGTGAGAAGAACTCCGCGGTGGTTTGGTGATCTCCCTTCGTTTCCTGCTGGATCAAGCTATTTCCATAAATTGTGCTATGAACTGCGAGAGGGGACTGCCCAAAGTGTAGCCCAATCGCCCCCGCAATAGACTACGACGATTTTTCCATCTCTCGTGTTATCGCATCACGGATCCGATCATCAACGCAGGCCAGTAAACGGTAAGTGGCTCGTGAGAGTTTTTGGGTGGGCCTATGCGCTTTGAAAACTCCCAAGACTCAAATCGCGCTTTTGGGCCATAGGACCTTCTTCACTGATCACCTGACCTCCATGGCCACTCGTGCATGGTCCATTTAAGACGCGTCTGAGCACACTGCTCTCCTTATCCACTTCCCTCGTCTTTCTCTCTTGCGCATTCTTCCCCGCACTGCATACATCATCTGAACCATGAACGCGAAACAGAATCAACTCCGCCAGCCCTCGGGCTCCACTCGACCCACACCCACTGGCCACCCTCATGCATCAACTCACCAGATCCACACCGTGAATCCGTTACAGACCCTCAAGGATCCATCCAACGCTCATTCCCGGCCCTACCTCTACTCGAGCTGCTCATTACCTATCCACGTTCCTCTCCCTTCCTCCAACATTTCCAACTCCGCCTCTATGCAATCCACTCGGAACCCATCCCTCCAACCTCCCCCCACCCATCCATTCCCTATTCGACCGTCCTCGATCGCACTTCCCCGCAATGATAACCGAGCTGTTCCATCCAAACGTGCTCGCGACTATACCCCCAGTCTGCCGGCATTGTACCCTGTCTCTCCGGTTCCCCCATCCTCGGAACGGCCGGCTAAGAGACCAAGGGTAGACGTGGGACGCTCGAAGACCAACCACAGGGGTTCGCAACCACCGGTGTTTGCGAAACCACACCCTCCGCACCAACCCTCGACCCTAGGCAAAAACCCACCCAGGCCAAAGCCCAGGCACCCCCTGGCCGTTGACTACGGCCGCCCGATCCAGCCGGTGGTCCCTCAACCACCTTTTTTCCGTCTAAGCTTTCGGCAGAACCGGATACCGCTTCCCCCCTACTCTGAAAACTCGGACGCGGAACGCTTGCTAGAAGACGGGCTTAGGGAACCTGTCGATCCAGCTATCGCTAGAGAGCTCGGGGGTCTGATGTGGAAGCAACAGAAGCGCGTATGGGACAACCGAGGGGGTTATTCCGACCCTTTTGTCAGTCGTCACATATGCATTTCTCTGCTAGACGACAGACCTTTGAGTTCCGGTGAGGGAGAAACCCCTGCGCAATTGGAGCCGGAGATGGTTGCGCTATACGGCCCTCCACTGCGAAAGAACGAGTCGACCCACCTCGGCGAAAGACTCACGAACCCGGGCGCTACCGAGGTGGACGACGACGGGGATGCCGGGTTCGAAGAGGTGTTGGACCTCTACCGCGGCGCGGTGCAGGGGTCAGCATTATCGATGGAACTCGAGCTTGCGATCGGGGGCGATGCCGGGTTGGGGGTGAGCTGGGAAGCTGCTAGCTCACTTGAGGTTAGCATCAAGCGCGGATCCGGAGAACCCCGAGAGTCCAGAATCTTTACTCCAGCGGAGTACGGACGGGTAGTCGAGGCGGAAAAGGTGGTGTCGGGACCAGCGATACCCAGGGAGGAACCCCCCCTCGGTGTTGAGTGGTCTTACCGTAGTTGTGGATACGCCACGGGGAAGATCGTCAATGTCCACAGCGCTAACGCGAGCGCCAGTACCGACACCCACGCCAACGCCGCTCGACCTTCCGTATAACTTTCCCCGAACTACTCTCCCGTTCGTAACGCCCGTGGCAACTCACGACCGCGTCGATGCCTTCACATTGGCCGCGAATAACGTCGGACGGAGTTCACCAGACGTCTTACAGTAAGCCAGTTTTCTCAGTTGTCATTTCCCTACGGTTGATAACACGAATTCTGGTATATGATAGGGTGATAATACAGGTTTATCGCTACATCGACTGTGGAAAAACCGACTCCAGCTTTGGAAAGTAATGAAGAATATCTAAGTTACGAATGATTGAAGTGATGACAGTTCGGATGAGAAAGAAGGAAGGTGGTAATGGTGGGTGACTACGCTTCCGGCGCAATTGGGGTCGGTTGAAGGGGCTGCATGTGGTGGGGGGGAGGGAAAACGAGGGTCGGGACAGCCAACGGTGGGGGTTACGAAAGAAGGGAGCCAGTTGTGGGTGAGGAGAGTTCCGTCGAGATGGGATCTTGGGACCCTGCCAAGGGTCGCAAAAAATTTTAGTCGTTAGTTGAACACTAATCGTACGCCATCAGCTCCCTATACAAGAGTTAACAAGTGTGTAGAGGTGACTCACTTGAGAGCGAATTGCTCTCGCACGTCTATGAGATGACGTAGAACGTTGAGAAGCTACCGGTGCTAGTACGATCCCCGTTCACCGGAAAGTCCGACTCTGATGACAGTGAACGTGGTGTCATTGTAGCTGGTTCGGTTGAAGGTAGTTCAGAGGACACGGTGGGTTCCTGAGTAAGTAATATGCTGTTGAGGCCTTTTCTCTTCCGTTGTCTAGCTTGCTTCCCCCACCCCGGGCATATTCCTCTGCTTTCCCTTTCAGCGTAGATAAGGTTGTCGGCGAGCTAAGTAATATCTCACGCACATACTTCCGCTTTACAGAATCATGTGGACCAATCGCAAGTTTCTAGCATAGCCCGACCCAGATTGTACGTCTTCCCTTCCTCGATACAACGAAAAATCATTGGTCCTCAGTGGTTCGAAAAAATCCTTGAGGGAGATGGAGGCTGGGTCGGGGTGTCCATGTCAGCAACGACCTGGCTGTCGTGGTTATCTAATGGACTGAGTGCACCGCTCCAGGTCTATCTGAGTGGCCGTTAGCTCTTGTGCTTGGGGTTCATTCGTGGCAACTACAGGGGGATATAGGGGGTTGGATGCTTGATGGGCTCATGCAAAACGCGCTCATAGCAGTGCATCAACGAGTTGAGAAGCGATGAATAGGTCGTTCCCATCACATTCAGTGGTCATCTCCACTGGAGATAGATGCCAGATGTTACTGGTCCGATGATGAGAGATTTTGCGAAGATGGGCGACCGTGGGTCGCCATGGGTTTTCACTCTGTTCCGTATTAGCATGAAATTTCATTCATCTCCTTCCCTCGCACCTCCTAACGTTTAGGCAGCCAACTTGTCACGTCACTGGGACGAATGGCAAAGGTCGCATCCCTGGTCTACTCTAACCTATCCCCCAGGCCTCGTATTCTCCAACAGACCCCCCCCATATACCTTCTCTACATGAGACCTGTATCGAAGTGAACCAGCTGCCGCCGACGCCTACGATCAATTCCGAAGTGAGGCGGAAAGGTCGAATCGTGGAATTGGAACGCAGGGCATCGTCGACTACACGGTATCGACGAGAATATATAGTACAAAGATGAACATACACGTGATTTAGTAATCCGGTAGGATTACAGCAGGCCTCTAACTTCGAAGTTTCAATGACTGGGACATCGCGATGATAATTTGGATAGGGTGAAGTTGCCAATCATTTGAAACCGTGGCCGTGCGACCCCGGAGCCTTCCACCCGACGAGGGTTCCTTCACCATAAAACCACACCGATTCTACTGTACCTATCTCCACCGGTTCTTTTCAGAATCGGGGCATCTGCGAGCCCTGATACAAACGGTCTTTTCAATGTTCCGAATATCAGTTTTCAACACTGCAGATTACAACTACAACATATATCAAAGCACGTACAATCGTAAGCAACATAAACATATTCAAAACAGACATGGAACAAGAGACGGGGAGACTGTCACAGGATACAGATCATAGTCGAACGTTAGGACAACGAGTATGAAATAACGCGTGTCGGTGGAGTTGGATAATAAAGGGGTCGGTGTGGAAAAATGTGAGGAGGGCAGAACGGTATCCCTATTAGAGAACTCGACGCAAGGCGGGGTGAAGGGAAGAGACGCGCATCTGAAGGGCTCGAGGCAGATGTCGTTGTCATCGTTCGGATTTAACGGCCGTGTCTGAATACGAAGAATAAATAAACACGACAGGTAACACTTTTGTGAAGAGCTCACCGTCACCATCAAATTCACGGGCATCAAGTCTGATCCACTGGAGGACCTTTCTAACGCGCTCCGCGTCATCTGCGGCCCCGAGCTTTTCGAAAATATCGAGGGCACCCGATGCCTCAGGTTTCGCCTCCTCAATTCTATGCTGCCTATTCCAAACATCAGCCTGGAGCTCCATCGCGCGGGCCATAGCGTATGCGTCATTGTCGTTGGTCGCATGCAGTTTGGCTTGTTCGATGTGGGCATGCGCATCATCAAACCTGCCTTCGTCGAAGGACAGCATCACCATCCAGTACCGAGTCCAAAATAGTAGATTGTGCCAGTTGAAAGGGGTTGCGATCCTGAGGGCTTCCTCCAAATGATATGTGGCCTTTTTGATCACGTTCTTGGATCGATATAATCTGCCAAGAAGCTGATGACATTGACAGATCTCGAATTGTTCGCCTTTCTCCGAGAGGAGATCGATTGCACGGGATGCGACTTCTTCTGCGTCGTCGAGTTTTTTGTCGTCATGGAGTATCCAAGCGAGGTCGATCAAACACTGTGCTTGTTCCACTGTATTCCCGAGCCGTTCGTAAATTTCTGATGCTTCTTTTGCCTGTTCTATTCCTTCTTTGACGAGATTCATCCAATAATGGACATCAGATAGGTTCCTCAATGCCTGAGCGAGTTGACGATCGTCCCCCTGCTCTCGAGAGATGTTTAAGGCATAAGTGAGCAGCCGTTTGCGTTCTGTGTGATTTCCGACCGCATGGAACAACCGCGAGAGTCGGAATAAGCATTCGAACTTGGAGGGATGGTCGTCTGCGAGTGCCTCAATCTTCGGTCCCAGCATGACGAGTCGTGGTTTATGCCAATGAAGGTGCTCCATGAAATCGCCACAAGCACCCCACACGTCACCTGATGTCGCATCAATCGTCGTGAAGACATCGAGCAGATGCTCGACATTGACATCCTCCGACGTGATCCACCTCGCTTCTTCGAACCCGGGAATGCCAGGTGTAACGTCAACCGACAACCAGGTGAAGTAACGGTCCTTGGTCGAGCAGAGGAGTGGAGACGATGCTGGATCCTTGGGGGAAAGGTGGTCACGTATTGGCGCCAGCATCGTGATGAAGCCGTCGTTTCGATACGCCAGAGAAAGAACACAAAACTTGTCAAATATGTTCTTCCTCCCGGAAATCGTTGGAAATAGCCAGTCGATGTTGTTCTCGTCGACCCCTCGAGGGAAGAAGGCGACGACTCCAAGAAGATCGCGAGCGTCGGGGCCGAGTTCTTGGAACATCAACGATGAGAGCGACAGCCCAACCGCGGCTGCAAGGCCCCTCTTGTGGTCCATCCGGAGAATATCCGTGCGATGCTCGTCCCATTCGCTGGCCAACCGATCAATGCCCCACTTGTTGTGGTGGGCGACTGTCGCAAGTAGCGTGATCGACAGTGGATGGAAATCGAGTTGATTCAGGATGTTGTCAATCAGGTTGGAGCGTTCCCCGTGCTGGTAGATCCGATAGAAGGTATTACGTGCGGCCTCCATTGATAGTACCGGAATATCCAGCCACTTGCAATCGGGAGGGACGGTAGAGATTCGGGATGTGATACAGAGGCAGATGTTGCCCACCTGACTGAGTTCCTCCACCGCCCCATATATCTCGTCAGCGCCCGTCACATGTGGGTCGAGTATTGATTCGGCATTGTCGAGGACGATGAACATGTCCCTCGAGGACAGGAATGGTCGCAACGAGGTCAGATCCTCTGGGTTTTCGATCCCCGCACCGATGGCCTTGGAGAGGTGACGGAGGAGGTGACTGAGCGAGGCCGGGAACTTGTCACAGCGGATGAACCGACGGTTGGCCCCAAACCGTCGTTTGATCCGATCATCGTGGAGGGCCGTCAAAGCGACGGACGTCTTGCCGATCCCGCCAACACCAACCAGAGCGATTGGTGTGAGAAGTTCCGCAAAATCAACAATATTCTCTATCAATTCGTCGCGTCCAAAGAAGATCCTCGGTGGCGGGGGCGGTGATTCCCCAGGTACGCTAGATGCAAATATGAGACACTGGACTCCATAGCCGTCGAGACCACTCACCCGCTTTGAGCCTATGTGGTGGTCAGTATCTGTTGAGTGAAGGTGGAGAACGCGTGTGTCACTCACCAACCGATCTGCACAGTCAGCATCCTCACGAATTTTTAGCACGTTTTGATGTATATCGGTAACGATGGTATGAGTATTCATGGCCAACTGGGTCTGGAGGGGGCGGTTAGCAACAACCAAGGAGGAGCGGACAGAACACACATTAAAGACAATGAGGATCCTATTGAGTTCGGACTTCCAAGCGGCGATGGTCTCCTTGTCGTTCCTCGCGTGGAGAAGTCGAGAGACCGCATTGCGCCCATTCTGTTCGATCACCTTGCTTTGTATTTCCGCGACTGTCCTGGTATCGAGAGCGTGATGAGCAGAGGAACTCGAAACTATAATACCGCTGGTCCGACTCACGTCGTCAATTGATTTATCGCATCGCACACCGACTTGCTGAGATCATTCAGTCTCTTCCCATCCATTCCCTGGTCGAGGGCCCTGCAGACGTCCGAACAGAATAACCCGAGTTCGACGTAATCCATTGCATTAATCATCGATTCCTGGCCACGTATGAACTCGAAACATCTCATCGTAGAAGGGGGAGAAGCGTACCTTGATCATAGTGAGAAGGACGCTGACGGTTGCAAAAACGGCCTTGGCTGGTGTGATGCTCGAGGTCTTCTCTGCGATATTCATGACATCAATGGCCGCGTCTAGCAAGGAGACAGTATTCTCCCGCCCCTTTGGTCGTTGGGACTTGGTAGCCATGGTCGAAACTCGGGGTAGGTACCAGGAAGCGGTGGAGGGTGCAGGCCGTGAAAGGGTGCAAGCCGTGAAAGGGTGCAGGCCGTGAAAGGAGGTAAGACGGGCGTCCATCTGTCATCGCCTGCCTCGTGTGGTCGGATGCTTTTGGTGGTCGGAAGAGAGCTGTGTTCGCGGCCGCAGCGACTGATCGTCCAGCATCTTTGCTTTCTCCTGGACGCCGATACAACGTAGCCCCCTACGAGTTTCTAGGGCACCCGACGCTCCCGCGCTGCGGACCACTGGCTCCCTGCCCATCAAACTCTCTCCCTTTCCCTCGCTCGACTGGCCCACAACGGAAGGGATTTTCGATTTCGAGAACATTGACATTGTTGTGCCACAGATTATCTAGACCACTCCTGAATTCCGGTGGGAGATAATAAAGTACGCCTCGCTGTTGAACTGAGCACGATGGTTGGAGCGAAGAGAAAACCGCATCCCCGCCACTCGCCTTCCTCGTCGCCTTCGTGCAAAATTCTGAGAGGGCATAACCGGCAAGTTCAACGTTCAGCAGACAGGTACGCTGATGCAGTTGGGCTATGGCGAAGTGTTCGAACGTATCCAGAAGGATTAAAAGAACAGGGACGATACAATCCCCCTCCGTGGGGAGTACGCTAAATGGGTCAACGAGAATCACAAGAAGCTCAACGACTCGATCCAGGCTGGGTGGGCGGGCTGTGTTACTGACGGTAAAAGTGATGAAGTGGAGAGCAAGTTTGTGGTCGTCGATATTCAATCTGCCAATTGAGGCGAACGGGTCGAGCAGCGCAGACCCGGTGGCACTTTTTTCCCGGTCGCGATGCGTCGGTCGATCGTTACAGCTAGTTGGTGGATCCGTCGAATACCAGAGAGTCCAGTTGGACCCCTCTAACCGGTTAGTTTATTTTTTTCAGTTCCCGGGTTCACCCTACCAAACCCCATAGTCGCCCAACGAGGCATCGTTGGTAAAAAAGTTCTGGCTATCTTTCCTGCTCACGGCGAATGTTGCTCTCGAAATCGATGGATAGACCCCGACGATCTAGAGCCGCTTCCATACCTCGTCCACAAACACTACTGTGAATTCCGGCAGGGGAGCTTTCTAGATTACGGGTAGGTCCGCCTATAATAATTCTCATGCGATCTCTCCCTGTGACGCGACCGCTACACGATATAGGCAAGTCTTGCAAATCGTCATTTTCTATGGCATATGCTTGCTGACCCGTCGGGTGTAGGATCACAATGCATTCATCCCAGATCACCGGATGGATTTCTAGGACGGCTTTCGTTCCTCCATGGACCACCAAAGAGGGGAATGGCAATGAATGAGGGCTTTGTTCTGTTGCGGGCCGAGACTCTGTTAGGAGCGTTTGAGCCTGCTGCGTACAGAAATCCTGAGGGTAATCAAGCGGTCTCTGTGCTTCGTGCTTTTTAACGTTGAAATAATCACCGCCTCCCTGGTCTTGTATTCCCTTTTGGTGTGCAAGCGTTTGGGCTCAAATGTATAAGCTAGTAAGCCTTAGGCTTGTCCTGAACTCGACCCTCTGGCGGGAGGTCGTCATTCGGTGATTGCCAGACGCGAGATCATGATATCCGCGGCTGACTTTGAATTTTGTGAGTGGGTCATGCCAGGTAAGTATCCCGCCATTGGAAAGAAAGCGAAAGTGTATTGTTCTCTCCTCTGTCCCCTTTGTTCTATTATTTCATTTGTTTGCAGGGCAATTGCCACAGCAGCTACGCGTAACCAAGAAGATTCTACGTGATGTCTTTTTCGACGCAAAGCTCGTTGGTAGCGTTAAAACATGTTTTTGCTTTGGATGCAGCCGAGGCTAACCAACGAAATGGATGGGTGGATCGTAGCCAATGCGTAATGTGTTCTAGGTCGACGTTCTCGAGCGAGATGCTTTCGAGGTCCTCTGCTTGATTCCGAACGTTTGGAAGAACGAGTTCGCACAGATCAACGAGATCCCTCCTGAAATCCTCGCCCTCATTCCGGACTTTTGGAATACGTGCGAGAGAGATCAAGACATCATCGCACTGACTCGCATATGCCAGGCTTAGAGGGAGGTGTCTTGCGGACCCGTTTTGAGCTTGGACGAGAAAAAAAACCCACATCTACCCTGAGTGCTCAAGGGTTTGGGCCCCCACGCCTGACCTCGTATGATGCAACCTCGACTTGCGGTCCGGTGGGCTTGGCAGAGAGAATAGACACGACCGCCTTCGTTTGTGTCGATGTCGGCGGGGTCCGTCAACAGAAGAAGCAGTTTGTGTATTGCGCGTCTCCATACACATCCCCAACAGGCGCACATCCGTCAGCTAATCCTTCCTCCCGTCCTCCGAAAGTTCATGGAACCTGCAGCTGAGGTCGTAGAGATGATTGTACGAGAATATTTACCGTAGATAATTGTAATAAGAGTCTGCTCGGGATCCCAGCCGAATTCCGGACAACACAAACTTTCCATCGACAGGACTATAGATGTCAAAGGTTCGGAACCTCGCGTATGTCAACGAGTGTCCAAGGGAAGAGAAATTACACCTTATGAATATCTACATGAGTCGGGTATACATTCTCGCCTCCCGAATGACCCCTATGAACTTCTTCACAGCGACACCCTAATACTTCTGAGTCTCCAGTGGGACGATCCAAATACTGAGTGAATTCGCCTAGTAGCCCCGTCCGAGATCCCCGAGATCCTGCTAGACTGTTTCTGGGCTACGGGGTTTCGGCAACTCGGCTGATCGGGCGGAACGACCGTGGCCCGACGACCTCCACTCAAGACTACAGATCGAGTCCCAGCCTCAATTCAGAGCTCCCTCCCCCTCCTCTCTAAACCCGAGCTCCCCTCCCCCTAAATCCGAGCTCTGAACTTGAGGCTGGATTCCAGCCTAGTAAGCCTCGGAGATCATTGAATATGAGACACGCCAGCTGCCAGCCGGTTGAAAAGCCCAAGGCAGAAACTCCCACGATCGCTACGCTTGTCAAATTGAACTACCCCGCCACGTCACCAACCCATAACTCCATCCGGACTTGCCAGTTTTATCATGCCTCGCTAAAATCCAGCTATCCCGTTTCGGTTTTGGAACGTGAGCTCGGTGCCGACAAAGCTGCCCGCGAGTTATTCACCCCTGCGCACGCCGATATTCGTGTCCTACCCTGACTTCAACTCGCCGAACGAACCATCCCCGAGTTCCCCCACGATGGTGATGCTTTCATATTCCGTTTCCTGTGTTGCTTAGCACCCTTTGTACTTTCTGAAATCCGAAGATCCAGGATGCGATTCGGGTTCGTTCGTCATGCTTCGTTATTGGTTATCCGGAGAAGCTGCGCCTTTTTGGACCGGTTCACTGTCCTTTGTTCCGGTATTGGGTGGCGAGTCGGATGCCGATGCAGGTTATTTTGTACGTATCTTCCGCTGTATCAGAGCTGTTTCGCTTACTATGTCGATAGGTGAGAAGAACTCCGTGGTGGTTTGGTGGTCTCCCTTCGTTTCCTGTATCAAGTTGTTTCCATAAATTGCGCTACGAACTCCGAGGGGAGACTGCCCAAAGTGTAGCCCAATCGCCCCCGCAATAGACTACGACGATTTTTCCATCTCTCGTGTTATCGCATCACGGATCCGATCATCAGCACAGGCCAGCAAACGGTAAGTGGCGCGTGAGAGTTTTTGGGTGGGCCTTTGCGCCTTGAGAACTCCCAAGACTCAAATCGCGCTTTCGGGCCACAGGACCTTCTTTACTGATCACCTGACCTCCATGGCCACCCGTGCATGGTCCATTTAAGACGCGTCTGAGCACACTGCTCTCCTTGTCCGATTCCCTCGTCTTTCTCTCTTGCGAATTCTTCCCCGCACTGCATACATCATCTGAACCATGAACGCGAAACAGAATCAACTCCGCCAGCCCTCGGGATCCACTCGACCCACACCTACTGGCCACCCTTACGCATCAACTCACCAGATCCACACCGTGAATCCGTTACAGACCCTCAAGGATCCGTCCAAGGCTCATTCCCGGCCCTACCTCTACTCGAGCCGCTCATTGCCTATCCACGTTCCTCTCCCTTCCTCCAACATTTCTAACTCCGCCTCTACACCATCCACTCGGAACCCATCCCTCCGCGGAAAAGGTGGTGCCGGGACCAGCGATACCCAAGGAGGAACCCCCCCCTCGGTGTTGAGTGGTCTTACCGTAGTTGTGGATATGCCACGGGGAAGGTTATCAATGTCCACAGCGCTAACGCCAGCGCCGCTCGACCTTCCGTATAACTTTCCCCGAACTACTCTCCCGCCCGTAACGTCCGCGGGAACTCACGACCGCATCGACACCTTCACATTGGCCGCGAATAACGTCGGACGGAGTTCACCAGACGTCTTACAGTAAGCCAGTTTTCTCAGTTGTCATTTCCCTACGGTTGGTAACACGAATTCTGGTATTTGATAGGGTGGTAATACAGGTTTATCGCTACATCGACTTTGGAAAAACCGACTCCAGCTTTGGAAAGTAATGAAGAGTGTATAAGTTACGAATGATTGAGGTGATGACGGTCCGGATGAGATAGAAGGAAGGTGATGGTGAGTGACTACGCTCCCGGCGCAATTGGGGTCGGTCGAAGGGGCTGCATGTGGGGGGGAGGAGAAACGAGGGGCGGGGCAGCCAACGGTAGGGGTTACGAAGGAAGGAAGCCAGCTGGGGGTTAGGAGAGCTCCATCGAGGTGGAGTCTTGGGACCCAACTAAGGTCGCGAGAAATTTTAGTCGTTAGTTGAGCACTAATCGATAACTACACATAATCAGTTTTTTATAAGAGTTAACAAGTGTGTGGAGGTGACTTACTAAGGGCGATTTGTTCTCGTACGTCTACGAGATGATGCAGAACGTTGTGAAGTTACCGGAGCCAGAACGATCCTCGTCTACCAGGGGGACTGACTCCGGTGACTGCGAACGTGGTGTCATCGTAGCTGGTTCGGTTGAGGGTGGTTCAAAGGACACGGTGGGTTCCTGAGTGAAGAGTACGCTGAGGCAAGCGAAGAAATCCATCTCAGATGAAGTTGCGAGGTTTGCGACGGGGCGAAAATGGGAGTCGTTGAAGGAGAAAACAGTCAAAGCAACTTTGCTTAAGAGTGGTAAGCCTGTACGTTGCAACCATTGTTGTCCAGAAACAAATCCTTTCAGATGACTGAAGTCCAGTACAGTCCGCCCGGCGTTCTGGCGATAAACCGGGTGGAAGCTTATTGTGACGGCGTGACAAAATTGTCATGTGACATATGGTCACGCGTTCCTGTTGACCATTGTGCGCCAAAAGCGGAGGGACCATGGAGAAGGAAATGCTTCTCCCTAAGCTTAATTCACTAGCCGTCGCGTAACAATGGGACACTCTACGATAAAGCTTAACGCCCCAGACCCCGGTCTCGCCCCATTTTCCCTCTTGCCTCTGCTCCCTTCCCCTCCCTTTGAGTCATGTACGACATCACCTACCCTCTCTTCCCAATCGCCTCCGCTCTTGGTTTCGTGCTCGTCCTCATCCCATTACCTTGGCATCTCGAGGCGTGGAACTCCGGAACCTGCTATTACATGATCTGGGTCGCTCTAGCCTGCCTCAATCAGTTCATAAATTCCGTGGTTTGGGCCAATGACGCGATTAACAGGGCACAAATCTGGTGCGATATTTGTGAGACTTTTCGCGCATCCACTCTCATGAACCGAGGCTAACTCTCTCTTTGTATAGCCACTCGAATAACTCTCGGTGCCTCTGTCGGCATCCCGGCTTCGTCCCTATGCATCATGAGAAGGCTGTACAACATCTCTAAGGTCCAGGGTGTTGCTACAACACGCGCTGAGGTGCACTTTCTTCCGGTTTTTGCTTCTTCACGTTGTTCAACTCCCCCTCGCAGAAACGCAAGGTTGTGTTGATTGATACCCTTATATGTGTCTTCTTTCCAATTATCGAGATGGTACTAGGTACGCGTCGAAGTCGGCGATTTGTGTGCCTCCACTGAACCCTACGCAGCATATATCGTGCAAGGTCACAGGTTCGATATCTTCGAACAGGTTGGGTGTTACCCACATGTTGTCAATATGCTTCCTGCGTACTTCTTGGTTGTGATGTGGCCTATCGTCATTGGTATAATCTCTGCAATCTACTGTGGTACGTCTGTTTCTCCGTCCCTTTCCAATCAAATTGTCTCTAATTCTGTGACAGGGCTTACTCTGTGGTCTTTCCTTCAACGCCAGGCCCAGTTCTCCGAACTCATGTCCTCCAACTCCTCTTCCCTGACCATGAGTCGATATTTCCGACTGATGGCGCTCGCTGGGGTTGAGTTACTCTGTACCACCCCCCTTTCCGTCTTTTTGATGACCATCAACCTTGCTGCTCAGCCACTGGATCCGTGGGTCAGTTGGCAGGATACACATTACAACTTTAGCCGTGTCAGGCTCTTTCCTGCGGTATTATGGAATATGAACCGGTGGCTAGTGGTCGGTATCCAAGTCAACCGCTGGTCAGGACCCCTTTGCGCGTTTATCTTCTTCGCTTTCTTCGGCTTTGCTATCGAGGCTAGAAGGAACTATTGCAACGCGATTTCCAAGGTTCTCGCCGTTTGCAGGCTGAAACGTGACCCTTCATCCTCCAGAAAAATCTCACCTAGGTCAGTTCCTTTGTCTCGTTACAATTCACACCTTCTGACTCTTTCATCTAGTCTCCGCAAGTTAACCCTTGGATCTTCCTCCACGATGTCTCCTGCCCTTCCCGTCTACACCCCGCCTCCATTCTACTACCAACCTACGAATGCTACAACATCCCCCACTTCTCTTGAAGGCAAAGATTTTGTTCCTCTCGCATCTGCGGGAACCGTTTCCGAATTCACTGTATCCGCTTCAAGTTGCGAAAACCCCTTCGAACTAGAACTACCATCACGGGTGCTTGTCGAGTCATTATCATCACGGGCCTCGTCGAGATCGGTCGTTGACTACGTCGTATGATTTCTTCCCTTCACTCTCGAGACGCGTTTTCCTGTATCGTTATTTTCTTTTTCAATTCACGCCCAATCCCTGTCAGGATACCCTAACACCCAGGCGGGTTTACAGCCACGATTTGTACCTTTACTTTCGCTTTCCCCGCTGCCTTGGAAACGATCATCTACACTTCCTCGTGCGATTTTTTTTACCATATCTTTCGTTTATTTTGAGACGTGCCAGGCGCCCCCGTCTTACATGTATCTGTCGACCTTGCTACGATTAGTGTATCTGTATGTACGCAACAACGAATAATGGGATGGTATATGAATAAATCTCCTGTGAGATTGCATCTCAGGCAACGAATGAGGTTGGGAGCTGGAGGTCAGATTAACAAGAAACGGGCATAGAATCTTCAACCCTAGATTCGGTAAACAGGAGCCGTGTTAAGAACTGTAGATCGTCCTCCCGGTCCCCGACTGTTGTGGGGACGCGACTCCTGGTTTCCTCCCCGCTTTTGATGCGACCTTCGAGCATCCCTTCCTGAAACCCTTCTCAACCTTCATTTCCTGAGCCCCCATTCTGGCAAAAATTTCGGCGAACCCCTCCGCGTTTGTCACATGGCATTCTGGGTCAAACTCGATTGAATCTTGTGGTAGTATGTGAGAGTTGTTGAACGTAGAGGGGGTGATGTCAAAGACTGGGTTGGACCCAGAGGCTGCATGGTAATGAATCATGACCTCATCGTTGAGCCTGTCGCCGGGGTCTTCCATTTCGACGTCTTGTGTGAGTCCTTGGGGGAGAGCCGACGGTTCGGCGTAACTTGCATAGTCGTTAGATCGCGAGAATGGGCCGTAGAACGCTTCGGCCTCCCAGGGCACACTCGAATGGCCCGCCCCACGTGTTACAGGTTTAGGGTACGTTGATTGTTCATAGAGTGAGCTGGCTATTGTTGTCGCTGAACTCCTGGAGCCTGATGTCGTTGACGCGGTTTCGTTATCACTTTCGTGATCGTCGTCGCTTTCTCCCTCCCCAATCCACTTCTTGAGTGCGGGGGAGCCGTCGATTGTGGCTTGGCTCGAGGTCCGCGCTAAGTGGGGCATTGGACCGTGGACTACGAGAGAACGATTTGAGAATCACGGAGGGGTCACCACTGTGGACTGGGCAAACCTACCTCCGCGCCCTTGTTTGGTATGTAGTGGTAACGATCAAATAATGGTCGGTCTGCCGAAACCGCGGGACGGGGATGATTTAGAACGCGTATCTTGGTTTTTCCCCTCAAGTCGGCGGGGGTGGCCAGGTGGTAGAATGGAGGGTTTGTGGAAAGAGTTGCTCGGTTACGGGTGTCCATAGTAAGGTATCCGTCGAAAATGCCGGGTAACGGTGGAGAGGGGGATGTAGTTGCAAATCGAATGCATGCACCTTAGACGAGTCCTCGTTTAAGTAGGAGTCCGACATGCACATATTGTCCGTGGACAAAACCAAAGCCAAGGGTGGCTAGAATAGACTGCAACGTCCGCAACAGAGGTTACACCGTGTGGTGTGGAACATGGTTGCATGTTTGAATCGATATTCTTCTCTTGGAAGCTACTTATCTTCAACCGTGGTCCGACGTCAGCACGACACCGGTACGTTCCCGACATGGCCACGTCTACGAAGGCCGTGTCGGCAGCCAAGGTCAGACAAAAGACTGGGCGATGTCAGAAAGTGCGTGCGGGGTTTGACCATGGCGTTCCGTGGGAGTCGTTCATCGACGAGGCTGAACGGGAAGTGGGAACATCAACACCCAGGATGAGTGGGCGTGGCCGCACGGGTGACATGATTGAGCCGGTCCGACAAGCAAAAAAAAAAAAGAGCCGGTCAGACGGTTGTCCCCGAAATGGAAACAGAACCCGCATCCCACCAGATTTGTTCCACCCTCGTATTTCACTTGCCTCGCAGCCCTTAAAGCCTAATCGTCTAGTACGGACCAACTTCTGGGGGCGAACTTGGAGGTGTCGCGTTCAACCGGCGACAATGACAGAATCAACGAGGCTAACATATGAAAGCCTGCGATAACTCAGCACCAAGTGACGGCGACCCCCCGCTCATATCCACGCACGATGAAAGCAGACTCAGAAGGGAGAGAATACTCTCTCATCCAGGTCGATCCGAAATGGTGCATTGCATCTTAACCCTCTGTTAGGAACTGCACCCTGACCAACCGCAGTATCTATGCCGCCCTGAAGGAATTCTTCCAACAGTCGAGGACAAACAATACCCGTGTCGACTTCTTCGCCGTTTATCGCAAGGAACTCAAGGAATTTGACCACGATTGCACAAGGAAATACGATGACGGCCTAAACACCTCCCTTATATTCGTGAATCGCGGAGTGCCCATCTGAGAGTGTTGAAGACTGAGTCGGAAATCCACAAACCGGTCTGTTCTCAGCGGTCAGCTCGGCGTTCATTATCAATCTCCAATCCAACCCCCAACCCGACCGGAACGACCTGACGACCACCTATATGAGGATTCTCATCCACGCCATGAAGGAATCTCTCTTCCCCGCTCGCGATTATCTAGACGGGCCCTCCCATGGAAATCGTGACCGCGCAGTGCTTACTGACGACTTCACTCTTCGATGCTTTCGCGGCGATGTTGAGGAATACATGGATCAACCACTATACCCGCGACCGCAGCTGGGGACCCACCCCGAAATTTGGAATCTGAGTGTGATCAGCATTGATAGACTTGTAAGAGTTTCGAACGTCCAATTCAAGTCAGATTGCAAACGGTGGCGGTCGTGCCCATGGTCGAACAGAAGCTCGAAGCGGACGCGGGTTTCCAAGTGGTTCCTGCTTGAGCTACGGCGGTGACCGAGTCGACAGCAGGCGGAGAGCACGAAACGAGACTTGGGAACTAGATCGTTTCAACTTTTCCATAAAAACTCTATAAACTCGCTAGAAGCTTTCAAGGTTAGACCATATCGGGGTTTGGATGTAGTGCGAGTGAATCCAAGAGACATTGTCATGAACAAGTTGATAGCTAAGGTAGTTTTGAGAGAGACAAGCGAGGAGCGAAAGAAATGATGGCGTACAGATGGAAATCCAACAAAGATCGTTCTATATCCGAATGCTACAATTACCTCCTACGGTAGGAACCTCAGGCGTCCGGTGGGTAAATGACACCATCCGGGCTATCGCTGAGAGTGGTCCAACCCTGCAAAGCATGATTTAGAACGGCACACCAAAACAAAACATCAAAAAAAGGAAAACTCACCTTACAGAGCCTCTTAGCAAAGGCGACAATCTCAACATCGGACCCGCGGGGGTTGTCAAAGAACGAGGCATGGCCGGTGTTCTCCCAGAGCCTGAACACAAAGTTCCCAAAGTTCGCATCCATGAAGGCCCTGAGCTTCACTCCTTCGACGTAGTAGTCCATGGTGCCGTGCAAAACGAGGTAAGGGATCGTCTTGCTGACGGCCATCAGAGCAGTCTCGCTCTGGGTGTGGGGGATGGACCAATTCCTGACATCCGGATGCTGACCAGCAATGGCACCCATCCAGCTGTACTTGATACCCTGATCCAACCTATCCCCGTAAGCAACGCAAGACTCGACGAACTCCTTGGCAGTGGGTCCGAACAAAGCGAGGGATGGGTCCAGGAGTCGCGGGATAAAGTCCAGGATATACTGGGTGACGACGGTGGGTTGCATGTTCCAATGAGGGAACGAACCCATGAGGACGACACCGCCGAGGATTTCCGGACCATAGTAGGTGGAGACGTCAGCGGCGATCACACCTCCCATAGACCTATTAACCACAGTTCAATCGGTCAAATTCAAAGTGATAACGCCGCGATTTCCAAGACGTACCATCCAGCCAAGATCGGTTTTTTCGTCGTGATTCCGAAATAGTCGATGACGGCCTTGAAATCTGCAGCGTGGTTTTGAGACGAGTAGGAGGATCTATTCATAGGCTGGCCGCTGATTCCCAGTAAAAAGTCCGGGCGACTCCGGGCGACTCCGGGCGACTCCGGACACTGAAGTCGCTCGGGGTTGATATCGGTCGAGAAATGAGACTAATGTGCGACCGTGGGCGACTTTTTTAGAAACCAGT
>Ga0307515_10005500_pt1 | contig 25635 bp, 4 predicted proteins | sample 17_EM_MG_FD_194513 | JGI IMG/M metagenome (GOLD analysis project Ga0307515, IMG submission 194513) | Populus trichocarpa ectomycorrhiza microbial communities from riparian zone in the Pacific Northwest, United States - 17_EM | ecosystem: Host-associated > Plants > Roots > Unclassified | place... | reverse complement strand
CGTGCCTAGGGAAAACCCTTCCTACCTCGCACACAGACTCCTCCTTTTCCCTTAAGGATTCGTCTCTGTCTATACAATATACCTATTGTTCTATCATTGGACTCCCTATCCACATCCTTACCTCACAATTAAAGAGTAGTTAAAGGCACTCTAAATAAATCTTTATTGGGTTAGAAGTAATAACTCTTTAAAATATAGTCTCTCGCTATTTAGATATATAAAGTTAGCGATTTTTATTAGTCTTAAAGTAAGTTTTAGTAAGCTAAAGTATTACGTTAAAGCTATAGTTTCTACCCGTAATATAGTCGTAATAAAATACTACTGCCCGTCCCTTTAATATAATAGAGAAAGCGTAGTAGTACTAGTAGTATTAGATTTTAACCTTATTGCAATAGTTATAGAAGGCCTATAGTTTTACTCTAAGTATATTATATAATTCTCCCCTAAACTTCTTCTCTTTATCTAAATATATCTTTATTAGATTCGTAACTTCTTATAATAAAGGCTTACCGGTTGGCTGGAGTAGAGGAGCTAGAGGCAGCGAAGGTGGAGGAAGAGTACCTCTAGGTAGGAGAGCACCTCTAGGTGGGAGAGCACCTTTAGGTAGGAGGGTAGCGTTCTAGGGTTTTTATTCCGAATTAAAGTTGCCTTTTAAAGAGTATGGGTTAGTTTTAGGTTTCCGTAGTTAATATATAATCTTAGCTTCTATCTATACTAGTTCTTCTATACTAATAATAACGGCCTAAATATTACTAGCAATTGGGTTACTGTTTTTAGTAATATATACCCCGTTCCTACAGAGGAAGTCTTAAAATTTTTAAATAATATTAATATTGCCAAGTGCCTAGGTGTTAGCGGTCCATCCTATAAAATTCTCTCTAAAATATTCCTATAGCTATAAATTAGCGTAGTATCTACTTTAATAGAATATAATACGGTATAGGAGAAAGCTATTAACTTATTTTGCGGTATAAGTTATTATATTAAAGGTAAATTCGTTCCAATTTTTATTAATAAGTTTCGCGTATAAAGCTACCCCTAGTGGTAAGGAGTCTTCCTAGTCGTTTAAAGTAGGCGTAGCCATATTTTTAGAGGAAGGGAAGTATTATTAGTGTAGGAATTATCGTTTAGTACGTATTTGTAATATATATTTGTAATTATAGGACTTAGGACTAGTTCTAGCCTTAAATCGCAAAGACTTATAAAGCGTATTATTTTGCGTAATAGACGCAAGAATCTATAATCTTAGAAAGGGTTAAGACTAGTTCTAGCCTTTAAATCCTTAGATTTATGGAAGAGTTCTATTTAAGGTTTAGAATCAGTTCTAACCTTAAAAGATAGCTTCCTTTAGCACGAGTAGCACTAGTATAATAGCTTGTCTCTTCTTAGTGGAATACCTAGCTATTCTATAGTATAACAGTAAAGTTAATCACTAATCAGTGTTGGTAATATAAGGTAATATCACGTATCTACAAGTTGTAGGTAGTATAATGATTGTTAATTAATCTATATTCTTCCTGCTTAAGGAAGGGCGAGGAGCTTAAGGCTCCTCGCTACGCTAGTGCTGCGGCGACACGTAATGGCAACTTGCCTCGCGTGATGGTAACTTACCTATATTCCTAACAATTTTTAAGCTAGCTTAAAAATAAGTTAACTAGTAATACTAACCGCTACCTAACTAAAGCTAACTGACTTTATTACGCCCTAAGTTAACTAAAAGAAGAGGTAGCTAACCTTATTAAACCTCTTTAGCTAAACTTAGTATAAAGCCTAGTTATACTTCTTAAAGCTATATATAGTAACCTAAACTGCTAAGCTGCTACTTAAAGAAAGATAAACTATATAGCTTAAGGAATAAAAAGTTTCCTAGTATATTTTTCTAAATTTAACTATTATATAAGGGAAACAGGCTAAAACGACTCCGCACTAATTAACAACCTTATTAAGTCCCTAAGCCCTAAACTAAAAACCTCCCTAATAGGCGTAGACCTACTAAAAGCCCTTAATGCCTACGTAAATATTATTAACAAACGGTATAATAATATACTACGTCTAACACCAAAACACGTTCCTAGATATAATATAATAACCCTATAAACGTTTATTAAGTTATTATCTTAGCCTAAGCACCCTAACGCTATAGATATTAACACTAAAACCCTAGAGTACGCCCTACTAGGATCCCCTAAATAAGAAAAACGCATTAAGCTAGGCCTTTACTTTAAGTGCGGAAATAAGAACTATATTTTAAAATATTATCTTATCCCCTTACCTATGCCCTAAAATAATTTGTAAATAGCTAATATTGGCAACTATTTATCGCGCCTAACTTTAAGCCATTAATTACGGCCCCCCTTATCTAGTTTTAGCCCTTTATTTAGTAAGTACCGTTTATAAGGACGAAGCTCTAACTAATATCCTATAAGAACCCCGCCCTAATTACCTCTAAAAGAAAAGTCTTAGAGCTAAGTTGCTTTCTAAGACAGCTCTACTATAGGATTTTATTAAACGTATTTAATATTATAAACTCTAACTCTTAGGACTATAGTATAACTATTAACTGCCGCCTTTAGCAGAATAGTTAATAGGTTAATACTTATATCTTAATTAATATAGAAGTTAGCGGCATAGGATTTATTAATAAGATCTTTATATAAGATAATAGTTTTACCCTAACTCCCCTTAACTGGCATATTAATATATTTAGATTTAATAGTAAACAAACCGTCTTAGGCCGTATTACCTATATAGTAGCCCTAAAACTCTAATACCTAAACTATAAAAAACTAATTAAGCTTTTTGTTACTACCTTAGACCACCTAGTAATCTTTAAATAGCCCTAAATAAAGCTATATAAAGTAGTTATTAATTAGAATAACCTTTAGCTTTTATTTACTACTCTATATTATAAGTAAGAATGCTTTATAACGCACCGTCCTAACCCTAAACTAAAATTTAGAAAATTTACTAAGATCTACTAGCCTAAGATTTCTACTAGTGTCCAATCTACGCCTAAAGAATCCACTAAATTCTACGAGCATAGGAATTCTACCTGTCGGTATCACCCGGGGGGGTACTGCAATTGCAATATAAGGTAACAGGTTCTTTGATTCATTCGTGTCTTCTAATCGTACATGGACGGGTGGAATTTAAGGGGTTCCTAAGCTCGCTTAGCTTACGTGGTTGCCTTACGTAATTGCTCCTCCAAATTCTACTCGCTCGTACAGACACTACCGAATTCCACTAATATAAGAATTTTACTAATATCCACTAAGGATCTAAAAATTCTACTAAATTCTATAAGTTATTACTAAGTACTATACCGCCTTAAACTAAGTAGAAACTTAAGCTTAGTATATAAAACTACCAGAAGAACTAGTATCCTATAATAATAAAAATACTTAAAAAAACCTAAACCTAAATCTAACACTAACTTCGTACATAATACTAAACCTAAACCTAAATAAGAAACTATAGACGACCTAAGTAAGCTTAGCACCCTAGATATCCGCATAATTAGAGCTACTCCGTTAGTATAACTTGCTAAAAACCCTAAATATATAATCTTCAGTATTACTATAGCTAATATTAAAAAGGCCTTAGTACTAAAAAAACATACTAACCCTGCTATAAAGGTACTAGTAGAGTACTATAACCGCCTAAAGGCATTTTTATAGAAGGAAGCTAATACGCTACTAAAATACCAACTATATAATTATAAGATTGTGCTTAAAGAAGAAAAGCAGCCCAAATTTAGACCCCTATATAAAATATTCTAAAATAAACTCTAAGTGCTATAGAAGTACCTAGACGAGAATTTAAGTAAATGATTTATTAGAGCAAGCTCCTTACTTATAGCTATACTAGTAATCTTTGTTAAGAAACTAGGTAGCGAACTATACTTCTATATAAACTACTAAGCTTTTAATACCATTACCGATAAGAACTAATATCTGATCCTACTAATATAAGAGATACTAAACTAACTAAGTAAGGCTCGCTTCTATACAAAGCTTAATATTATTTCTATATTTAACCGCCTCCGTATTATAAAAGGAGATAAATAATTTACTGCATTTTATACTCAATATAGATTATTTAAGTACTTAGTAATACCCTTTAGCCTTATAAACGCTCCGAGCTCGTTTTAATATTATATAAATAATACCCTATATCCCTATTTAGATATCTTCTATACTACTTATATTAACGATATCCTAATATATAGTAATAACCTAACTAAATACTAGAAATACGTTGATTTTATCCTATAAGCCCTATACGGAGTTAGTCTATAATTAGATATAAATAAATGCAAGTTTTATAAAACGGAAGTCCTATACCTTAGGCTTCTTATTTTTATAAACGGTATATAAATAGACTTAAAGAAAGTTAAAGTAATTATAAACTAGTAAAAACCTAAGAATGTTAAGGATATAAGAGCCTTTATAGGATTTACTAATTTCTACTAATAGTTTATTAATAACTTCTTTACCCTAGTTTTACCCCTTATAACTCTAACCTAAAAGGATAAAGCCTTTATCTTTAATAAGGAATATAAGATGGCCTTTATTTATCTAAAGGTTATATTTACTACCGCGCCTATACTCTAATACTTTAACCTAAACTAAATAAGTGTTATAGAAGCTAACTTATCTAACTATATTACTAGAGGTATTCTATTTTAATATAATAAAGATAGAGTATTGCACCCTATAGTATACTACTTAAAATAACTAAGCTTAGCTAAATATAACTATAAGATTTACGATAAGGAGTTACTGGCTATTATTAAATATTTTAAACAATGGCAACCTAAACTAGAAGGCGCTAAATTTCTAATTAAGGTCCTTAGCAACTATAAGAATTTATAGTACTTTATAACCACAAAATAGCTAAACTATTATTAGGCCCGCTAGTTAGAATATCTATCCTATTTCTAATTCTTAATTATATACTACTTAGGCGTTTAAGGTTAGAAGCCTAATACTCTAACCTAATATTTACAAAACGTGCTAGCATTAAAAGAAACACGCTTTTACTAAAACTAGACCCTACTTTATCCTAAACTATTTAACCCTTTTACTAAAGATCTTATAGTATATATCCTTAAAATAACTAATTAATTAATTAAATAGATTATAGTTAATAAATACCTAAATAATAAGTTTATTTAAGAGATGCTTAAGCTAATATAAGATAACATTAAATGCTTTAAAAGGATTTTTAAGTAAATATAAAGCCTATGGAAACTGCTTATATTACTAGAACTACTTAGTTATACCTAACTATAATAAACTTAAGCTTAAGCTCTTTAAATATATATATAATCTACTAGTAACTAGCTACCTAGGCTAAGGAAAAACCCTAGAACTGCTCTAATAAAAATACTACTAACTAAATATATATAATACGATATAAAGGTACGTCTCTAGCTACTATATCTACTAGCGAGCTAAAGCTTTATATAAGACGTATAACGGCCTTTTAAAGCCACTACCTATTCCGGACAAAAGATAAAAGAATATCTTAATTAACTTTATTATTAACCTCCCTATAAGTAAGGGTAGTATAAATATTATAGTAGTTATAGACCAACTATCTAAGATTAGATATTTAATCGCCTGCCCTAATATATTAATACCTACCATTACCTAACTGTTTCTAGATTACGTATAGAAACTCCATAAACTCCCTAAAATAATTGTCTCTAATAAAGGTAGCTAGTTTATCTCTATATTTTAGAAAAAACTAACTACCTAACTTTATATTAAAGTACTATTATCTATAGCATACTACCTAGAAACGGATAGCTAAATAGAATGTGTAAATGCTATAATAGAATAGTATATTTAGATATATACGTTATACCTATAAGATAACTAGATTAACTAGCTTATATTTACTAAGTTTACTATAAATAATTCCGTCTTGGAAACTATAAAGGTCTCCCTATTCCTAGCTAACTATAGCTAGGATCTATAAATGGGTTTTAAACCCTTTAGTAATATTCTTTACCCTACTTATTACGCCTTATAAATTATAAAAGTAAATAAATTTATAGAAAAGATGGAGGAACTATAATAGTTCTTTACTAATAAAATAATATAGTCTTAATTTGTTTATAAAGTGTTCGTACTAACTTAATAGCACGAGTGAGTTAGATCCAGGGGCACGAAATACGTGTAGTATCGTATGCTCTTTTGGATGATGGTAACTGTCGATTGTATAAAGCAGACTACGTGGTCTATATACTGATGCACCTCCCCCCTAATTAGTTAGTGCTTTATAAGTGCACCAGACGCGTAAGCGAGTGGTTGGTGCACTGAACGCGTAAACGCGTACCTGGTGTACCGAACGCGTAAGCACGCGGTTGGTACAACAGGTGCTGTAATTATACACTAACCTATAAGCTTACTTAAAAGGAGGTAAGCGTACTTAAAAAGTTTATCTAGGAGAACCTACGAAAAGGATATATTAGACTATTATAGTTATTAGTAGGTTACCCAGTACTATTCGTACTAAAGAAGAACGGAAAACTTAGGTTATATATTAACTATAAATAGTTAAATAGTATTACTTAAAAGGATAGGTATTCCTTACCCTTAATTAGCGAAATCTAAGATCGGATAGGTGTAACGGCGCTATCGCACGTTACCTACCAAATTCTGCCATATTCTGCCAACCTACGATTGGCTCGCCCAAAGCTAGCGCCTTAGCGGCTCACCCTATATATTTGTTTACATCGGTCCTAGCAACCCCTTTTCCTTCTCCTTAGCTTAGTATCTTCGCAATACAGCATTCGTTCAAGCTTCGGTTTAGAGGCATTTATTTAAGCCGTAACAATAGGTAACGCGCAAATCTTTACAAAGATAGATCTAAGATAGGTATACTATTAGATTAAAATTAAGGAAGGCAATAAATAAAAGGCAGCCTTTAGATTAAGAGAAGGACTATATAAGCTATTAGTTATGCAATTCGGATTAATAAATACACCTATAATATTTTAGAAAAAGATTAATAGTATATTAGAAGAACACCTTAATAAGTTTATTATAGCATACCTTAACGATATTATTATCTACTTAATAACTAAGGAAGAATACAGAGAATATATTAAATAGGTTTTAAAGAGACTATAAGAACAGATACTAGTAGTAATTAAGAAATATAAGTTCTTTATAAGGAAGACCGATTTTATTAGATTTATTATTAAATTAGGATATATTAATATGGACCTAAAGAAAATTAAAGCTATAGTAAGCTAGTAAGAACTAGAGAATATAATATAGTTAAGGTTATTCTTAGGGTTCTGCAACTACTATAGGAGGTTTATAGTATAATGGTTAAAGAATATTAAACCATTTACTAGGCTTATAAAGAAAGAGGAACTATAGGCATAGGGAGATAAATAAAAGAAGTTATTTAAGGAACTTAAAGAACTATTTACCTAAGAGCTAATTCTTAAGATTTACTAACTAGGACTAGACACGATTATAAAGATAGATATATTAGACTACGCACTAGGAGTATACTTACTATAAAAGCATAAGGATATATAGCACCCAGTATTATACTATAGTAAAAAGATAACACTACTAGAGTTAAACTATAACGTCTACAATAAGGAGTTATTAGGTATAGTTATAGTACTAAAGAAATAGAGAGTATTCTTATAAGGCGTAGAGAAACTATTTATAATTAAGATGGATTATAAGAACCTTACAGGGTTCCTAATAATAAAAGAACTTAATTATAGATAGGTTAAATAGGCGGAAATGCTTATAGAATACCATTTTAAAATTTAGTATACTAAAGGGACTAAGAATACAAGAGCAGACGCACTTAGTAGAAAGGCTAAACTATAAAATAATAAGTAACTATTAGGAGTAATACTACGCAAAAATAAGGATAAATAGATTAGATATAACTACCCCAAGCTAGTAATAACTTAAGAAAATAATAAACTAGAAAGAGTCTACAAGACACTAGAGAACTTTTGGGTATAGAGAATTCTAAAAGCATAGCTAGAAGATCTATAGATAGAAATATATAAAAATTGAGAAGTAAAGTATATCCTAAAAAGCATAGCAGAATATTTTATGGAAGATTTCTATAAGGGAACAACTTAAGGACATAATAGAGCAACGGGCTTAGTATTAAGACTTTAAGAAGAATACATTATTAACGGAATCTAGAATATCGTAAGAAAAGTAATAAAAGAGTGTCTAAATTACTAAAGGAATAAATTAATAAGGTATAAGCTATATAGAGGGCTATAACCTATTAAAATACTAGAAAGACTATAGAAGGTTATATTATAGGACTTTATTATTAAGCTACCAAAGTTAAAAGACCCTATTACTAGATAAGATTATAAGGCGATCTTAGTAATAGTAGATAAGTTAACTAAATAGGGCTACTTTGTAGTATGCATAGAAGAAATCTTAGTAGAGGATATCGCTAGAATCTATATTAAAGAAGTGTTTATAAAACACGGAGTATTAAGTAAGATTATATTAGATAGAGATCTAAGATTTATAATAATATTCTAAAAAGTATTCTTAGCGGAGCAAGAAATTTAAGCAGTAACTCCTACTATATATTACCTGTAGATAGACAGTTAAATAGAAAGATTAAATTAGACACTAGAATAGTATTTAAGGCATTATATTAATTACGTATAGAACAATTAGGTATCGCTACTATTAGTTATATAGTTTGCATATAATGCAACACTATAAGAAGGAATAGGCATATTACTATTTAAGGCAAATTATGGATATAAGCCAAAAAAATTATTATTACTATGGCAAGTAAAGAAAACAAGTAGCATAGCTAAAAAAAGAATAAAGATACTAATAAATCTTTATATAAACCTTATAGAATTAGTAAAAAAGGTATAAGAAAAAATAAAAAAGTACTATAACGCTAAGAGATCTAAAGGACAAATCTTAAGGAGGGAGATAAAGTATAGCTACTATATAAAAATTTTAAAAGTCAACGATTAAGTAAGAAGTTAAACTATATTTAGGACCTTTTAAAATTATATAAAAAATTTCACTAGTTACGTTTAAGTTAAACCTACTAGCTAAAATAAATATCTACCCTATATAGTATATTGTAATACTAAAGCTAGTATATAGAGATATTAAACCACTAGTCTATAAGGTAGACATATATAGAGGATAGGAAGAAGATAAATAGTAAGTTTTAAAGATCGTTAGTTATAAGGACATTAATAATAAAATATAGTATAAAGTTAAGTAAATAGGCTATAATAAGACTACCTAAAAACTACTAGAAAATTTAAAAAAACGCTATAAGAAAGGTATAGGAGTATTAGAAGAGATTAGGTTAGGTAGTATTAATAAAGAAGGATTACTAAAGAATAAGTTACCTAAGGGGAACCTAGGAAGAGTAGTTACTAAACTACTTAGATCTATTTTCTTTCCTATTAAAAGAGAATCTATTCTTTTATTGCTAAGTTTCTATAAACCTTATTTTATAAGTTTCTACTCCTTAAAATAGACCTTTTTACGAACCTTTTTAAGATAGAGTAACTGAGCGGATGCTGTAATATAGGCTTTAAGGGCCTTCTGCTCCACGTTATAAGAACATTCTAATTTAGTAAGGGCTTAAGATAGTTTACTATTTAGCCGCGTAGCAATAGATTAAATATAAGACCCTAAGACAAATTAATTAAGGAACTAGACAACTATTAAGAGTAATAGGACGCGTATATTTAGTATTAGAGATAGAGCGAATATTATAGGACGAATAAATATTTACTTTAGTGCACTCTAAGTAAGAGGATAGTTGTTAAGAGGATAGGCTCGCCAACATAATATAAACTAACCCCTCTTTTAAACAGCGAAAATATGGAGACGGTATAATTTCACTAAGGGATAATATCGCAGTAATAGTGCGAGCACGACGTTGCGCCAATAAGGAGGAAGGAGCCTTAGGTATAATAAGCAACAATATTAACTAAATTAATTAAATGGATATTATACCCCTAGTAAACGACTTAAAGATATTTAGGATCTTTAAGGACGAAAATAAAGAGGAGGAAGATAGTATTATAGACGCTTTAAGTACAATATTATAACTACTTAGAGAAGAGTTAAAAAAAGCTAGTTAGTTAATTTAGGTACGGTCTAGAATAGAGCCAATAGAGCTGTATAATAAGGAATAGTAACTAAGGTTATATAACGTTATACGCAGTATATATAGTATATAAAGGGAACGTATATATAATATGTATAACATATACCTTACGTATAAAGGGGATTTCTTAGGAGTATAGTTGTGTATTTAAAGGACCACAGTCCCTACCTAGATAGTTCTCTCCTTTGTAGTGAATCTTAGAATATAATTAAAGTTAATCTATTAGGCAACTACTCCACTAGTTATTATTACGTTATTAACTATTCTATACCTATATACCCAGCCTATTAACAAGCCCACCGTAGTATTTCCTACAAGGCTTTATTATAACTAGTACTTATAAGATCGGCTATAAAACCTTCACCACACATACAACCTTACTAAAAGGTAGCGCCACACTCCAAAACTTATGCATACCCATCTTACTATCAAAAAAAATCGATTTTCCAACTTTTAAGACCTAATTCCTACTACCTAGCGAGCTAGAAGTAGATTTATTCGTCATTTCACCCCCTTTCCCCCAATAGAAAAATATCCCTAAGGGTGGCCCTAGCTTATAAGCGAGGCACGGATAGAAATACTAAAACTATTACCACCAATACCAAAACTAAATAGGGGCTAGTTTTTCTACTACCTTTTAGCCTAATCTCCCCAGAAATCTTCTAGTAGGATTAATAAGGAGAAAGGGCGTAAAAGGGTAGTAAAAACTAGCAAGGCTTTTTGCTTAGAACCCCCCTATAAGATATAAAATGCTAAAAATACTAAAAAAAACCTCCTATAGAAATAAGTAACGAAGAGTTTACATTTACTTTTTCTTCTCCCTCTCCTACTCCTAGCCTATTTAAGACAGGAGGGAAAAAAGGACACCCTTAGTCTTCTTCTAAAAATAAAAACTAAAAACCTATAAAAAAGACAATAAAACTAATAACTACTACGGATAGTACATCCGGTGTACCTTTCCCTCTTCTTTCTCTAAAACAACACCTATAAAAGGCTTTAGATAGCCTAGTCCAGGCCTATAAAAGGCTAAAAGAAGAAAAAGAAGAAAAAGAATAAGTTAAGTAGATAGGGAACTATATACGGAGAATCCTAGTAGGAAAAAAATCCCTTTATAAAAGAAGAAACGGCAAAGGAAGAAATAGCAGAAGATGTCCTAAAGGGACTAGTGGAAGAAGTAAGAGCTCTCTATAAGGAGGTGGCCCCTACTAAGGAAACCTACGCAGAGAGGCTAAAGAAAAACCTCCCTTCTTCGTCCTCCCTACCCTCTATATTACTACCATTTCCTACCCCTTCTACTTCTACTAGAAGTAAGAAAAAGCAGCTATAAGAAAGGAAGCTAGTCCTAATTATAGACGAAAAGGACTAACTACTAGATACCTTCTCTATACGAAATAAAGTTAACCAACTATTTGTATTAAAACTGTAAGTAGAAAAGCTAGTACTAGCGTCTATAGCTAGAACTAAAGGAAAGTAAAATATTCTCCTTATAACTATAGAAGAGTATAATGTAGATTTCCTAGTTAAATATAAGGATATCTAGAATAACTGCTTTACCTTCTAAAGAGAATAAAAACTAGAACCTTAGGTTTAAATTATAGCCTATAGGGTTCCTACCCTACCTTTTTTAGGAGAAGGAGGCTCTAAGCTTCTAAAAAAAGAAATTAAGATCTTTAATCCTATAGAGATATAAGGACTACTTAGATAGATCTTATCTAGTATAAAAAGATATAACATATAAACCAGATTTGGCTTTATAGTTTTTACTATAAAGAATAAAAAGAAAAGACAAGAAATCCTTAAGTAAAAAGAAATCTTAATTGCAGGTACAGCTACTAAGGTAGTAAAATACCTAGAAGTCTCTCCTACTACGCAGTGTACTAGCTGCTAAAAATTTGGCTATATAGGAGATAGGTGCTTTACTAGGGCCTATAGGTTCTGTACAACTACGCGTTTATCTAAAGACTACTGCTGTCCTACCTATATAGCAATAGGCAAGCCTTATAAGCACACTACCCCTCTTTACGTTAATTATAAGGAGAAATACTTTACTAATAGTAAAGACTACAAGACTCTTAAAGTAGCTAAACTAGTATATAGTACTAGCGAAGAAGTTTCTATAGAAGAATAAAACAAATAGGACTCTAGAAGGAGGTAACTTCTACTAGGCTCTTAAAAGGACTATAAAGAGCAAAAGGACAGAAATAAATTGCAAAAGGATAGGGATAGGTATTAGGGTTTCTTATAGTTTTCCTATCGTTTTCTTATTCCCTAGTAGTTGTAGTAACTTAGTATTTTACTAAGGAACTATAAACTCCTAGTTTAGGAGTTTATAAACTACTAGGACATAGCTACTAGTACATATTAAGATGCCTAGAAAGGATTTATATATATAGAACTATAGCGCCATAGCCTAAGGCTGCATACGTAGTATTGTACGTAGTATAATATAACGGATATAAAAAAATAAAAAAAAATAAAAGATCGGCTATAAAGTCTTTCACTAAGCTAAAGTTGGTAATCCATATACTATCTTATTAGTAGTGTTGTTTATATTTAATATTAGGATAAGGCTGTATTAATATTAATATTAAATAATATTAAATAGCAGTTTAATATTAAAAAGATATTAAATACTAAATTCTTACTAAGCCTCTATATAAATATAGGGTGCGAACTATATATAACTAAGGCCTTAGCCTAAATGCATATCTAAGATGGATACCTTATATCTAAACTAGACACCTTATTATACTATTATAATATGGCCTATGCACACGCGTTATATATCTATAATAGTAGTCGCACTAGAACTTCCCTATAACACTATAGCGTACGCTATAAGTATATACTACGTAACCTATATAAAAGCGCTATATATACTAACACTAGGCTAGGGCAATATTAATATATTAATTTTACTCTTGTATATACTATACCTATACTTACCATAAGCAACCTTATAATCGCGGACTTTAATAATACGTAGGTGGCCAGTGCTACTAACCCTAGCGCTTTTAGGTACTACTATAGTAAGTATATACTTTATATATGCCTAGAAGAAGTATATAGGCCCGATCCCTAACCCTAACCCTAATTAGGTAATACTAGGTTAGTTATAAAGGACGCGTATATAAGGTATATGCTTATAGTAGATAAAGTATACGCCGTAGTAGTAGCAATAGGTAGAAGGCGTACGTAAATTTAGAGCTATATACCTATAGTATATGCTAACCTTATATAGCCCTAGCAGTAACAGTTTAGGATAACGCAAGTAGGTATTAGGAAGGCTTTATATAAAAAGTGTATATATACTAAGCGTAAACTAAATCTACTTAACCTAGCCTCCGCCTTATTTGCCATTAACTTTATTATATAGGTCGCATATTTATACCTTATATAGTATATACTAATAATAAATATAGCTGCGATATTGTAGTAAATAGTACGTAAATATGCGGCCGGGTCCTTACAGCCTAGCTAAGCATATATTCCATATATATATAGCACCTATATCTTTAACTAATATAGTTATAGTACCGCCGCTATATCCGTAACGAGCACAGCGGTGCCTATATATATTATTATATAGTTTACTAAAGGTATATATTTACTATATATAGTAACTAACTATTTTACTACTAATACGTCGGCTATAGAGTTAATTATAGGGGAGAAGTATATACCTAGTATATGCTACGTATATACAACACTAATATAACATAGCGCTCTAAAGTGTTTTATTCTCTTTAGTAGCTAGCGGGATATTAGGTACCTATATAAGGCTAAGTAGGTATTAGGCTATAGAGACGCACTAGCCGTAACTGGCTTAGCGCAGGCGAGGCGTAGGTAAGGCGCCTATAAAACGTAGTTACCCCGTATTAGAGAACAGCAAAATTCAGTTTTATAGTTCTACTTCATTAAGAACTAGATACTTCTTACATCCCGCTACTGTTATTACGTTACTATATACCCTTAGGGCCTTGGCATCCTAACAGTTTTAAATTCTCCTCCCTTTTTAGGGGTAGTGGTCTAGCAACACAGTGGTCTACTAAGGCTGCGACCACGTAGTAACAGCCCTCTATTAAAAAGACAACCTATATTCCTTAATTATATCACAGTCTATTAACCTAATGGCGAGACACAGGCGTAATGTTAGCGTAGTGCGTAGTACTAAGTCTAGGGATTAGCCTTAGGACAATACGGGCGGACCTACGTCCCGGACAGAACTAGAAGCTATAGGCGAGGATACTATCTAGGAAGAAATACAACGGCTAAAGAACGAGAAGCTATAACTCCTAAAGTAAGGAAATCTACAGTTACTTAGAGAAGAGGTAGAAATGCTAAGACGGCGTTAATGCGGCGAAATAACGTCGACTCCCGTTCCTAACCCAAATCTGCTACCTTAGAGCATCCCATTAAAGTACTTAAAGGATAGCTTAAGGCATCTAAACCTTAAGCGGAAGGCTACTAATATAATAGGCGCTCCGTTAAAACAGGCCGTTAAAATAGAGAAGATTGCTTTATATTACAGTAAAAGCATATAAGAGCACTAAGACTTCCGTAATAGCTTAAAGCTAGCGTTCCGCCTAAACCTTAACGCTTTTATGGATAAGGATACTAAAGTTACGTTTACTATATAATATATAAAGGGGACTAACTAAACCCTTTAGATATAATATAAAGATAACTATCTAGATATATAGTTCACCTAGAAGGAGCTAATAGAATTCCTACTTAACTAGATTAAAAGTCCTATTAATTAAGAACTTTATATAGCCCTAATATATATAAGGGCAATACAATAAACCGATTAACCTACAAACGAGTTTACTACTTACTTAACCTCCTTAAAAGTATAAATTAACCCTCCTTATAAGGTAAAGCATCTAATAATATATCTATTCGCAAAGCTACGGCCAAAGCTACGGCTTACGGTTACCAACTATTAGGAATTTTTATAAACCTAAAATTAGCTTGTTTCCCTAGCTGCCCTATTAAAAGAAAACTAGAAGAGTGCGAGCGCCCCATAGGCTAGAAGTAATAGGCGTACCGCGAACTTAAATATAAAGACCACCCTATTAGGTAACTTAGGGAAAGCGGACTCTAAAACCACCGCTAGTAATATAATAGTAGGGCGAAGTAATACTACTAGGGGTTTAACCTAACCTAAGGAGAACTCTAAAAATTGCGGTAAGCTAAGATATTAGTGGCAACAGTGCCTAGAGCTATAATAGTACTAGCCGCCGCTAAGCAGCGTAAACGCTATTTCTACGCCAGGAAAAGGCAGGCGCCCTTAGAGCCCCTTATACCTATAGGGTATAAGCTACTACTAAATTATAAGGAAGCTATTACTACCTTAGGAAAAGTCCTATTTAAGTAGACTTAGAAGGAGACCTTAGTAATACTTAATCTCGGCGCCGAAGTAAATATAATTAATTAGTAATTTGTAATAAAGTATAACTTTAAGATACTAGATATAGAATTACCTATCTACTTCTAGTTAAATAAAACTTAGGCATATTACTATAAAGCCTATAAGGTACTATTAAGAATAAAGGACAGCTAGGGCAGAATTAGGGAAGTAACCCTTATCTGCTATAGAATGGCTAACGCATCCCCTATAGTTACCCTAGGTATACTAAAGTTAAAGAAAGCCCAACTTCTTATTAACTATAAGGCGAAGGCGTGGCAATAAAAGCTAGATAGCTTATCCCTATTGCTATAAACCTCTAAGGGTTTTGCAAAGTCTCTCTAGAGGAAATCTAGGGTCTTTACCCTAGTAATTACTAGATTAATACCTAGTAAATAAGATAATAGCAGCTTATTAGTCCTTCCCCTATAGTTAAAAAAAGCTAGTAATATCTTCTTATATAAGGAAGTAGGAAAGCTACCCTAATACTACTAGGGCGACTATATTATTAACCTAGAAGAGGGACAGAAGGTCCTATATAGACCACTCTATAACCTCTTAGTTAAGGAGCTAGAGGTACTAAGGGAGTACTTAGATAACGCCTTAGCTAAAGGCTAAATCTAACTAAGTATTAGTCCCGTAGGGGCACCTATCCTATTTATACCTAAAAAGGATAAAAAGCTATAGCTCTGTATAGACTATAGAGGCCTTAATAAGGTAACGATTAAGAATTGTCTCGCACTACTATTAATTAGTAAGACCTTAGATCGCTTAGTAGGGTCTAAAATCTTTACTAAGTTAGACCTAATAAATGCGTATTACCGCCTTTGTATCCGTTAGGGTAATAAGTAAAAGATGGCGTTCCGTACGCGTTACGGCCACTTTAAGTATTTAGTTTTGCCTTTTAGGCTAACTAACAGACTAGTAACCTTTTAGGGCTATATTAATTAGGCCTTATTAGGACTAGTAAACGTCTTCTATATAGTCTACCTTAATAATATTCGAATTTTCTCTAAAAATCTAGAGGAACACTAGCGCTATATACTAGAAGTGCTATATAGGCTATAGTAATATTAACTATATACAAACCTTAAGAAGTATAGGTTTGGCGTATAAGAGGTTAAGTTCCTAAGATATATTATTAGTCCTAAAGGCGTAGCGATAGATTTTAGCTAGGTAGAAGCCATTACCAAATAAAAGAGCCCTTAATCCTATAGGGATGTCTAGGTCTTCTTAGGCTTTGCTAACTTCTATTACCAGTTTATCTATAAGTACTCTACTATTACGAAGCCTATTACTAATCTCCTTAAGGGAGCAAAGAACGGCTATAAAGCTAGGCATTTTAGTTAGCTAGAAGAGGCAGAGTAGGCAATTCGCCAGCTTTGTAACGCCTTTATAATAGCGCTACTTCTGCAATACTATACGCTAGGCTTACTAACCTAATTAGAAACTAATACCTCAATATAAGGCCTAGCAGCTATTATATTATAACTGTTTAAAGACGGCCTTTAGCATCTAATAGCCTTTTAGTCTAGGAAGCTTTTACTAGCAGAGTGCAATTATAAGATCTATAATTAGGAGCTACTAGCCACTATAAAGGCTTTTAAGCATTAGAGACACTATATTAAGGGGCTATTAAGCCGCCTAGAAGTACTTACAGATTATAATAATCTAAAGGGTTTTATAAAAGTAAAAGCCCTTAATAAACGGTAAGCTAGATGGGCTATAGCATTAGCTGCCTATAACTTTATAATTAAGCATAGGGCGGGAAAAACAAACCCCGTAGACGCGCCGTTAAAGCGACCCCTAGGCATAAGGAGTCCGCTAGAAGAAGACACTATACTACTACTACTCTAAAGGGCTTTGAGAATGTAGGGCTACTAACCTAAGGTAAAAGTCCTATTAGGTATATAAGAAAACGAGCCTTTTATAGAGGTATTGTTTTTATAGCTATAAGCCAGCGACCCGATAATAGTACGCCTAGGCTATATAGCATTACGGTTTAACTAGGTAACCTATACGTATACTATTAAATAGCATATAATAAGGACCCAATTTAAAGAAGCTAGTACTTAAGAGAGTGCTTATAAGTCTAGTACGGAAATAGTTATTAAGCTTATTAAAGGACTTTAGACTAAAGATAACTTTATACCATAAAAGTACAGCAATAGCATAGATACTGCGAGACGCCGTTAACGCGCCCGCTTAAAGCCAATATGGCAGTTTAATTCTGCTAGACTACTTTATTACTACGGGAGGTTATATATACCCCTAAACCCAGCAGTTTATATAAAGCTCCTATAGATCCACTACGATAATACCCTAGCTAGCCACTTTAGTGAGAAAAAGACTCTAGATCTCCTTTTATATAAGTACTACTGGCCTAATATAAATGCGGATGTTGCGAACTATATCTCTACCTGCGATATATGCCAATATATATATACGCCTTAATATCGCCCTTATAGCGAGCTCTAAGCGCTACCTTACTTAAAACAGCCGTGGCAGAAGATTATAATAGACTTTATTACAGGCCTACCGCCTAGTAAATAAGGCGATAAGGTATATAACGCAATATATATAATAGTTAACCGCTATACTAAGATGGCCTTATATCTACCTATAGTAAAACTATTACTATAACTAAACTCGCGGATCTCTTCCTTAATAAAATAGTACGCCGTTTTGGAGCCCCTAGGGGGATTATATCTAATCGCGGTAGTATCTTTACTATAAAGATAAAATATAGGCTAAGTACGGCCTTTTACCCGCAAACAGATGGGTAAACAAAACACTAGAACTAAACCCTAGAGTATTACCTTCGTATATTCTATAACAAAAAAGCAAAGTAACTAGGTAGGCCTTTTATTACTAGCTAAATTCGCCTATAATAATACTAAATATAGCATAATAGGTATAAGCCCGTTCTATACCTACTATAAGTTTTACCCGCGTTTAGAATATAAGATTTAAGCGGACAATAGTAGTTCTATTTTAGCCGCCTCTAAGAGGATTAAAAGAATATCCCTTAAACGCGAAGCGCTGGTAAAACGCTAGGAACACTCCGCCGAGGCATAGGCGAAATACTATAATTATTATTACTAACTATAGGTATATAAAGTAGGGAATCTAGTCTTACTATTAATTAAGAACCTTAAACTAAAAATTCTAAGTAAAAAACTTATAGTACACTTTATTAGACCTTTTAGTATAGCTAAACTAGTTAGAAAGTAAGCATACCGACTATATTTACCTATATTTTACTATATCTACCTAATATTCTATATTAGCTTACTAGAGCTATATAAACAATATAAGGGCACTACTAGAGACCCTCTACTAGGGCCTATTAAGCTAGATAATTAAGAGGACTAAAAGGACTAATATAAGGTAGAAGAAGTATATAGAAGGAAGGGATATAACCAGACCCTATAGTACCTAGTTAAGTAAAAAGGCTAGCTAAAAGAGTATAATAAATAGGTCCTAGTAGAGGACATTAATAAGGACGTAAAGGAGATATATAATAGTTACTTTACCTTAAGGGGTAAATAGAAAATAAAGTAGGTAAGAAAATAAAAAACTTTTAATTATAACTGGGATTATACCCTACTAGCGGGGCAATAACGGAATGACGGCGGAGCAACGGTAGTATGTTAATAGAAATATAGATACTCTACAGCTCCACCTTTTCCTCTCCCTTCTTATCCTCCTCCTTTCCCTCCTTATTACCCTCCTCCTTATCCCTTATAATAGGAGGCATATTAGCCTAAAAATACTATTAGTATACGCTACGACGGCGAAACACCTGTGTTATAACACGTACTAAAGCGCGTATTACGTTAAGAATTCCTTTAAGGGTATAATAGATGGCCTATAATTCCTACACTTAGAGTAGGGGAAAGTTTTCGCCCTTTAGGCGCTAGCGGGGACTATGCTTAGCGCTAGTGCGCACTAAGGCCTTAATATTCTTTATAATGGACTTCTAGGCGGTAGCAACGCAAGTATTAAGGTCAGCCTTATCCCTACCAGCAACCCGCTAGCGCTTAGCCCTATTAATAAGGGTGAGTAGCTTATTTAGGCGGCTATAAGAGGCCTTAGGGACCTAGTCTATTAGCTATTAGAACCTAAACTAACGCACTTAAACTTACTGCTTAGTACGACTTATTTAGTTATTGGTAGTACCTGTAACGGAACCTTGTAGCAAGTACTACGGTGGGTCCTATTATTGGGCTAGGTGTGTAGGTGAAGCGTAAAGTCAACAACGTAATAACAACTGGTAGAGTAGTTGCCCAACAGATTAACTCTAATTGTATTCTGAGAATCACTATAAGAAAGGAACTATCTAGGTAGGGACTAAGGGTCCTTAAATACACAACCGTACTCCTATAAAATCCTTCTTATATATAATGTACGTAATATATATAATATATATGACGTTCCCTTTGTACTTCGCGTATCCCATATATTATATTATATAACCTTGGTTACTATTCCTCGTCATATAGTTCTACCGGCTCTATTCTAAACCGTACCTATATTAACCAACTAGCTTCTTCTAACTCTTCTTTAAGTAGTTGTAACATCGTACTTAAAGCGTCCGTAATACTATCTCCCTCCTCTTTATCTTTGTCCTTGAAGATTCCTAATATCTCTAAGTTGTTTACTAGAGGTATAATATCCGTCTAATTAATTTGGTTGACATTATTACTTATAATACCTTTAAAGGTTTCTAAGCCTCCTTCTTCTTTATAGGTATAGCGTTGTACTCGCACTGTTACTTTAATACTATTATTAGGTGAAATAATGCTATCTCCGTGTTCTTATTATGCGAAAGAGGGGTTGGTCTATGTTGCGCTAGCGAGTCCTTTATCTTGGCAACCTTTCTTTTACTTAAAGTGCACTAAAGCGAATATTCGTTCGTCTTATGACGTTCGCTCTATATCTAATACTAAGTATACGCGTCCTATAACTCTTAATAGTTGTTAAGTTCTCTAAGTAATTTATTATAAGGTTTTGTGTTTAATCTGCCGCTGCGAAACTTAATGGTAAGCTCTTAAGCGCTCTAAATAAACTGCGTTATTCGCGGGAAGCGGAGTAAGAGGCTGCGGCTGCTTAGCAGCGTGCCCTTAAAGCTCGTCTCTCTGCTTCTGCTCGTCTTCTTCGTCTTAAGAAGGTTCGTAAAAAGGTCCGTTTTAAGGAGTAGAAACTTATAGAATAAGGTCTGCAGGAACTTAGTAATAAAAGAATGGATTCTCTTCTAATAGCGAAGGAAACAATTCTAAGTAATTCGGCAATTGCTCTTCCTGGGTCCCCCTTAGGTAACTTGTTCTTTAGTAATTTTTTTTTAATATTACCTAACCTATTCTCTTCTGATACTCCTATACCTTTCCTATAGCGTTCTTTAAATTTTCTAGTGGCTCTTAGGTAGTCTTATTATAGCCTATTTACTTAACCTTGTACTATATTTTATTGTTAATGTCCTTATAACTAACGATCTTTAAAACTTGCTATTTGTCTTCTTTTTATCCTCTATACGTATCTGCTTTGTAGATTAGTGGCTTAACTTCTCTATATGCTGGCTTTAGTATTGCGATATACTGTATAGGGTAGATCTTTATCTTAGCTGGTAGGTTTAACTTAAATATAACTAGTAAAATCCTCTAACTAATTTTAAAAGGTCCTAGCCTAACGTAGTCTAACTTCTTGCTTAGTTGTTAACTCTTGAAATTTTTGTGTAGTAGCTATACTTTATCTCCCTCCTTAAGATCTGGTCCCTTAGATCTCTTAGCATTGTAGTATTTCTTTATTCTTTTCTATACTACCTTAGCTGTTTCTGTAAGGTTCTTATAAAGATTTATTAATGTCTCTATCCTTTACTTAGCTGTACTACTTGTCTTCTTTACTTAATATGGCGATAGCGATGTTCTTAGCTTATATCTATAATTCGCCTTAAATAGTAACGTACCCATTCCTTCTTATAGTGTTGCATTATATGCAAACTATATAATTGGTAATAGTAATACCTAATTGTTCTGCGCGTGATTGATATAATGTCTTAGATACTGCTCTAGTGTCTAATTTAATCTTTCCGTTTAACCATCTGTCTGCGGATAATATGCGGTAGAAGTTGCTACTTGAACTTTTTGCTCTGCTAAGAATACCTCCTAAAATGCTACTATAAATCTTGGATCTCTATCTAATATAATCTTACTTAGTGCTCTATGTCTTGCAAATACTTCTTTAATATAAATTCTAGCGACATCTTCTGCTGATATTTCTTCTATATATGCTATAAAGTATCCCCACTTCGTAAGCTTGTCTACTATTACTAAGATCGCATCGTGATCTTGTCCGGTAATAGGATCTCTTGACTTTAGTAACTTAATAATAAAGTCCCATGATATAACCTCCCATGGTCTCTCTGGTATTTTAACAAGTTGTAGCTCTCTATATGGCTTATACCTTATTAGTTTGTTTCTTTAGCAATCTAAATACTCCTTAGTGACCTTCCTGGCTATCCTCTAGATTCTATCAATAATGTACTCCTCCTAAAGTCTTAATACTAAGCCTGTAGCTCCGTTATGTCCTTAAGTTAGTCCTTTATAGAAATCTTCTATAAATTACTCTGCTATGCTTCTTGGGATATACTTTGCTTTTTGATTTTCGTATATATCCATCTATGGATCTTCTAGCTATGCTTTTAGAATTCTTTATGCCTAAAAGCTTTCTGGTGTCTTGTAGACTCTGTTTAGTCCTTCCTAAGTTATTGTAATTTTTGGATAATTATACCTAATTAATCCGTCTATATCTTTTCGTAGTAAAGCCCCTAATGGCTTTTTATTGTTTTGTAGTTTAGCTTTTTAACTTAAAGCATCTGCTCTTATATTGTCTGTACCCTTAGTATACTAAATCTTAAAATAGTATTCTGTAAGCATCTCTGCCCATCTAACCTATCTTTAGTTAAGTTCCTTTGTTATTAGGAATCCTGTTAAGTTCTTATAATTCATCTTAACTATAAATGGTTTCTCTATACCTTATAAGAATGCTCTCTATTCCTTTAGTGCTGTAACTATACCTAATAACTCCTTATTATAGATATTATAGTTTAGTTCCGGTGGTGTTATCTTCCGACTATAATATGCCACTGGGTGCTATCTATTTAGATGCTTTTGTATAAAGTATGCCCCTAGTGCAAAGTCTAATGCATCTGTCTTAATAACCGTCTCTAGACTTAGTTAATAGATCTTAAGAACTGGCTCCTAGGTAAACAACTTTTTGACTTCCTTAAACAGTTTTTATTGTTCCTCTCCCTATGCCTATAGTTCTTCTTTCTTTGTTAACCACGTAAATGGCTTAATATCCTTTAACCATTGCGCTATAAACCTTCTATAGTAATTGCAAAACCCTAGGAACGATCTTAACTACGTAACGTTCTCTGGTTCTTACTAATTTACTATAGCCTTAATCTTCTTTAGATCTATACTAAGTTGGCCTAGTTTAATAATGAATTTAACGAAATCTATCTTCCTAGTGAAGAACTTATATTTCTTAATTGCTACTAGCATCTGTTCTTCTTGTAGTCTCTTTAAGACCTATTTAACGTATTCCCCGTGTTTTTCCTTAGTTATTAAGTAGATAATGATATTATTAAGGTATACTATAATAAATTCATCTAAATATTCTCCTAATATATTGTTAATTTGCTTCTAGAATATTACTAGTGCGTTTATAAGCCCAAATTGTATAACTAATGGCTTATATAGTCCTTCCTTTAACCTAAAGGCTGCCTTCTATTTATTGCCTTCCTTGATTCTAATCTGATGGTACGCCTATCTTAGATCTATCTTTATAAAGATTTATGCGTTGCCTATCCTGTCTTAGATCTCGCTAATTAAGGGTAAAGGATACCTATCCTTTTTAGTAATGCTGTTTAACTGTCTATAGTTAATATACAGCCTTAGCTTGCCATTCTTCTTTAAGACAAATAATACTGGATAACCCGCTAATGATTATAATGGTCTAATATATCCCTTTCGTAAGTTCTCCTAGATAAACTCTTTTAATACTCTACCTTCTTCTTTAGTAAGCTTATAGATTGGAAAGAACCTTAGACTTATTCCTAGTTCTAATTCTATTTTATAGTCCTATGCTATATACTCTAACAGCTTTTTACTTTCTAATAACTATAGTTTCTTACCGTACTTGTGGTATCTCTTTAGTATATAGCTTAGTCCTTTTTCTATTTCCTTATAGGTCGCTCCTACTTAGTACTATACTAACTTGGCTTATTATTGCACTTTACGGCGTTAAGTATTTTTAATATTGACTTAACCTGTAACCTAATTGATCTTTAGATTGTATTTCTGTAACTAAGGCATCCCTAGTATCGCCTCGTCCTTCCCTAATAGTAGGATATTAAAAGACATCTAAATTTATCTTCCTTTGATAGTTAACTAAATAGGTCCTGTTTTAAGATTAATAATGCCGTCTCTATAGGCTATTGGATCTTCTGAAATTGTTACTAATAAATATAGGTGCTCTTTTTTCCTGTGTAGTAGTCCCATTTTTTTGACTGCTATTAGTAAGATATAGTTCCTTGTTGCTCTACTATTTATTAGTGCTTTAAACTGTTAATCTTGCTATTTAACTTGTAGATTTAGGTGTCTTCCTTAAATTCCTTTAAGGGTCTAAGGCTCTACTACTGGTTCCCTTTGGTCCCGTAGGCCTCTACTTTTCCTAACTATTAGCTACTAGATCCTATTTGTACTTAGTCTAACTTAGGCTAATACTTAGTTTGCTTTTTATCCTTAATATACTATAGATAGGTGTTCTCTAGGCATTCCCACTATTATCGTCTATCTAGGTATTCTTCCATAAGGAATCTTCCTGGTTAAAGTATTAAGTCCCCTTATTTTTAAACTTCTACTAGGTGCCAGCTATATATATACTTAGCGTTTCGGTATTTTGCCTTATCCGTTATCCAATATATTCTTATTAGGTACTTCTAATTCTTATCCTTTAGTGTCCTATATATACTACATATATTATCTACGCATGCTATCTATAATAGTATATAATATGCTTAGTGTCTTAGGTTAACTCTTAGCTTATCTTCGTCCTTAAGTTTAAACCTTTCTTATATTAATCTAAGCGTTATAACTTTATTCGCAGGTACTAAGATTCGTCTTTTACTTCTCTAGTCCTCTAATTACTCCTCTAGATCTTTTAACATTATAATTAAGGCTCCTTTAATATAAGTTATAGCCCTTTCTATAATCGGGTGGTCTTAAATAACTTTTTCATCTAACTATATATAGAAATCTTCCCACTTATCGTTGTGTCGCTGCCTATACCACTTTTAGTATAGCTGCTTAAGTATATACGCTCTATCCGTAAGGAAGTATCTTCTTATTACTATATTGTAATAGCCCTTTATATGTTATTCTTCGAACCTAGTTAGGATTCCTAAATCCTCTTCTTATTCTAGTTCGGTAAGCCACTTAGCTCTTAGTATACCTGCTCTTAGCCTATTAGTAATTCTTTATACCAGCGCTTTATCCCTTATATAACCTGGCAAACTAGATCTCTTATCTAGTTTCTGCTCTTACTATAAGGTAATTCTCGCTCTAAATTCCTCTATAGTTTCTTTTCTTTTATATTTTATAAGTAGATCCTTAAAGTCTTTATACTTCTTAATCTTGGTATTAACTTTTTAATCTTTAGGCTAAACACTGTATTTAACTAGTAAGTCCTTTAGGTCTATATGTCTGTCTCCTAGTCTAACCGCTGCCTGGATTACAGATTCTCTAATCTATAAAAAAGCTCCTTGCCTCTTATCTATAGGTGTCCTTATTTATACTCTAAATTCTTAGTCCCTTAAATTCTTTAATCCTAAGCTTACTTCTAGCTTAAGCTTGGCTCCCGCCTTAGTTTAACTAGGCATCTATAGTATTCTTATCTCGTCTTAAGAGTCTTAAATCTTATCTATCTCGTCTTAAGAATTTAATGCCTATAGGAAACTCTGTCCTAAGCTTATTTATATATTCCTAAACTAA
>Ga0307515_10005499_pt1 | contig 25639 bp, 4 predicted proteins | sample 17_EM_MG_FD_194513 | JGI IMG/M metagenome (GOLD analysis project Ga0307515, IMG submission 194513) | Populus trichocarpa ectomycorrhiza microbial communities from riparian zone in the Pacific Northwest, United States - 17_EM | ecosystem: Host-associated > Plants > Roots > Unclassified | place... | reverse complement strand
CCACCAAAAATTAATAAATTTATACTTTAATATCTTAACAACCACTTAATAATAAATTCTAATAATTTAGATTTAGACTTTTATATACACTTTATAGCTTCTATTAAAGTTATATAGTAATTAATTTAGGGGTTTCTAAGATACTATAATTTGGGGGCTAAAATAAAGCTAAAATACTATATCTTAAAAACTACTAAACTAATTACTATGCAACTTTAATAGAAACTATAAAGCGTATATAAAAGTCTAAATCTAAATTATTAGAATTTATTATTAAGTGGTTGTTAAGATATTAAAGTATGAATTTATTAATTTTTGGTGAGTTTTAAGGTGGGCAGGATGCCCGCATAAGCAGCTTGCCCGCTGTTACGGAACGCGGGCAATGGCTACAAAGCGTATATATTCGGGGAGTCTACAAGACGTTATGCGATCGATCGTAAGGGTCGAGGGCGTAAGGAGGTAATATACCCTCGCGTAGCTGACATAAGCTGTACGCGAGGTATACGCAAGAGCACAGGGTTCTCCTATAGAGGCCCCTGCGGTCGGGTTCCATAACACTACCCCCCCTCCTATTAAGGCGGAGCTCCGGCGACGCTGTGGTTGCTATATATATATAGGGGGAAATACTTAGGGTATCTAGAAAAAGGAATATCATTATAGGTGTGATGGGCTTATATAGGTGCTTCTAACTTAAAGCTTATGGGTTACTACTATGCGAAGGTACTGGGCTATAGAGGGGAAGGAGGCTATTAGGGACTTAGTGAGGTGCGAGGGTATCGCCGAGGCGCTAGTAGTAAGCGAGCTAATAGCGATTTTCCATCCCGGGGATAGAAAATCCTAATTAGTTGGCTTCTCCTTAGCGTCTAGAATCTAACCAATTAGATAACTTCGACCGGCGGTTAAAGTTCCTTAACATCTTATCGGAGTAGTCACGTAACGGTAATATACAACGATTTAGCTGTAACGGCTCCTATAGGGGATTAGGTACGAAATCTCTGCTTAGGCCTAGTTTCTATGGGTTTACATAGTGGAAATTGCTAATTAGATCTTTTGCGTTTTTAAAATCTTCCTATAGTTGCTATTCTGGCTAATCTATATTAAATCCTATATAGGTAGCTTTATAGTAGAGCCGCCGTTCTCTACCTTTGCCAAAGTATTTAGAGTTAATAATTTGTTTAACGGTCTACTCCTTATAGTTCTTGTCTTTATTCTTATCTCGGATTAGTACCGGTAGGGGTTTAGGCTATATTTGTCCTGGTAGAGGGTTAGGCTGGTAAAGGTATAGTAGCCATAGGTGAAACACGGGCCATATCCCACAGGTGGCTAAAGTAGGCAGGAGCTCTAGTTTATATACAGCTCCTCTATTAATGACTTGTTTAATCTGGTAGGGGCTAAGGTTCTTATAATTAAGTGACTTTATAGGTCTCTATATAGAGATATTGCGTGTATTTAACTATACCCAGTCGCCAACATGTATCTCGGATGGTGGTGTTCTATAGTGGTTGGCGAAGTAAGCTTATTTTGCTTAGGCCTAGGCCATCTCTCCTTTACAGTAGTCGAGTAGGTCTTTTATATAGTCTGCATATTAATTGGCAAGTAGCATCTTAAGGCGTTTTCTATATGGTAGTTTCTTATTAATAGGCTCTGGTGGCTCTATACTGGATCGTAGGTAATATCCTTTATTCGCAAAGAATGGGGTAAGTCCTATAGTGGCTAAGACGTGGTTATTTGCTGCAAATTCACCTAGTGGAAGGTAGTCTACCCAGTTGTCCTAACTATAGGCGACTACCTGTTGTAAGTACGCCTTTATACTAGCGTTAGCGTTTTCCGGTTGTCCCGTAGTTTTATAGTAAAAGGATATAGATATCTTAACAGAGATACTAAGGCGTTGGCAGATCCGCCTCTATACATTAGAGTTAAATTATATACCTTAGTCAGACGTAATAGAGTCGGGTAACCTGTATAGTCGGTAGACTTCGCGGAGGAAGGTGTCGGCAACGTTGCTTATAGCTACGCCTTCGGTTAAGACGTAGTGGCGTTCTTTTATAAGTTGGCATATTATCATAAGGATATTCTTATAGGTTCGGCCATATCGTTTATAAGGCGGTAGGTTAATAACGAAATCTATAGCGATATCTGCCTATCGTTGTATAGGTACTAGTAGAGGGTATAGCAGTCCTTAGTACTTTATATAAAATGCTTTAGTATGTTTATAGCCGTGGCAGGCGCTTATAAAGCGTTCGACTAAGTCTATTATTTTAGGCTAGAAGTAGTATTAGCTGAGAAGCTTATAGGTTTCTCCTTTACCTAGGTGGCCGTTTGATCGGAGGTTGTAGGCTATTTAAATTAGTTACCGTTATAGGTCTTCTAAGTTAGGGATAAATAGATAGCCTCTATAATAAAGCCTATTCTCTTTTACTTCTAAGGCTGCTATATTAATCTGGCCTAAGCTTTAGAGGTTAATAGGTAGTATATAGGTGCTGGCGATTTTTGCAGTAATTAGTTAATGCAGTAATGGGTCAATAGGGGTGTTATATACTGCGGTAATAAGTTCGTTAATTTTAGGGGGTAATTTTAGTTCTGTGGTATAAAGCTAAGGGGCGGTTAGTTCTGTCTTGGGTAGTATGCCTAGGGCTAAGTTTTGTGCTTTTAGGATTGTTTGTCGTTGGAATTAATTATAAGGGTTATTTTCTAACTAAGGAAGGTCTTGCGAACGGCGTATTAGGCTATTAGGCTTAGTACCTTATACTCCTAGCCTATATGCGATTTTAAAGTTAAAACCGGAGAGGAACTTATTCCAACGTGCTTAGCGTTAGTTTAGTTATTTTGTAGTTATAAAGTACTTAAGGTTGCAATAATTTATAAGGACCTTAGTTGGCTAGTCAGGTTCTGCTAAGGAGAGTTCTGGTTAGAATTTCTTAAACGCTTGTATAATTGCAAGGAGTTCCTTATTATAGATCTTATAGTTATATTTTTATAGTATAAGCTTAAACAAGTAGAATACAACTAGGTGGAGGAGACCGTTATCGCCTATCTAGAAAAGGACGCCCGCGTTAACGTAGTTTAAGGAGTTAGTCTTGAGATAGAGTTATTATCCTAGTATGAAGTAAGCTAGGATAGGTGCTTTGGTAAATACATCTTTTAAGTCTTAGAATGCCTTTTCGTATTTAGGCGTCCAGATAAAACGTAGATGTGTTTTTCTTCCTTTTATAGAAAAGCCCTTTGTTCGTATTATTGCTATAAGTGGTGCTATAATACCTGAGAAGTTGTATATAAATTTCTAATAGAAGTTGGCGAAACTAAGGAAGGCTTATACGTCCTTAATATAGGTAGGGGTTTGCTATCTAGTAATTGTGTATACTTTTTTAGGGTCCATATAGACACCCTTAGTAGTAACAATTAGTCTAAGGTATTTTACTTCTATGACTAAGAATTCACACTTCTTTAAATTAATGTAAAGTCCTGCGTCTCTAAGGCGCTGTAGGACCTTTTAAATGTGCTCGGTATATTTAAAAGGGTCGTCGCTATAAATAAGTATGTCGTTTAGGTACGCGGAGTAGAAGTCGTTAAGGTAGTCCCGTAAGGCATTATTAATATAGCTTTAGAAGCTGCCTGGGCCGTTACATACGCTAAAAGGCATGATGGTGTATTTGAATTGGCCAAAGCGCAATGCAAATGTGGTTTTCTATTCGTTACCTTCCCGTATTTAGAGGCGGTTAAAGGCGGCAATAATATTAAGTTTAGTATAGATTTTGGCTTAGCTAAGCCGTTTAAGGGTCTTATATATAAGCGGTACGGGGTATCGGTTCTTAATTATAATAGCGTTGAGTCCTCTATAGTTAACGCAGAATTAAATACCTCCTTCTGGCTTGTTAGCAAGGAGGATAGGAGCGGCTACTAGGGACATACTAGGACGAATGAACCCTTTGTTAAGGTGCTCGTCGATATACTTTTTAACAACTAGGAGTTTGTCTTTTAATATTAGGTAAGGTCTCTTATAGGGCGGCGTTTTTCCTTATTTAATATTAATGGTATAGTCGTTAGGTTAATATAGGGGCAGTGTATCTACGCTCTTTTATAAGCATACGTTAATAAAGTTATGGTATCTCTTAGGGAGGAGCTTACGGAGTTCCTTGTTGGTAAGTCCTTTTTTGAGCTTTATAAACTTCTTAAAGTCTAAGGGTGAAAGTCCGTAGAGTTCTGCGGGGGTATTATTTTTTAGGAGGTTGACTATATCTATCCTGTTACTATAGAGGATGTGGTCTTAATCTTTGTTAAGCTTATATAGTTGTGATTAGGAGGCTGCGGTAATGGTCTAGCCTTTCCTACGTGCTATGTGGTAGAAGGCCGCGGCGCTTATATAGTGGCAGTTGGTTATAGGTGGGGTGATAAGGGTTTCCTTGGGTTAATATCCTGGGGAGTAGATAGAGGCGGCTAGGCCGTACCCTAGGTAAGTCTCTCTACAGTATTTAGAGTTGAAGGTTACTTCTCTCTTTTACCAGTTAATGGCGGGGTTGTGTTATTTAAGCTAGTTTATTCTAAGGATAATAGGGTAGTTTGTAAGTGGTGTAATATAGGCCTAGAGCTCCTCCTAGTGTCCGTTTATATTTAGGTAGAGTTGTGCTATATAGGTAATCTTTTGTGTAGTATAACTACCGTTAGCGAGTTATAGGGCGCGGGCTTTGGTAAGGGGTAAGGTAGGTAGGTTATAAGTGCGCACAAATTAGGTATCTATAAATTTATTAATAGCTCCGCAGTTAATTATAGAACGGGTTTTATATTGTTTCTTGGCGGTAGTTCCCTCTATAGGTAAGACTATTTACTTCCGTTCTTCTATTCTTACTAAGCTATCTATTAAATAAGCCGATATGTAGATCCCTCTATTATTAGAATGTCCCAACCTACGACTTAGGGCTAGGACTTTGCGTTTTCTGCTTCCGCGTCTAATTCTACTACCATTACTGTATCTTTGTCTTATGTGGTAGCGGCATATAGCGATATATTTAGTGTCTAGGGTATAGGGTTAGGTATTTAACGGCGGCTGCTAAACCTAGCTATTAGGTAGTTTGGGCTATAGCTATAACAGCCTTCTTGACGGTATCTATAGCAACGCCTTAGCTTTCGGAGTAGCTCGCGCTCTCTATCTAGTAGCTTCTTTAGGAAGGCTAGTATAGAGAGGTCGATATTAGGACCAGTGGTGTTGCTTAGGGTAGTAGGCGTTAGTGGTTTGGTAGGTCCGGAGGGCTTCTATAGGGAGGTCTTTGGGTAGGGGTTTGCAGTAGTGATCTAGTTCAGCCGTTGTTTAATCTTCTGTAGGGCTGCTACTATATCGTAAACGTCGTTATAGTTGTGGCTGGTAGCTGCGTAACTAAGGCGATAAGTAACTTTTTTAAGGAGATCTTCTTGGTCTTTAGTGTCGTCTTAGGCGAGGACTCCGGTGTATTCCTAGAATTTAATATAGAACTTATTAAATAATTTAGTAGGACTTATCTTTAGGGCGCGTAGTTTAGCTCGACTAGTGGCCATTAGGTTATAGTCGCGGTATATTTAGTTAAGGTTATTAAGGACTTCCTAGTAGGACTGCCACTTCCAAGGACTGCTAGTCTTTTATTAAGCGAAAAGCCTATTAAACGGGATGCCCTTTGTTTGTCCGATAATATAGCCAATCTTGGTATCTTCTATAGGGAAAAGGCAGGCGCTCTGGGTTAGTTTCTTACGGGTTTATATCTTCTAGTGGCTATATTTCTTACAGTTACCCTCGAAGATTGGGGGATTAGGGTAGCGTGTATTAGACCCTATAGTAGTAGTTTAGGTTTAATTATTATAGCTTTCGTCGTCGCCGCTGCTGTAGTAGGGGTTCCCATTAGGTAAAGCTGCTTGGCGCTAACCTTCCGTTAAGCGTTAAGTAGGTAAAGTTGCTAGAGGCGTAGAGACTTAGGTGGCGTTATATATAGTAAAGAGGTGTCTGGTATTGTTACGAATGTGCTTATTAAGCTAAGATTGTAGGTATTTAATTATACCCTCTCTTTTGGTAACTGTAGCAATAAGTATAATCTTAGCCTTCTTTAATCGTTAGACGTCGTATTTAGACGCGCGGAGGTTATCTTTAATCTCTTAGTATATATTGTTAGCGAGCGCCTTATAAGCTTATAGGTCTTAGATGATATTGTAATCTTAGGCAGTACGCATCTCAGCTTGTATAAGCTTTAGATAGTAGTTCTATAGAAGGCGGTAGTATTTATCGGGTTCTCGTACTACCATTTTTATAAACATCTCGGCGTCTTATATCTCGATCTTAATAGGTGGTAGCCCTTTGGCTTGTTTATCCGTGGTTGTGTAGTTAATAAAGGATAAAATATTATTAATATCCCCCTTATGGTCGTTATAGTCTTTTAAGCTACTAGGCTTCCCTTTAGGGGTTAAGGCTAGGGCTAATAAATCAAATCCTCCTGGGACTAATTAGTGTCGTGGTTTCGATGTAGGTATTGGGTTATTCTTTAAGTTTGACATAGTGGCTAGTAAGAAATTTCGTCTTACTATCGTTAATTCTTTAGGAGTACGAAGTGAGGTAACTTATAGACACGCTGCTTCTGGCAGCGTCTGCGGTATTATAGAGACGTAGAATTAGTCGTAGGCTAAGCGTCGGTGAAGAAAAAGGCGCAACGTAATGTTATGGAACGCGGGCAATGGCTACAAAGCATATGTATTTGGGGAGTCTACAAGACGTTGCGCGATCGATCGTAAGGGTCGAGGGCGTAAGGAGGTAATATACCCTCGCGTAGCTGACATAAGCTGTACGCGAGGTGTACGTAAGAGCACGGGGTTCTCCTATAGAGGCCCCTGCGGTCGGGTTCCGTGACACCCGCCGAACACGTTAGCAATTACTCGATACCTCCCCCTAAGCGACACTCAATAGCGACCACCCGTTTAATCCCAGTACGACCTACTAGAAGGTCGGAAGGTGAAGGATTACAGACCTATTACTAACTCTATATACTTATTTAAGTCTTAGTACGGTTTACTAGAAGTTTATAGACGCGAATACAGACCTTTACGGAACCCCCTACCCTCCCGCAAACCACTACGGACCTGCCAATTACCTTTACGGACCGTTATAAGACCTTACGGAAACCCCCTACCCTCCTATAAACCGTTACGGACCTGTTAACCGCCTTTACGGACCACTATAAGACCTTTTCCACCCCGCTACGTACTATACTATACAGTATGGCAGATATAAGCAAGCAAATTAATAAAGGTTAAGAGAAATGGAGCCAAGGAGTTAACCTTACGTCTATAAACGACGTTAATAACTACATTAAGTTTAAAGTCCTTAAATACGGATATTACAAGCTTATAAATAACGACCTATGGGAGCAATATAAGGAAGACTTTACAGACTTTACGGAAGCTATTTTTAAGGCTTGCAGCATTATACCTGTCCGTAACCTACGAAACCTTTTACATTACCAAGGTATATGGGTTAAAAAAGATAAACAAGTTACTATTGCACAGTCCCTATATAATACACTATATAAGAAAGACCAAACGGAATGGACTAAAGAGGAAATCCTAGACTAGGTCAAGGCCACTAATAAACTCTTTACTTCTTCTAAACTTAATAGGATTACTAGCCTTATACCTAACATACTTAACCAAATTCGTCTAATAAACCTAAGTGTATTTGGAATTAATCTTACAGGCTAAAGCACACCCCATTCTTAAGCTACGGACCGTAATACCCCCGTAACCCAAGTTATGGACTACAATACCCCTATAAACCAAAATACGGACCAAATTACCCCTGTTGTTTAAGTTACAGATCCGTAAACCATATATCCGCAAACCATATATCCGCAAGCCATAGATCCGCAAGTTATAAATCCGCAACCCACCTAAGTAAAGACCTACGGTAAGGAGCTAGCTAACCTAGCTAAGCTCTATACCGACGAATTAAAGTATAGCGGTAAAAACGACAATTTTAACTTTAAACTAACTATCTTTACGGACCTTTGTTAGAAGGCCGATATTCCTAAATAGGAGTTCGGCCAAGCCTACTCTACTATACTACGCGGCCTAGCCCTTAACCACTACTATACCAACCTTAAGAGCAACCCCCTTAGTGTTTCATTTGATAAACTATGCGAAGCTATACGTAACTACTTTAAAGGACCGGAATATAAGCGTAATATCCTTACCTAATGGAATGCAACTAAGCTACGGACCATAATCGACAAGAATACCAAAAAATTGACTATAGAGTGTCTGCAAATCCTTATTAAAGACCTCCGGCACCTATAGCACGGCCTTAACGCTAAGCTTTAAATAGACGACTTCCTGCATAACAAACTTATTACGGCTTGCCAGGAAGTAGAGCCCTATAAGTATACCTACTATAAGCCTACAGATACCTTAGCTGGCCTTATTAATAATTTACGCTCCTCTATTATAACGTACAAAGTCTTAAACCCGCCAGGCAGCACTTAAGCCTTCGCTACAGATATTTAATATTCGTAAATAGACTCAGACATCTACTTTACGGACCGCCGTTACTACTAGCAGCACCCGTACCGACCAAGTCCCACTTATAACCCCCGTAGTAACTCCCGTACAAAAGTATACCCCCGCAGACGAACAAGCTAGAAATGCTTCGTGTGTGGTAAGGAAGGATATTAGTCTATAAGGCATACCTAGGAAGAACATAACAGGTCTAAGAAAAGATTTAATAAACAGATTAACTAGTTTATCTTAGAATACGAAGGAGAGGAAGAAGAGGAGCCCCCTAATAAGTCAATAGAAGCCCTTATAATTAATTTTAACCTAGACAACTAGGAACAGAAGACCTTAGAGACGTTCTTAACCACTTTCGGACCTTTTACGGACAGCTAAGCCTTTAATATTACAACCGTATTAGCCGACCGCTTATTTATACACTTAATTGCACCCAAAAACCAATCTATAAGTACACCCGCTAGACCCGTTACAGACGTTACGGACCACGAATAGGACCTATTTATATATATTACCACAGAACGCTATACCTCTAAAGAATTCTACGGTGTTATAATTGATATAGGTGCCTTAAAGAAGTCTATCGCGGGCTATAGATAATACCTCGCATATAGGACCACTATAAATGACAATACGGACATTAATATTACGTAAACTAGGGCCGTAAACGTCCAATTCGGCATCGGCTTAACCGCATTAATTAGATTAGTTAAAGTTAAGACTCCAATTAGCCTAGTTAACTTCCACGTAGTAAAAGCGGACACCCCCTTCCTACTCTGTCTTACAGATATGGATAGGTTATAGGTATACTATAACAATATTATAGATATCTTAATTAGCCCCGCAACTGCCCTAGGAAGTAAGTATATTACCCTACCAATTACACGACGATTTAGACACCCGTTCCTTATATAGGGAGAGACTTTACAGACCTATATTTAGGAATCTTTTAACTATAACCCGTGCTACCTTACTAGTACGGAGATCTACCATCTACACCGCCGTTTCGGCTACCTGTCAGCCGAAAAGCTATATAGAGTCCTTAAACGCTCTAGACACGACGACGTTAATAGGAAGGCAGTTAATTACCTAACCAAATACTGCTCCTTCTGCCAGAAATACGGACGTTCCCTAGGCCGATTTAAGTTCACCCTTTATAAGGACCTTGACTTTAACTACTTAGTATACGTAAACATTATATATATTAACGGTAGTCTAGTATTATATATAATCGATAAGGCAACCCGCTATTAAGCCGCCCGTTAGTTATAAAATATATCCGCAAAACATACTTGGGATATTTTACGGACCTGCTAGATCGACACATACGTCGAACCTCCGCAGTATATCACCCACGGCGCTAGTAGAAACTTTATCAGCAAGGAATTCCAGTAGTACGCTATGGCTATGGCTATATTAATAAAAGCTGTTCCAGTTAAGGCGCACTAGTCTATTAAGCTTATTAAGTAAGCTTACCTAGCTCTATAAAGAGCTTACTAGATTATTACGGACGAGTATAAGGATATTTAAAAGGAACTAGCTTTACAGATGGCCGTAAAAGCTATTAACGACACCGCTAGCCCTAACGGACTAGTACCTACCCTTTTAGTTTACAGAGCCTACCTAAGGATAAGCAACCTAGGCCCTCCTACCCCGTTTATTACGGAACGAGCAGCCGCAATACAGAAGGCAATGGCCGAAATAGTTAAACTACGGGCCAAATAAACTGTTAATAACGTCCTACACTACCGTAACGGACCTAATATAACCTTAGTACATAACCTCCCACTTAACTCTAAAGTCCTTATATGGCGTAAAAGTGGTAGCTAGAATGGACCCTACCGTCTACTAGCCGTAGAAAACGAGACATACTGCGTATAGCTTCCTAGCGGGCTAACTAGCTTTAAAAGCACGTCCGTAAAACCCTACTTTCGGCCTAAAAACACCTATAATGTCGAGCTAGACAAACTAGAAGCAACTACCAAACCAAATAAAATAGAAGCACCCCTACCTACTCTAGAAGTCCCCCAGGAACCTACTAAACCTGCTAAACCTACCGTAAAGCGTAGTTAAGGACGCCCCTAAAAGCACCCTATAACCAAGAACCCCGTAATAAAGAATTACCTAACCTCCGCAGGAATATCCGTAAGGCAATCTCCGCCTATAGATATATCAGTTCTAGTATAGGAAACCCCATTTACGGACTTATAACGTAAAGAGATTAACGGACTACTTAAAAAGGGCGTCTTTGCGGTTATAATAGAGAGAGACGTCCCGCAAGGCGTCCGTATATTTAACTTACGCTTTATTAATAAAATTAAGCACCCTAGTACTAATAAAGCTTTTAAAAAATTAAGACTTGTTATATAAGCCTACAACGACCAAGGGAAGGGCTTAGTTCTTACGCAATCGCCTATAATTTAACGAGTTAGCTAACGGATCATACTTGCACTTATGCCTGAACTATAATAAACCAAGCCCGTAGCCCTCTACTTACGGGACATCTTATAAGCCTATATACAGTCTAACACCTACCTAAGTAGGGATATCTTTATACGACCACCCTATAAGCTTAACCTATAACCAGGAATAATTTTATGGGTTATAAAACCTCTTTACGGAGTACTAAAAGCCGGAAACCATTGGTTTAAGACATACCACTAGCACCACGTTAGTAAACTTAAAATAGAACAGTCGACCTACAACCCCTGCCTCCTATACAGCCCATTAAACGGCCTTAGTATTGTTAGACTCTAAATTAGGGGTGTAAATACACCGTATAAGTTAAAATATTACACGTGTACACCGTGTATTATACAATATAATACACTGTGTAAGTATAAGCTTATATAATATATTATATATCGTAATCCTCAACGTCCTCCTAATTAACCTTATCGTCGTCAAATTTATATACATCCGGTTTAAAAAGAGCCTCTACTAGATCCTTATCCTTTTCTTCATCCTTATCCTCCTTATTATTAAACCAGGTATCCCTTTCGTCTCCAATTCTCTCTCGTATTTGTAGATTCCAGTATATATATACTAGCTTGTTTACTTAATTATTTAATAAAGAATTCCTATTTTTACTGTAAATATAGCCAAAGGCTAACCAGTTCCTTTCTATAGCACCTATAGTAGGTGATATTAAAAGCGCCTACTTTGCTAATTAAATAAGCTCCGTATGAGATAAAAAGAGACTCTTCCACTATAGAACTACATCTATCTTCTTCACAGCTGCCCAATTAAGAGGCCTACTAAAAGGACCTAATCTGGCTCGTAATTCAAGAAGCTCTGTATATACTGTAGCGGTCTTCTTTTTATCGTTTTTATAGTGCTCTAATAGCCAACCTCTAACACCTTTTATTTGCTTATTGGTGATATTAATAGGCCTCTTATCGCGGGTAATAGGGTCGCAGAGGTAGGCAATTGTTATAAGGGGGTGGTAGAGCTTTTTGAAGCGCTGGTTAATAAGTTTATACGCCTCCGAATAAGTAAGTAGAGAATTTAATAAGGTAGCCGTCTCTTTAAGTAGGAAGGTATAATAAGCGTATAAGCGCGAGAGCTTTGGCTTATTAGTTTTAAGTAATATTATTACTTAAAGAAAAGGTGTTAATAGAGCCTCTAATTCCTTTGTCTTGGCCTAGTATTGCTTATTAAGGATTACGTTCCTTATCCTATTATACTTCTCCTTTATATTTACGTCTGGCTTATTACCTTAGCAAGCTTATTAATTAAGAATAGCCTGTTATATTGCTTTAATATTGCTAATATTTAATCGGACGGTGTATAATTTGCCCTACTACCTTATTTTACCTAGCAGTTATAAAGCAACGAACTTTTAATTAATTTCTTTAGCAGTAGCTTTAAGCAGGCTATTTAAAACACCTAAATTCTTCCAATATCGATTGACCTCTTTAATGGCTTTAAAGTGTTAATAAAGCTTTAGCACCTTTATAATATCCTTAACTAAAAGGTTTGTTATATAAGAGCCGCAGCCAAGGTAGAGAATCTTAGGGTACTCTATTTATACATCCTTCCAAGACTTCTTTATATTGCTGGTGTTGTTGGTAGTTATAGCGACAATATTCTTAAGACCAATTTCCTTAATTGTGTTGTTTAAACCGTCTGCAATATATTGACTAGTGTGGCGATCCTTTTCTGTTATAATTAACTTTAGGAATATAGCCTCTGATCAAGCAATTAACAGGTAGTTAATAATACTCTTACCCCGAGGATTTAACCAGCCATTAGATACTAGCATTAGCTTACCCGAATATTAAGTAATTAGGCCGTTTATTCTAGCCTTCAGCTTCTTATATATTTAATTAAGAAGAGGATTAGCTAGCTAGTAGCGTAAGGGAGGCTTATAGGCAGGTTAAATTTAATAGAGGAACTTAAGGAACAGCTTATTCTTAACCTAGGATAATTAGTAAGTAATTAAAATATTAATTAAGTAGCTACTTACTAAACTTAAAGCAATTCCAGCACTAAAAAAGAACTTAGTAAGAAGCTTATTAAGTACAGCTGCCTCCGCTATCTTAACGCTATTATACTAAGCTCCCTTACGCAGTTGCTTATAATTGGGCTTTAATGAAGCGCTTTCTAGAGCCTCTAATAAGTGTGGTTAATATTCGGAATATAGGCGTTAAGGTAGTTCTTAGCACTTCTTAAGATAGGCAACGACTTTCTGACGGCTATTTAAGTACTATATCTTCTGGCAGTGAATACAGATAACCTTTAGGTGGGTTTTACCAGGGAGCTTATAGGTAGCAACCTCCTTCCAGCATTAATTAGCTGTAGAGCCTCCCATTTGGTGACGGTGGCCCTTAGTTAAACGGTTTAAGGTAGGCCTAAAATACCACGCCAAGACTTGTAATAAAGACGAGTATACAGCTTAAAGAAAGAGTGCGATAAATGGCGTTGCAAATAGATGCTCTGCTCTAGTAATTTGCTATAGACAAGCCATTTAAAGGAAAGATTCTTTATTACACTGTTTACTAAGCATATGGTCCGTGCAATACACGGTATAAGCCTTTAGAATACACGTGTACACCGTATATGTACACAAGTGTATGTACACGTGTAAGTGTAAGCTCACACCCCTACTCTAAATAGACGATACCCTCTTCCTAGCAGACTAGACCTTTGCGGACGCTAAAGAAACTAAACTATAAAAGGTAAAGTTCTTGGCAAAGCCGTGTCAAGCCCTTAAAACCCTAATCGACACGAATAAGCTTAACCTAAAAGTCATAGAATGGGTAGAACGGGACTAACGGAGTACCTACGGTACGTCTACGGCCCGTTGGAAGGCCGTACGGCTTATTTTACGGACCGTAAGCAGAACTTACGGCCAGCTTAGGGTACCGTTTGGAAGGCAGCCTAGACGGCACCTCGGGGGAGATTTCCTATATATTTTCCTTTGTGTTTTATGGTTTTATTAAAGCAATTACGGAGGCTGTATACAGGTGGTTTCATTTTTTAAGTACTGCCAGTGTATAATTACAGCACCTATTGTACCAACCGCGTGCTTACGCGTTCGGTACACCAGGTACGCGTCTACGCGTTCAGTGCACCAGCCACTCGCTTACGCGTCTGGTGCACTTATGAAGCACTGACTAATTAGGGGGGAGGTGCATCAGTATATAGACCACGTAGTCTGCTTCATATAATCGACAGTCACCATTATCCAAAAGAGCATACGATACTATACGTATTTCGTGCCCCTAGATCTGACTCACTCGTGCTATTAAGTTAGTACGAACAGGTATATAGGATTAAGTGGCGTTAAGGCCCATAGGGTTATACATAGGGCTTTTAGGTCTTAAAGATGGATCGCGCTTTAGGGTATATATTAGTTTTGTAAAGTTTTAGATATAAGATGTAGTTAGCTTTAGAGAATAAGTCTGTTTATTATATTAGAGGTCTTTATTAATTCGTTAATATATTATAGCAAATTTGGGTAAGTTTTTTAGCAGTTCTTTGCCTACTAGCTATACTCTAATTTTATCTAAAATAGCTTAACAGAGAGCAGTAACTCTAGCGGCTTTATTCTAATCTAGTTTACTAATAAGGCCTAAAAATTCTAAAAAGAAGCTAGTAAAGTCTTGGTTCCATTATTATAGGTTTTTAAGTTTAGTAACAGCTATATATTTATAGCTAGCGTTATTATATATTTGTTCTAATAGAGAGATAAAGATTTTAAAATTAATAAAGGTGCTATTATAGAAGAATAGGTCCATAGTTTATATAGCGTCTTTACTTAAATAAGATATTTTATAGCTAATCTTACTAGCTTTAGTAGGGTATTAGTTATAGTTTATTAAAAGTTTAAGATGGAGCTTAGTTATAAAGGGATATAGGTTATTTTAATTTCTATTAAATATTAGAGGGTTAGGAAACTTTTTAAATTTTATAGTAGGTACTAGGTTTATTATAGGTATAAATTAAGCTACTATTACTAGTTTAGGGTTTATATTTAATGGGTTAGGTTTATATATAGTTATTTTAATTTTATTTATAGGTGTTATTATTAGGGTTTCTAACGCAAGTACTTTAGCGTTATAGAGTTCTTTATATATTGCTTTAATTAATTACTAATGCTAAGCTTCTAGTATAGTTTATTGCTAGGCTAGGGCATCCATAAAGGACTATTATATTATAGTTATTTATTCCCTAACTAGGGCCATAATAGTTAATATAGCGGATTTGAGTTCGTTTACTATTTTAAGGGTATTAGTATTAACGCAACGTAATATAAGGGCGCGAAGAGACTTTAGGGAAGATTTAAAGGAACGATATAAATTCTATTTAAATTTAAGGGTATATAGCTCTCGCTAAGAATAAGACGTTGCCTAAAGAAGAGAAGGGAATAATAAGAGAATTATATAATTAAATAGTTAGGGGCTTGGTGGTCGATGCGTGCGCATATACACACGAGGTCTTTAACGGACTTTAGTAAAATTCAATTAATCTAGCAGAATTTGGTTAAAGCGTTGGAATTTATCTATTAAGTGTTTTACCAAGACATTCCTATTATAACTGGGCTAGTCCTATTACACGGGCTAGAATAACTCTATTAATTAATAGCCTTATTAAACCCCTAAGCCCTAAACTAAAAACTTCCCTAGTAGGTGCAAACCTACTAGTAGCCCTTAATACTTATATAAACGTTATTAACAAATAATACAATAATATACTACGCCTAATACTAAAATACGCTCCTTAATATAATAAAACAGCCCTATAAACATCTACTAAGTTATTATCTTAACTTAAGCACCTTAACGCTATAGATATTAATACTAGGACCATAGAATACGCCCTACTAGGGTCCTTTAAATAAGAACGATATATTAAGCTAGGCCTCTACTTTAAATATAAAAGTAACTCCTACCTCTCTAACTACTACTCCGCCCCTTTTTAAAAAGATTTATAAATAGCTAACGCTAGCAGTCTACCACCCTAATTCTCTAGCTATTATCTCTAATTGTTATAAGGACGATATATTATATATAAACGCTAGATAAATAAGAATTAGATTTAAAGAATTAATAGTTATATATAGCTATTATAGAGACTTAAGAGGATTGCTAAAGAGCTTAGTAGGAATATAGCTGCGGTTAAATCTATATAGGGATATTAGGGTAGATAAACTATTTACCAAACAAGGAAAGGAAACCAGCTACGCATATCGCGTAGCACGTATTATAGGTAGTCCCGTAATAGTACCCCCCCTTTAGGGGGTAGTAGATCTAGAAGGTAGTAGTATAGTACTAGTAATAGATTCTAGCGGGTAGGACTAGGTTAAAAGTTAGAATAAGAGTATAGATACTAAGAGATCTAATAATCGCTTATACCATAATAGAGACAAAATCCGTTCTTTATATAATATAAGTAACACTTAATAGAGGAGGATTGTAATCGCGATTATAATAAGGTGGTAGGTAGTAGGCGGGAGCAAAAGCTAAATAGGGCTCTTAACTTATTTCTAGACTAGGGAGTAGGGATAAGGCTAGCAGTCTAGATTTAGAGGTTGACGTCTATAGGCTTATAGGCGGCGACGGGTTTTTAGGCTAGTTTCTAAACTAGCGGGTTCTAGATTAGTAGATTCTAGATAAGTAGGTAATAAAAGTAGCAATTAAGGCGCTAAATAAGCTTAATATACTTACTATATAATAGGCTAAATAGGGTATCGCTTAACTTCTTAAGGGACTAGTAGAGGGCAGGACGGAAGCTATAGTAAAGCGCTATAACGCGTAATACGTCTAGCTAGGAGGAAGCACTAGCCTTATATACAAATCGCTTAAAGCGAGTAAGGTACGCGATAAGTAACTCCTTTTCTCTCTAACGTATAGACGAGAAGCGCTAGATAGCCTCCTATTATTCTCTTAGGTTATAATAAAGGCGCTAAAAAAAGGAGAAGATATCCTTATAGTCCTAGGACTAGGTATCTTTAGCTAACTAGCAGAGATATAGGATAGAAGCCTGCTATAACTGCTTAAGGAGATCCTATATATAGTTAAATGCGTTAGTACTAGTAAGCTAGTTAGATTAAAGCTTTACTCTAATTAATAGGAGCTATATATATAACGTAAGAGGCTTACCATTAAAGTAAGGGGGGTTAGGGAGGTGTGGGCGAGTTAGAGTAGGTGTAAAATCGGTCTAGAGCTAGAGCTAGTAGATGTTGGCACGTAAGGCGTCAAGGTCTAATTAGAGTAACTAGATCTTAGAACGCTAGTTCTAGAGCTCCTACTATAGCTGCTATACTAGTAGGAGAAGAGCTAGCTAGTTGGATATAGAGGCTAGGCTAGAAAGAAGGCTGAAAAAAAATCTAGACTAGATACGTCGAAGACTCTACATAGAGAGTCTACGATAACTCTACGCTATCGTCAACGTCTGGCTGGACAGCGCGAGCAATTCTAATATTACGAGGACGATATATTATATGTAAACGCTAGATAAACAAGCATCGGATTTAAAGAATTAATAGCTATATACGGCTGTTGTGGAGACTTAAAAGGATTGCTAGAGAGCTTGGTAGGAATGTAGCTGCAGTCAAATCTATATAGGGGCGTCAGGGTGGATAAACTATCTACCAAATAAGAAAAGGAAACCAGCTACGCGTACCGCGTAGCGCGTGTCACGGGCAGTCCCGTAATACTAATCTTTATCTAGCTCTAGCTTAATAACTAGTAAGCACCACTTATAAGGATAAAGCTATAACTAATACGCTATAAAAACTCCGTCCTAATTACCTCTAAAAGGAAGGTCCCAGAGCTAAGTCGCTCTTTAGGATAGCGCTACCTTAAGATCTTATTAAACGCATTTAACGTTATAAACTCCAACTCTTAGGACCGTAGTATAACTATTAACTGCCATCTTTAGCAGAATGGTTAATAGGCTAACATTTAAATCCTAATTAATATAGGAGCTAGCGGCATAGGATTTATTAATAAGATCTTTATATAAGTGTTAGGCTATAAAGACGCACTTACCGTAACCGGCTTAGCATAGGCGAGACGCCTATAAAACGTAGTCGCCCCGTATTAAAGAACAGTAGAGTTTAGTTCTATAGTTCTACTTTATTAAGAACCAGATACTTATTGCATTCCGTTACTATTATCACGTTACTATATACCCTTTAGGCCTTGGCGTCCTAATAATAAGATAATAGTTTTACCCTAACCCCCTTTAATTAGTATATTAATATATTTAGATTTAATAGTAACGTGTTTTACCACTTAACGCCATACCCCAGTCAATGCCGCACTCTAGTTAAAGCCGCACCCCAGTTAAAGCCGCACCTTACTAAAACCAAAAATAAAAGCAATTACAATATTAACACCAAACCCTTAATTACTTTAGAAAGAGGCTAAAATACATCTTATAGAGCAGGCCTCTAAAAAAATAATTTTAAGTTAATAAAAGGCCGTAAAAGGTGGGGTGTGGCGTTAAGTGGTGGAACACGTTAAACGCACTACTTTAGGCTGTATTACCTATATAGTATCCCTAAGACTCTAATACCTAAACTATAAAGAACCAATTAGACTTTTTATTACTACCCTAAGTTACCTAGTAATCCTTAAATAACCCTAGATAAAGCTATATAAGGTAACTATTAATTAAAATAACCTTAAGCTTCTATTTACCACCCCCTATTATAAGTAAAGGCGCTCTATAGCCCGCTACTTAGACTCTAGACTAAAATTTAAGGAATCTACTAGAATCTACTAGTCTAGAATTTCTACTAGTCTACCCTATACCTAAGGAGGAATCTACTTAATTCTACTAACCTAGATTCTACTAAATTTTACTAAAGATCCGGAAATTCTACTAAACCCTATAAACCGACCCTAATTACTATACCGCCCTAAACTAGGTAGAAGCTTAAGCTTAGTATATAAAACTACTAGAAGAACTAATATCCTATAATAATAAAAATACTTAAAGAACCTAAACCTAAATCTAATACTAACTCTATACTTAATACTAAACCTAAAGTTAAGTAAGAAACTATAGACAATTAAAGCCCGCTTAACGCCCTAGATATTTATATAATTAGAGCTATCCCACTAGCGCGACTTACTAAGAGACCCGAATATATAATCTTCGCTATTACTATAGCCGGTATTAAAAAGGCCTTAGTACTAAAGAAGCATACTAACCCTACTATAAAAGTACTAGTGTGGTGGGGTAAAATGGGCCACTACTTAGTGCCTTGGCATTTTCCTATATATATCGAGCCTTCGGCTTCTCTCCTTCTCTCCAGCACGACCTACCAGAATATATTCTTTCCTTTCTTCTTACTGACTGCTTTCCTACTAATTGATTACGACTGACGACCGACCGACCGACCGACCGACTGACCGACAGACCGACCGACAGACAGCCAGCACTGTGACTTTCCTATCTGAGAGTGGTCGTACCCTCCCACACTAGTAGAGTACTATAATCGCCTAGATGTATTCTTATAAAAGGAAGTCGATAAGCTACTAGAATACTAACTATATAACTATAAAATCGTACTTAAAGAAGGAAAATAGCCTAGATTTAGACCTCTATATAGAATATCCTAAAACGAACTCTAAGTACTATAGAAGTATTTAGACGAGAACCTAAGTAAAGGATTTATTAGAGTAAGCTCTTCGCCTATAGCCATACTAGTAATCTTTATTAAAAAACCTAGTAGTAGTCTACGCTTCTACGTAGACTACTAAGCTCTTAATGCTATTACTATTAAGAACTAATATCCAATCCTATTAATATAAAGACGCTAAACTAACTAAGTAAGGCTTACTACTATATAAAGCTTAATATTATCTCTATATTATAAAAGGAGACAAATAGCTTACTATATTCCGTACCTAGTATAGATTATTTAAGTACTTAATAATACTATTTGGCTTCGCAAACGCTCTAAGCTTATTTTAATATTATATAAATAATACCTTATATCCTTACCTAGATATCTTCTATATTGCTTATATTAACAATATTCTAATATATAGTAATAATCTAACTAAATACTAGAAATATAATAACCTTATTATATAAGCCCTATATAGAGCTAGTCTATAATTAGATATAGATAAATACAAGTTCTATAAAATAGAAGTCCTATACCTTAAACCTCTTATTTCTACTAATAGTATATAGATAGACCTAAAGAAGGTTAAAGTAATTATAAACTAGTAAGAACCTAAGAATGTTAAGGATATAAGAGCTTTTATAAGATTTACCAACTTCTACTAATAGTTTATTAATAACGTCTTCGCCTTAGTTTTACCCCTTATAGCTCTAACCTAAAAAGATAAAACCTTTATTTTTAATAAGGAATATAAAAAGGCCTTTACTTATTTAAAAGTTATATTTACTACCATGCCTATACTCTAGTACTTTAACTTAGACTAAATAAGTATTATAGAAGCTAATTTATCTAACTATATTACTAGAGGTATTCTATCTCAATATAACGAGGATGGAGTATTATACCTTATAGTATACTTCTTAAAGCGACTAAGCCCTACTAAATATAATTATAAGATCTATAATAAGGAACTACTAGCTTTTATTAGATGCTTTAAGCAATAGCGGCCTAAACTAGAAGGCACCGGATTCCTAATTAAAGTCCTTAGCGACTATAAGAACCTATAGTGCTTTATAACTATAAAATAGCTAAGCTATTATTAGGCTCGCTAATTAGAATATTTATCTTATTTCTAATTCTTAATTATATACTACCTAGGTATTTAAGGTTAAAAGCCTAATACCTTAACCTAATGCTCTTAAGACACGCTAGTACTAGAAGAAGCGTACTTCTATTAAAACTAAACCCTACTCTACCCTAAACTATTTAACCCTTTTACTAAAGATCTTGTAGTATACGTTCTTAATATAACCAATTAATTAATTAAATAGATTATAGTTAATAAATACCTAAATAATAAGTTTATCTAAGAGACGCTTAAGCTAATTTAAGATGGCGTTAGATACTTTAAGAAGATTTCTCTAAGTAAATATAAAACTTATAGAGACTACTTATACTATAGGAACCGCCTAGTTATATCTAACTATAATAAAATTAAGCTTAAGCTTCTTAAATATATATATAATTTACTAGTAGCCGGCTACCTAGGCTAAGGAAAGACCCTAGAACTACTCTAATAAGAATACTATTAGCTAAATATATATAATATAATATAAAGGTACGTCTCTAGCTACTATACCTACTAATAAGCTAAAGCTTTATATAAGATATATAACGGCCTTCTAAAGCTACTACCTATTCTAGACTAAAGATAGAAGGATATTTTAATTAACTTTATTATTAATCTCCCTACAAGTAAAGGCTATATAGATATTATAGTAGTTATAGACTAGCTATCTAAGATAAGGTACTTAATTACCTGCCCTAATATATTAATACCTACTATTGCCTAACTATTCCTAAACTATATATATATAGAAATCCTATAAACTCTCTAAAATAATTATCTCTAATAGACGTAGCTAGTTTATCTTTATATTCTAGAAAAAACTAACTACTAGACTCTATATTAAAGTACTACTATCTACTACTTATTACCTAGAAATAGATAGTTAAATAAAATATGTAAATACTATAATAGAATAGTATATTTGGATATATATATTATACTTATAAGATAACTAGATTAACTATCTTATATTTACCGAGTTTACTATAAATAACTCTATCTTAGAAACTATAAAGGTCTCCCTATTCCTAGCTAATTACGGCTAGTATCTATAAATAGGTTTTAAACCCTTTAGTAATATTCCTTACTCTATTTATTACGCCTTATAAGTTATAAAAGTAAATAAATTTATAAAGAAGATACAGGAACTATAATAGTTTCTTACTAATAAGATAATATAGGCTTAATCTATTTATAAAGTGATAGTAAATAAGAAATAAACCCTAGTACTAGTCTACTAAATTAGTAATTTTATCTAGCTAAATATAAGAAAACCTAAATATAAAACGACCTACTAAGAAACTTAACTAGAAGAACGCTAGCCCTTATAAGGTTAAAAAGTTATCTCTCTTTATGCCTACTAACTAAAGCTCCCTAATACGGTTAAAATCCACCCTATATTCTATATATTAGTCCTCTACCCTACTACCCCTATATTAGACGCCCTACCTAAATAGATATAGGACTCTCCCCTACTAGTTAAAGTAGATAGTAAGGACGAATACTTTATTAAAAGAATTAATAATATTAAGTATAATAAACAGAAACGCACGCGGTCTTTAACAGACTTTAGTAGAATTTAATTAATCTAGCAGAACTTAGTAGAAGTTAATTAAGCTGGCAGAATTCGGTAGAATTTAGTTAAAGTATTGGAATTTATCCGTTAAGTATTTTATTAAGACGTTCCTACTATAACTAGGCTAATCCCATTATAGTATCCCCCCTTTTAGCTAAAGGTTTAAAATAATTTAATTAGTTAAGACTTATTACTTATTACGTTTATATAGTTATATTAGGTGGCGGTATAGAGTTTTACTAATTCTATTATTAAATGGACTAATTAGGATTTTCTATCCCTAGGATAGAAAATCGCTATTAGCTTAGTTAAGGCGGTAAGCAGAACTAATATCTTTATAGTAGGTCTTAGTAAGGCAAATCTAACTAATTAGATAACTTTAACCGGTGGTTAAAGTTCCTTAATATCTTGTATATTATATAATCGTATTATAAACGTTATAAAGTATTTTAAGTTCTTTTTAATTTCGAGCTTTCTACTATTATATTTCGTATATTTATATTAAGTAGTAGTTATTTACCTTTATATCGTGTTTATCTAGCTAAAGTAGGCTATAAAGGATAGTCTTTACGGAATTCTTTTACTAGGGAAGGCGCGTTGGCCTTAATCTAGTTATAGGTTTCTTAAGTTTATATTTTATATCCTTCCTACTTAATAAGGAGTTTAAATTGTTTAGATTATATTTTCTATTGTATATTATTAATTAAGTTAATAAAGTAGGAATTGTTACCGTTGTTAACAATTATAGAAAGTAATAGCGGCACTTCGCGAGTTATAGGTTTACCCTTTAAAAGTTATAGTAAGCTTATATAAAACGTTAGATATATTTTTATCTTAGTAGTTTAAGCTTATAAGTATATAGGCTTAGTTTCTTCTTAATTTAATATAGGCCTATAAACTTCTAATTAAGTTTTTTTAAGGGTTGTTAAGTCTTTAGGTTTTATATATTTAGGTAATCTATATCTAGGTACGCTACCTCTTTAAGTTTAGTAGGGCCCCAACACCCGTTTTAGGTATCGCTCTCTCGCTTAGCTAACTGCCGCTTTTAACGTCTATAAAATACTCTATTGCCTTTACTGCCCTCTCTACTAGCTCTTTCTCCCTTAAATTCCACTTCTGCCCTAGCCTTACCCCTGCTATAAGGCCCTACCCTTATAGCTTACGCCTGCCCCTTAATACTAAACTTCTAATTATAACTAATACTAAGGTGCACGCTCTCTTAGCTAACAACTCCTAAATATTTAACTGTTATTTCTACTCCTGCGGCCTATATACTACTATTATAATCTTAGCATAGACTACCTTAAATAGATACGCTAGATTTGGGGAGGCTAATATTATATCCCCTCTTTAAGCCTCTTTTTCTCTCTACGCTCCTTCCGTTTATTTTTCTCTCTAGTATTCTTTTTATAGACTATCTAGGTCTCTAGTTCTAACTTTTACATAGTCCTACTTTATCTATATTCTATTATCTTAGCTCTATTAATTAATAGCCTACCCTAGAGTTAAGACGCCCATTTAAACACTTAGACGTTATACTAGAAATTACTTTAGCATTAGCACTCTACTACGCTATTGCTATAGCCAACTAAAGAATATATCTTATCCTTACTACTTTAATAATATAACTTAGGAAATTATAGTTAAAATAAGGAGCTACGGAGTCTAAACCGCAATTAGTTACTAAAACAACTACTACAGCAGTAGGAGTGTAAGTAGGGTAGGAGGGCGCGGCGAAAGGACGGTAGGGGGCTTATATAAAGGGTAAACTTAACTAAAGGACTACTAAGTTAATCTTCTAACTAATAAAGGAAATGCCTTATTATATAAAGCTATTATAGCGCCAGAACAGATTAGTAGAGCTCTATAGATATTTTATATAAGTGCTTACTAAGTTACTCCAGACTAGTTAATTCTGTCTTTATTATAGGGTCTCTATCTTATAAAAAAGAGTAGGTAGTATATTTTAGCGGATAAATAGGATAAATTAAGGCTAATAGGCTAGGATCTAGGGTTTTCTATTAGCCCTCTATTTCCTAGGCATTAGTTTTAGCCCTCTTTAGAAAGGCCTAAAATTAAAATCTATGGAGAATAACCGGGGATACATAGTCTGGATTTAATGGTAATACTATAACATATTATTAATCTAGAATAACCACGTTATACTACTATACTAGGGGCACTTAAAGTATCTACTATTAGGACTAGTGAAGGGGGGAAGGGTTATATGGCTGAAAGGGGCGGAGTAAGCTAATCCGGTACCACTAATAGATATTAGTGTTACTACTACTTATAAAAGTTATAAACACAGCACTATTAACGTGGATCCTAGTGTCGCAAGACTTAGACAGTAATGTTTATTTATATATTTACTAACTAAAAGAAGCAGTATTATGCAAGAATATTCGAAGGATTTAGTAGGGGAAGCGACGTAAAAGCCTTAGATAACTCTCTAAGTGGTTCTAGCTAAAAGTTAACTTACTAAGCTAATTCTAATACCGTAGGCACTACCAATTCCTAGGGGATAGGCGCAATATTTATATACTATAACGCCTTAGCCCAAAGCTATATAAACTAAGCCACCGCCGTTACTACTAGGTTTGGCAGTAAGTACAGAGAGGATAATAGATTAAATTAGCTGAGGACTAGGCTATGCCGAGAGCATATATATAAGAATACACTCTCCCGCTAATTCCTAGATTATCTTACTCCTTAAAAATATTTTTTATTACTTCTATATCTTTCCGTCCTAAACCTTAAATTATAATAGATTCTTAATCTTTTTATATACCTGGAGTACTAACTGCCCAAATATCTAGGCCTAAGCTATACTCTTAACTACCCTATATATAATTACCTCCTATTATAACTAGTAGACAAGGTAGGCAATTTGCTAAAAGAAATAAGATTTCTATATTAATTATTAATCTTATAGCTCTTACCTTAGAAAATACTATTATAGAATACTAGATAACTAGAGATAACCTAACTAGGGCTTAAGATAAGTATATACGCAGTTAGATTATAGTAATAGTATCTAATACAATATAGGAAACTTATCTATTGTTAAAAACAATATTGCTAAAAAAACTTCTGGCGGCCCCTATAATAATAATAGTAATAACTACCTTTTAAAAGTGGAAGACCTCATTTCTAGAAAACATTAGAGAAAGGAAATAGAAAATTTCAGCCTTAATTCTCAATATGTGTAAGGGTTATTTTGGCCCTTACTCGGCTGCATCGCCTAGGGGCTCTTAGGGGTCGCCAAGGCTAGCCTTCGGCTAGCCCTTGGCACCTCCTTATAAGCACCTCAGGCTTGCAGCCCTTCCCTCCT
>Ga0307515_10005498_pt1 | contig 25641 bp, 20 predicted proteins | sample 17_EM_MG_FD_194513 | JGI IMG/M metagenome (GOLD analysis project Ga0307515, IMG submission 194513) | Populus trichocarpa ectomycorrhiza microbial communities from riparian zone in the Pacific Northwest, United States - 17_EM | ecosystem: Host-associated > Plants > Roots > Unclassified | place... | reverse complement strand
TATCTAAGAGGGCCACAAGGCCAATATATATGAAAGTGCAAGTACGGCTGAATGCCATCAGCCCGTGTCAGAGTCAACAGTCATCTCCGGCCATACGAGACATCTCCGTCTCCGGCCATACAAGACATCTCCGTCTCCGGCCATACAAGACACCTCCGTCTCCGGCCATACGAGACTCATCTCCGGCTGAGACCTGTATATGCAATAAATTCAGATCATGAGGAGTTGAGTGATGGGGGGTGTAAAAGTTGATGTTTTTTGGCGTTTATAGGCCCATTGCGCGACACAGCCGAAATTCAGAAGCTCACCGGCAGAGTTCACAAGCTTGCCAAGGACCTTATCAAAGAGCTTGAGGGCGATAAACAGGAGTTTAGAAAGTGTGTCTAATTGAAAATCCAGGGCAACAGGCTGACGTTGCGAAAGTAGTTACCGTAACGCAATTCTCAGCTGCACAATCGAAGAACAAGCGGAACCCCCACGTCCATAAGGTATCTTGATGGGGGGATTGATGATAGCGATGAGATCCGAAGAAAGATCTACCACGCCGATGCGTGGAATTAAAATCAAAGCCTATATATAACGTTTAATAGTACCGCAGGTGGTGTCGGTGTTCACCCAAACCCAACTCATGTCAATCCAAACAACACAAAAAAACGAAAGCATCTTGCGAATGCGTGGATGAGAACAAAACGGGAGTTCTGGATACCAAATCTCAAAGATTATCTCGATCTTGTTTGACTTAACAAAGTCGGTGTTGCTGCCGAAAATCCATCTCTGATCAAACGCATCTCCCTCGGGTATCTCATAATTAAGGGACGGCACAGGCTTCGGTCAACTTTATGAGCTCTACGGGGGTTTCGGCGATAAACCGCCCGACCGGGGGTGTGGAGACTCGATGATCTTTATACCGACTGCATACAACTACCAGGTAGTCGATGCGATCCTCGGGTACCTACCGAACGGAAGAACGAAAGCGATCGTTGTGGGGGTTCAAATAACGATTACGGACAACCGCAGCACATCCGAAGGAATATTTATGAGGACCTAGCATGGTTACCTATATTTTGGAAGCAATGAGACTGCGCATATCCCGCCCGGATGCAACACTATAGGTATCAGAGTCCCGGGGCTTTGAGCACGTGCTCTGGAGATAGCGGTATAGCGTGTTGCGATGCGCTACACTAAGCTTCGCTTTCTTTGGAATGAAAAGGGACGGGAAACTGGGTGGGAGGTGATATACGAGAAATGCTCTCGCTCAAAGCGGTGCATCCGGAGTATAAGAGACCGCGCATTTCGGTTAGAAGCTTGAGTAGCGAACTTGGGAGGCAGCTGCGGAATGTTACCTAGCGTATATAAGTTTGAGGGAGAGAAGGAGTAGAGGAAAGAAGACTTTTAATTATAGAAAGACCCGCCAATATCTCTAGGTATTTTATTCGTTTTTTGGGGTGCAGTAGTCGGACTAAGAGTGGTGCTGCCGCTTCGTGGGATACAATATGGTCCAAGGGTCGGAGTTATGGCAGGACCAGGCGGGTTCATTTGCGCCAGGCATGATCCGAATCTCAAACGAGGTTTATTCGGCGATCAGCAGTCTGTACGGCCATCCCAGGAATTGTGTGCCAACCTAGACAAAGTCGGCAGTCAGGTCATGGATGCCTTGTGGGGGGGCTTTGAACCGCAGCTGTGATTCAGCTCACACGGCTAACTAAGGTTGTTGATGCTCTCACGAGTGATATCGAGTGGTACGACATGACAACGCGACAAGTGTTTCGTATACTCGGCCTATCACTGTATAGTAATACTACAAGCTAAGAAATGTTAACAACGGGCCTCGTCGATAATTCACAGGCATTCACAGGCACCACCTTAGGCACACACATTACAGTAAAAAACAAAACGCCCATTTGTATCTTAAGAATCGAATAGCCGACAATTCACATGCATCATACCCAACCATATTCCCTCCTATAAGTACCTACGCACTCCCCTCCTCACCAACCTCAGCAAGCACTTCCTTCCAATGCTGTACCATCCACTCCCAAAACTGCTTCCACTTGGCCCCACCTCCGCCGACTTCCCTCTGAAGCACAATCGCAACCTTCACATTGCCCCTGACACCCTCCGCATGTCTCTCAAGTTCCTGCTTAACCGCGTTCTCCTTCGGCTTCTCACTCAACACCTTCCTCATTGCGTCTGCAACCTCATCAAGTCTCCGTGCAGTCTGGTCTTTGGCCAGTAGCGCAAGCTTTGCGAGCATGAGATTCGCGAGTGCTCGGATGTCGTGCTCGTCTGTGACGCCGGCGATGACGCGTTGGAAATAGACGCTTAGCTCGAGACTGTGGAACGATGTTTCGAGGAGGGAGTAGAGTGTTTCGTAGGCGCTTTTGCGGACCTCGAGGCCGTCGTCGATGCGGTGGCGGAACGGCCCCATCTGGATTTCTCTGACCAGTTCCGGTTTGATGACGGATTCCGCGTAGACACGGGGGAGGAGGCGTTCCAAGCCTGCGCCGGCAAGGAGGTGCGCTTTGTTGGTGGCTGCGCTATTGAGTGCGGTTAATGCGAGACGGCGGTTCTCGAGCTCTGAGTCCTGGAGCATGGTTTCCAAGAAATCGACAACGGTGGGGCGGAGGAGCTCGTCGTATGTTGCGTCGGTGTCGGTAAACGTGTATCGAAGCGCAGAGATGACGATCCCGCGAACAATGGATTGTGGAGAGCGCATGTGGTTTTGCAGTGCGGGAAGGAACGAGTATGGATCCAAGATGATGAGACGGCCCACGCATTCGGCGGCAACGGCTTTAGAGTCATCGTTTGCCGCGGCGGCGGAGAGAAGGGTGTTCCACATGTCATTAGCGTACGACTGGAGATTATCTGCCGAGGAATGCGTGATGATCTCCTTGAGAGAGTGGACGAGGAGATAGCTGTCTCTTCCTCCCGCCAGGCGTTCCATAATTGCCGGAACAAACTTCTGAACATTGCCTGCTCCTGCAAGACCAAGAGCCACGGCGGCTGCGATGGGAACGTTCTCGGTGCCATCCTTCAAGTGAGCCAGGAACTTTTCTGGTGGGATAGGGAACTCGGTTCCCATCCTCAGACCAATCTCGCCGAGAACCATCAGTGCCAAACACTTGCGGTTCTCATCCGAGATGCCCTCGACTTCATCGACGAAGTCCTTGACTCCCACAATGAATCCTCCCTCATCACCGCCTCCACGGACAAGAAGTTGAGCAACAACCTTGGCTACTACGTTCGCGTCGCCCGTAACGCCCACATTCTTAAGTAGCGATTTCATAAGCTCCTTTTTACCAACCTGATCCTCTTCTCCGATTGTTCCCACAAGCGCGAGTAGGTTTTCTAGCACAACTCCAGACCCAAGCTGAGACTTGACCAGGTTGCATATATTCTTGACTAGCGCCTCGTTCAAGGTGATACCAGGATTGCCCGCCTCGCCATGTTTTGGGTTCAGCACCATGAATCGCAGTACAGAAATGGCCAGGGCAAGAAGTTGCATATCTCCGATAACCAATAAAGGCGTTAACTCGGCGACCAATTCATTCTTTGTATCAAGGCTTATCTTTCTTCTGAGGACGTCATTGGCGGAAATACTTCTCAGGGCGTCAAGACTTGCCGCCCTAAGCGACCGGTTTGCCTTGCGAAGTTGGGAGCCCAGCTCGGCCACAACTTTCTGCACCCACTGGTCCTCAATCTGATCTGCGTCCGTTGCCGTCTTTGCGATGCCGTCGACAGCACGTGCGGCACTAGCGCGCGTGGTTTCGTTCTTCAATCGCTCCAATAGTACTTCCAGTGCATGGAGTCGGGTGTGCGCGGGTATCGAGTTAGTTCTTCCGCTGGTCCTACTGAGCAACACACTAAGAGTGAGGATGGCTTTCTCCCGGACCTCAAGGTCAGTGTCCGCATTGTCGACCTTCTTGATTACAACGTCGTAGAGCTGACTGAATAGATCGGGGAATGCAGCCGCGTCGGGAATGGTGAGAAGTCGAACAATCGCCGTGACGGTTCCGAGAGCCTCGAAGGAGACCTTGTACCCAGTTTCGTTGACGGCAGCACAGATAGCAGGTACCGAGTCTTTCAGGTATGGACTGACAGATTCAAAACTGTGGTTCTCAAAGATCTTTGAAAACAAGCGAAGGACCTCAATCCTGACACTAGCTCCAGTAGCGGTAGCAGCGCTACCTCCGGGAGCAGATGCAACCACGACGTTTCCACCGGAAGCAAGAGCATTGCCTCCACTAGCAGCATCAACAAGAGCACCAATAAAGATGCTGAGCGACTGTTCAAACCCCCCATGAAGCACAGATACAATGGACGACAACAAAGTAATGCTGGCCTGCTTTGTCGGCAGAGTGATGGACTTATTATTGAGTAGTTTTCCGATTGACCTGGATAGCCGAGGGACCAGCTGATATAGGCTTTCTCTCACACCCTGCAAATCCGCTGGTGGTGCATCGGGCGCTGTGTCGGTATCCATCATGGAGGCATCGGATCCTCTTCTCACTTTTTTAGGCGGAGGTCCCATGGTACCTACCGGAGGCAAACCGGCACTGGGTGTGATGATGCCCTCCGCAACCTCACCAGTCTTCTTGACAAGTACCGTAGCTGTGGAAAGAATTTCGAGGCGGACGTTTTCTTCGCGCTCGTGGAATCTGTCGATTAGCAAAGGTGCAATCTTTGAATATGCCAAGCCACCCTTCTCGTTAATGCCTCGAATCAGGTCGCCAGCCCTGGTTGAAAGAACCGTAGCCAATAGCTTGGCCGCACACCGTCTAACTTTCCATGAGATGTCATCTTCATCCGAAAAGTTCCCGTCATCTTCGAACGCATCGTCATCATCGTCGCTTCCAGCACCGAAGCCCTCGTCATCGTCGTAGTCGTCTGCTTGTGTACCGCCCATCTCCTCGTCGTCGTCGTTGCCAGGGTCTGCGTAATTAGGATCGTACTTTAGGAACACCGTGCCAGCCTTGAGGAGGTTGTCGATGAATGGTCTCATCTCCTCCGTACAACAACTCTGGAAACTCTCTAACGCAACTAGAGCAGCTTCCCGCACCTCATCCATCTCCATATCCGGCTCATCTCCCAGCTCGCGGTTGGCAAGATCCTCCCCGTCCACGACAGAAAATACAAACGGCATTATCATCTTGAGGTAGACCCCAAATCTGTCTGGAATCCCCCTAGCCAAAGATCCAGTAACTGACACCAGCAAGCGCAGCCGGGTTGGGTTGAGATGCGTGCTCTCGGCGCGGAATGTCTCGACGAGGTGACTAATGAAGGACGATAGCAGCTCGTCCGGGGCATAGACGCACAACAAACTTAGTGCAGTAACAGCTCTCTTCTTGACCACACCGGATGTCCGATCGCTCTCCAGAAGGGTCATGACGGCAACCTGTAGCCTCTCGACTTCTGCACCGGTCAGGATCTGGCCGAAGCATCGCACCGTCTCCACCAACAGATCGACACTATCTAAAGTTGCCGCGGTTCCCTTCCCAGCTCCGTCTTCGGGTTTGAGGAGAACCATAAGTTTTGGGAGTAGCGTCTGTTGAACGGCTTTTATCGATGCATCGATGGCTGTCCGACTCGCTTCAGTTCGCGGTGGCGGAGTAGAGGACGATGCAGGCTGGCCTGCGTGGAGAGCAGCGGAAGATGCCGAGCTCGTCGAGGGCGATGGAGCAGGTCGGGGTAGATTTGAGATGATGGTTCTTAGGGCTGTAGAAGGGATGGATGGGTCTTGAGACGTCATTGAGAGGGTGGTAAGGCGGTCAATTAGAGGCGCAATCTGGTTCTCTTTGACCTTGAGAACGAGAGGTCCCAAGCTTCACAGTAGTCGTCAATAAATACCGTTGGAATCAGCAGGAAGTGAAGATTCATACCATTTGACAGCCAGATTCTGTACTTCCCCGTTTGCATCGTCCAAAGCCTTGACGACAGCATCCGTCAGCTTCGACATAGTGCCTGGATCGGTCTGAGAGAAGCTGAGATTCTGGGTGAGCATCCCGAGCAGGTCGTTGAGCGACATGAAACGAAAGTCGGAATCTGGATTGGACATCTTGTCCAGCAGACTGTTGAGGGCGTAGGCAGCAGGAGCCGTCATTTTCGCGGTGGTATTCGATGTCTTAGATGTGGTATCTTGGACGTAGAGATGGATTTATGGTGAAAGCGAGAGCCGTGTCTTCGTAAAAGTTGGTAGTTGTGGCAACGGAGGAGGCGGGCGAGTTGGTCGACAGGCCGTCTTTGTCTTATCGTAGAGCGGGGGAGGGGTGACGTTGGGGTAACTCAAGAATGGCCGTCGAGCACCACTTCGATGGGTTGCTTTACAGCAGTCCAGCCAAACAAATCTACAGTGAAGACAACAACGGTGAAAGAGGAATAAGGGGAGTAGATATAGACAGTGGAAGTGGGGAGAAGTGTCGATGGAGGACGAGAGTTGGAGTCGACGGGTAGCTTTCTAACTAAGCTATTAGCCTCATAGTTCGCGATGAGGCTGAACACTGCCACTTCTCTTTCAAACTCATCCAAAGTAGCGCCAATTCGGCGTAAACGAAGAATTGCCGAAACAAAGTGACCTCATCCATTCGCACCCGACTCCCTCTCTCTTCACTTCTCCTTTCCTCTCCTCACCACAACCATCCGCAATCCACCATCCAACACGACCAACCCCCTCAATTCCACCTGGAACTAGTTGTTCACAAACGCAAACACAATGCTTTTCTCACGCTCATCATCGGCTGTGCGATCTCTCGCCCGCCGCTCCCTCTCACCTCAATTGACCAACCGCGTTATCTCGCGCGCCGCTCCCCTGCGCAAATCTAGCTCGCACGCCTCAACTCCCACCGCCGGCTCTTCTGATCTCCCTTGGATCATCGGTGCCGTTGGGTTTACCGTTCCTACTGTATGTCTCACACCCGATCTCTCCCAATAAACGCCCGGCAGGATATGCTTATTTGAATCGGACCGACTGCAGTGTTACTACCTCCTGTCCTCTGGATCACCGAAGCCAAAGCACTCGGACCCTCATGCTCGCATGGACACCGCCTCCACCTCGCCCGGCGATAATGTGCAGACACACCCACCAGAACAGCACCAGCAGCTGAAAGCCCCCAGCGAGACGAAATCGGAGGCGGAAGAGAAGGGGGCTACGCCTGTAGGGGATGAGGGCGCATCCAGCGATGATGCTGAGGCAGATAAGGAGACCTTCGTCCCTTCGTCCGATGAAGCGGCTTCGGGTGTCAAAGAGACTGCAGCCAAAGTGGGAGAGAAGGCCAGTGATGTCACCGAACGTGTGAAGGAGGCTGCCTCAGATGCGACCGACAGCGCGAAGGAGAAGGCCGAGGGTGTGGCCGAGAGCGCAAAGTCAGCCAGTGGGAGCTCTGATGATGACGAGAAGACACCCCCCAAGAAGACCAGCAAGAACCCGCAGAAATACGATTCAGGCGATATTGCAATGAAGGATGCTGGCAGCATGAACACAACCTCCGGGAAACAGCAGGGCCTATCTAATGACGACACATGGCATGCGGTATGCTATGTATCTCTAGTTCACTCCGATAGATACTGACCTGAGTAGGTTCTCCACGAGCCGCGCGGCGATGCCATAAGCAAGAAGGCAGAGGGAGTGCACGACACCGCGAAACTCAAGGGCACTGTCGATGTCAACCGTCCAGGCAAATAAACGCGAGAATGTCCAGTTGCATTGTGTATGATTGATGTGTGTCGGAAAGAGTGTATGGATAGGATTTTCTTTCTCCCTTTCTTTCTGTTGTACATGATTGTCTTCGATTGTGGAGGCATTCGGCTGGGGAATATAGACCTATCTCTTTCTGTCTCGTATCGCCATTTCTCTATTCATCCCTATTCACAGCATCCGGGGATGAGTTATGGAATGCCCAGTACACTGCTGTTCGTTGGCGAAGATCCTCGAATTAACGGAGTTTGGACGGTTGCGTGAAATTTAAGACTGACGCCGAAAGGCAAAGGCATAATTTGTGGAGATGCAGAGGAGTTGAGGGTTTCCTCGGAATGGCGGTCATAACAGAGAGATGCTTACACGTGATTGGCCTCTTGGGTTGCGTGTGTCAGAAATCAAGCATTTTCCAAGACTTTCGATTGATATGATGGCGCGCTGCAGGTGCAGAAAGACACAAGTAGCGAAGTGAGCAAACAAATACCAAGCAGACAAGTACGGCTGCTTTAGATCTCATCTATCCAAGTGTTATTCTGTTCATAAGCGTTATTTCGGGCTCTCTCGTATATTTGTTGTCATCAGGGGTTTACGTCTCAAAACATGCGAGTTATTTACGTACACACCTCATACCTCTCAGCCCTCTGCTCTCCTCTCCCGACACATCACCACCAACAAGCCACATCTCCAAACAGGAAACACCGCCGACCCTCCATCGCATCGCATAGCAATCGCCCCACCACGACGACTCCTGTCGGCTCCATGGCTCACCGCGCCCAACTCCTTCCCCGCTAACTCCTACATTCGCCGCCCAATAACCGCCACCATCATGCCCATACAAAACTGGCGCGCCACGACCAGCACCACCCCGCGCTACACCGTCCCCGCCAGCTGCACCCCCTACGCGCTTCCCTCTGGCCTGACCATCCCTCTCGCGACCACCACTACAGTCCTCACCACAGCCCTACACGTAACCCCAGCATGCTTCACCGCGATCCCGACTTCGACCCCCGATGACAAAGGCAACCACGTCTCTGTGTCTGGCGCCGACCTCCGGGACCCCTTCTACGCCTCCTCCATCCCTATGGCCTACTCCATTGCCGCAACAACAACCCTTGCCTACCTCCTCCTCGCGCTCCTTTTCCTCCCCAACCCTCCCAACTCCCGCCCCTGGCTACAAAAAGCTGCCACCCTCTCGGTATGCATCTGCCTCACCATCGCCTTCGCCGAAACCACCAGCGTGCTCCGCAGAGAATACCTCTCCGTCGGCTCCTCCGTGTACTCCTTCACCAATGAAGCGCGCGAGGTTCGCAACCGAGTCGTGCGGGGTATGCACATAAAAATCGGGCGACTAATATCCGATCTCTTCCTATGGCTTGCACAGGTGCAAACACTAATCCGGCTGTTCCCACGGCAGCGCGAGAAGGTGGTGATAAAATGGGCTGGCTTCGCACTGATCCTTCTCGACACACTCTTCGGTGTGCTGGAAGCATTTGTGTCTCCCATGGCGAGCACAGATAGCTTCCTGGACGCTATCCCAGCGTTGTCATACCTCTTCCAGATATGTCTCAGCACTATGTACGCGGGCTGTGTACTGTATTATTCCCTCGCCAAGCGGAGGTTTAGCTACTTCTACCCGCACCGCCCGTTTGTCACCACACGCAGCTACGGCGGAAGAAGCATGTTCCTCGTCGCAATCCTCAGCATCGCAAGCATCATCACGCCGATCGTATTCTTTGTCGTCGACATCGCGCAGACGGATCTGGCGGGGTGGGGGGACTATATCCGGTGGGTTGGGGCGGCAGCCTCCAGCGTGGTGGTGTGGGAGTGGGTGGACAGGATCGAAGCGCTAGAGCGCGAGGACCGGAAAGGAGGCGTGCTGGGGAGGGAGGTGTACGACGAAGACGAGGATCTACGGTTTGTTGGCGGCCGGCCAGACGATGACGAAGCACCGGCTGCACCTCCAGCTGCGCGTGGCGGCAGAATGTTTACTCGCCGCTTGTCGCGAACGACGCTAACGAGCGAGAGCACACGGTACGAGGTGCGCCAGGTCTCTACCACCGACGGCCAGGAGATGCGGACGGTGCGCCAGGTTTCTGCTGCCGACGGCCAGGAAATGCGAACGCTCTCCCCCCCGCCCACACCGACCCCCCCGCCGCCACCCCAGCCCCCAGCCGAGCCGCAGAATACACACTCACGGTGGCCATGGAAGCGCTCCCGCGGATTTCTGGGAAAGAGCAGTATGAGCATGGCTATCCCTTCGCCTGGGCGTCGTCGAGATGGGGGAGGCGAAACTGCAGCCGCAGCCGGCGCAAGCAGTAGTGGCGGCGGCAGCAGAAGTACCGGGGAGGTAGAGGAAGCGACCCGGCGGCCGCAGCCGCCCAGCACCGTGACCAGCCGTAGCCCACCGTCTGAGAGTCCGGCATTACCGGTGCATATTATTCCTGCGCCGCCGCGGCAGAGGAGGACGCAGCCATGATTTGACGATTACTTTTGGTTTGTGATTGTTGTTTTGATACCGTGTATATATAGCCGATCATTTTTTGCATTGCTGGTGGGAGGAGGGGGAGGGGAGGTGAGAAGGAAGACTCGGGATTTTTATATGGGATTTTTATAAGGAGTGTTCTTGATGGGAATTCATCGAGTTGTAATATTCTCTGGCATCTCACGAATGACAACAACCAACTAACTCTGCCTGCAGGCGTCTCTTATTCAGGTAGCCCGTTACGGACACGAGCAAAACAGAAATTGATGTGATGTCGAAGACATCCACCCCGTCATTACCATCACCTTGTAAGACCCATCTTGCTAAGCATTAATTGGCAAGGTCATTCTTGCCAGAGCTCCCACGAAATATCTAGATGGTTTTACAATCCCTCTCATGATCAGCACCCCGCGATCCCTGGAGGCCCAGAACCGGTTCCTAACTAATAATATACTTATCAAGCAATTTTGCAATTTGTCTGATCCTGAGTAGATGTTGTCTCGTCCCCAGCTTCTCGGCCGAGCTTGCGAATGAGGCTCTGGCGGCTGGGCACGAGACAAGTAGATATTATTGACTTGGTATGGGAGTGGAAGAGCTTACGAACTAAGGGATAGAGTAGGGCTATGCCCTGTCCTCACCTCTCATCTCACCTCGTCAGGAAAAGTGGGCGACGAGGAGACCACGTAGATCGCGAACTAGTTGCCCAACTTCACCACCACCACTCCTATACATATATGAAACTTCTCTCCTAGCTAGCCCACCCACCAACCTAGCATTACCAAATCTCCGTTTGCATTCCCACGCCTCCCACTTCTTCCTTTCGACCATAGCTCTCTTTGCAAAGTTAGGCCACCTTAAAACCCTCAAGCCTACGAACATCCAATATTTTAAACTACCCAATGCCGATCATTTCAGTACATATCTGCACTCTTGTCTCGTCCCAGCCTCATTACCTTGCTTCCTACAGTAAAACAAGACACGAATGGCTACCACTGGAGTCTGGACATGGATCAATTTGCACCCCACCTCCAGCTTTAGTATTCGGGTTCTAATGCAAGGTAGATTCAACGTCCCAGAAAAGTTCGCCAAGACGGGTCGGGTGTTGGGTATCGATTCAACGGTCCGGTAACGGTCTACCAAAGACCGGAGTCGGGGTTGGATTCAACGGTCGAGTGACAGTCTACCAAACGACGGAAAATGAAGCGGAAAAGGGAATGGGGAAGAAGTGCGTGTCTTCTACCTTCACCTTTCACCCTATCAAGCGTAAGAAGGGGGTAGCCCGGAAGAGGTATGAAGCACTGAAGGCGAAGAAACCTGCTGCGGAAGGCGGCATTTCTGAGCTTTCAGTTCTTTGGGCCTCTTCCGGGTAGGTGGACCCAAGGAGGAGGAGGAGGTGGTGATGGTGGTGGTGGTGGTGGTGGTGAAAGAGGGGATGACCACCCCCCTTCCCCACCGTAGTGGAAGGGTTGGTGGCAGATGGGAGGGGAAATTGTTCATCCCATGACAATGTGTGCTGGGGAGGGACCTAGAATAAAGTTTTATTTTGTGCTCAACAGATTTTTTTTTAGATGATCCTGCCACAGCGTGATAATTGTTCTTAATAGTGATGGGCGCCATCCTTTCAATTCGGCCCTCAACCGCCGGCACGCCGCACCCCCTCAGCCGTCTACACAAGTGTTGTATGGCAAATTGCTTAGTGTCTCTACCCCGCTACGCTGGTAGGCATCCAGAACCACCAAATATTTATGTGTTCGAAACCCCCGTCGGAGCATTATTACAAGGCCTGTCTGTGCGATGATGGTAATGTACGCCTAGAATTAGTCTAGGGACTTGTATATACATCCCCTTCGCGAGTGGGTGGCATAAGATGTACACGTAGGTGTTAACACAGGATATATTACATAAAATGGGCCAGAGCATAGCAAACAGCTTCTAGCCAGAACAACTTCAGGACTGGTGGGCAATATACACCGTTGCGGCAATGGTACTTAAGTCCCATCTAGGTAGTTGCATTGTTTGGATATACCGGACACTATCCATGAGCCTTTCCTCTCTACATCAACCCTCAACTCCTGCTAATTCGGCCCGGCGCTGTAGCACCGGTATCACTAAGATACAGATGTCGAAATTACTGGATATTGTTCTGCACGAGGTTTATAGCCACTCTTGGCCGATATTAATCACAACATATCACCCGCTATGTATAGAGATGTCTCGTTGAACCCTAAGGCCATCCAATCTCGGAAGGTTCGAGACAAAGCTACGGGCCGACCCGTTTCGTCTGCAATACTATGGGAAGGCCCATGCTGCCATGTATAGGAAGCATTTGGCAGCTGTAAGACAAGACTGGTCTAGCTTTTGTACTACTACAAAGTTTCTATCCGATTGGTTTCCCCACAATGAACTGCCCCACTTTCGTGATACCACCTCGTTCTGCTCTGCAGATCTCCTTGCATGGATATACAAACTCCCGCAGAGTCCTCCTGCACTTTATTGTACCGAACTGTCTCTTTTTGTCATTCCTGCACGCACAAGCAACATGTGAGCTAGGAATTCGGTATCACAGCAGCGCTTGAGCCACGGTTGAGTGGAGAAATCAAGCGATGTCTCACGACATTGTGTTGAGTCCGAACACTAACCGCAGATACACGGGACTTGCTGCTACTTTAAGATGTAATTATTTGCAACACCACGTGGCGAGTAATCCACTCCCATATTCTACTACGTGCTGACTAGCTCGAGAAAGTTGATCAGCCGACTTTGGGCTATGCCAATACATTGTCTGGCACTGCGGATAAATCATAAACTACCCATTCGGATAAGCTTGTTCATCTGCACGGAACCGCCGATAGATTATTAATCTGTTCAGGTAGTACTCTAGGCAACTTACCGGTACTTTAGATCACCTTAGTTTCCATAATAGGTAGTACGAGTGCAATCCTTAGTCGTATTTATATGCCTCTGCCTTTGCCGTCATGCCCAAGTTCTCCAACCCCAATAGCAACCATGTACTCTCGTTCAATTCTCGTCTTTCTCACTACTGCTTTATCGTTCATTAATGCATCTCCCTTTCCTGGTGTCGTCATTGAGCGCGGAGATTTGAAAGCCTCATACGACTACATAGTCATTGGTGGAGGGACCTCCGGGCTTGTGGTGGCCAATCGATTGACCGAGGACCCTAAAAGTAAGCCGTGTCCCCAATTCCGCCCGGCGGCTAGAAGCTAACAACTTTCTTTATCAAGAATCCGTGCTTGTCATCGAAGCCGGAAAACTGTATTACCAGTCACTTACTCCCCGACTCAATAAGCTGACTTCTGCACTCCAGCATCCCTGATGACCAGGCCGATGAGATCTTGATCCCCGGTTATGTTAGTAAGGCGATGATAGATCCTGCCTACCAATGGGGGATAACATCACAGCCCGTTCCGACATTGAACAACAAAACATGGCCCGTTGATTCCGCCAAAATCGTTGGTGGTGGTAGTGCTATAAATGGAATGTTCTTCGACCGCGGTTCAAAGGAAGACTACGACAGCTGGGAGAAACTCGGCAATAAAGGCTGGGGATGGGAAGGATTGGAGCCTTATTTCAAAAAGAGCGAGACTTTTCATCCGCCAGACCCGGAACAGGCTAGAGAATTCGACATTGAGTATGATCCTGAAGCACACGGGTACACTGGCCCTATTCAGGCTGCATTCCCGAACTTCATATACCCGCAGCTGAGTGCGTTGTCCAGACATCGCATAGTAGCTATTTCACGGCTAACATGGAGTAGAAGCGATTAAGGACGCCATGAGGAAGTTTGGAATCCCGAATCCTCTAGACGGCACAAATGGCGATGCTATAGGAGCACTTTGGGTCTCCAATGCTATAGATCCCAAGTCTCAAACCCGCTCGTATGCGAAAACTGCATATCACGACGTTGCAGCACGAAGGAGCAACTACCATCTCCTCACTCAACAGCAAGTGACCAAGATCTTGTTCGACGCAAAGAAGAAAGCCACCGGTGTTATCGTACGGACTATTTACTCCCTTCTGACATGAGACAATTTTAACGTATGCAGTTCTCGGCCGGAGCTGATGCCGTTCGAAGGAAAGTCTCCGCTAAAGCCGAGGTTATCCTAGCCGCAGGCGCAATCCACAGTCCGAGGCTACTACAACTCTCGGGTATAGGTCCTAAGGCTCTACTGAAGGCGCACGGGATCCCCGTGATTGAGGACCTGCCTGGTGTAGGCTCAAACTTCCAAGACCACGCAGCAATAATCAACATGCCAAATTATACTGTCGTCATTCCCGAGCCCTACATTGACCCGGCAATAATGCAGAACGCTACATACAACGCACAAGTGTTAGCTGAATACAAAGCTAACCGGACTGGCCCATACACCGCCGGTGTTGGAAATGGCGCCTCGTTTCTCCCTCTGCCACTCATAGCCCCTCTCACGTACAAGTCCCTCATCAAATCCGCTCGCAAATCCCCGAGTTCAACTTATCTACATCCCTCGGCCCACTCAAGCGTCATTGCCGGATTCACCAAGCAGAAAAAAATCCTCCTCGACTCATTCGCAACTTACAAGGTGGCGGTGGACGAGTTTATAGTTGATGCCAATATTCTACCGATCGTCGCACTGATAAAACCACTCTCCCGCGGGATTATCGGGATTGGTAGTGCGGATCCATTCGCAGACCCAGAGGTTGAATGGCGCACCATAGCCGATCCAATAGATCTAGCCATCCTCGTTGAGAGTGTCAAGTTTGCGCGCTTGTTCATGGCCAGCGATGGACTAGACGAGTTCAAACCGGTCGAGACGTATCCCGGGGCAGATGTTGTTTCAGACGAGGCGTTGGCAAAAGAGGTGGTTAAGGCCCTGGTCCCGACTTTCATGCACCCGGCTTGCAGTTGCGCTATGATGAAGAGGGAGTTGGGCGGCGTGGTGGATGATAAGTTGAAGGTGCATGGGGTAGAGGGATTGAGGATTGTAGATGCAAGTGTCATGCCGCTCATTCCCGGTAGCCACTTGTCGAGTACTGTATACGCTGTTGCGGAGAAGGCGGCAGATATCATCAAGGGAATATAGGGGAGCGGGAGGCGGTCAAGTTTGGATTGTGGATGGGGTGTTGCAAATGGACATAATTTCTGTTTAGGCCTATATCTATGAATTTGATGCTTTTTGAAAGCTTATTAGAGTGTACGGTAGTTCTGCTCAGGGTTGTAAGCGAATCCAAAGGAACTTTATTATAGAAGCCTCTGGTTGGTCGGATATAACTATGAGATTGATGGCAAACCGTGAAGCAAACAAACCCCGCACCCAGTTAAGCTCGTAGGCCATTCCCAGGTTCACCCGTTTTATGCTCATGCAGTGTGGTGATGCGCGAAAGACGAGGGTCGTCAACTATTAGGTTTCACATTTCCGAGACTCAATAGGTACGCAATGGCATCATAGAATGTAATCTCTGGTCTCTGATTTGACCATCTTGCTATCATTTTCTACTGGGATTCCATCGGGTGCCCTGCATAATTGCCACGCTAATCTCATCTGTGCATAGAACCCGTTAAGCTCTCTTGAAGGCCTTTGGCTTGAAACCATTGATTACATTGCAGCTGCAATAGAGTCTAGACCCACAGAATTCCTACGCGCTCGGTATACAAACAGGTGTGATATAGCAATAAGAAAGGAACACTCTCCCTGAACTATCTCCGCATATTCTGTAATCTCCTATAAATGTGGAATAAGATCAAACTAGATTAAAATATTTTTTCTAGGACTCGAATATATGCAAGCCACGGCGCTTTGTGATAATTGAAGTAGATTCCAATTTCGACCTGTCTAGTAGATGGAGCTTCACCGAAGTCAGCTATGCCAAAAGAAAACACATGGGAAGTCGCACTGCTAGCTTGTATTAATATTGATGAGAAGAGGTATTTTTATTCTAGATGATAGAGCACGGCCGGGCCACGACTGAAGGCATCGGAGGGGTGAGTGCTCATGGTGGTATCTGAATTGCTTGTAGGAGCCACAAATCAAGTATTTCCATGTTATAAGCTGGATAGCGTATTGTCGAGTGTTGAAAATTGCACTCTGTGAATACCAAACGTGCACTTCTCGGATGCTCAGCACCCTTTCTTTAGCCGATCCGTACTGGAAAAGTTACTATACTCAGTGGAATGATCGAGACAACAAGAAGGTTATGGGGGAGAGTGCAGTTTTTTCGGGGAGCGTGGTGGTTGCGACTTTGCCGTGTGGGAGTTAATTTCGGGGCTTCGGGTTTTGTCAGATTCTTGGGGTCTTTGAGTTTTCATTTGCGCGGAAGCGGCTACGGAGGGGAAAACTGTATTTTAATATGCCATGGCCGCCAGCGGCCGAATGCAAAATGATTACAACAACAACAACAACTTCTCGGATGCTGGATAGAATGTTGAACATAGGTGAAATGGGAGGTTAATATCTACATCGACGTCCTAACTAACCATTCCACATTGAACACCATGTATGCACAAGCTCATACGTTATGCAACCGTTAATTGCACACCATTTCAACCTTCTTTCGCCGACGCGGCAAGATCTGAGATTGTGACAGCTTCCAGCCAACGGGAAGCTTGAATATATAACGCAGGGCATCTCCCAAGTCTTTGAACATTTCCTAGGCTGCCCACAGCTTAACAGGACATACTTTCTTGTTTCTTTCCTTTGTTGCTTATCTTTTACTAGAGACATGACTATCGTCAATTATTATTACCTTATATTAGAGAGATCTATCACGCATTGTGATTATTTACATTGTGATCCTTTACCAGCTCAATCACTCGTCCAACGTTAGTAATGACCTACCAGATCCAGAAAGGCATCCCTGCTGCTACACTACTCAAAAGTAAACAATCCTCCAGACTAATCTTGAACGTACGTTGATTTCCGCTAGCCAGTTCAGGAGGAAATGCCTCAAACTTAAGTCTTTTGTTTATGTTTTCCAGATTGTAGTTTAGCGGAAGTCGGTTGGCCAATGAGAGCACGATTGTACGTACGTTCGGAGACCCCTGTCGGACATATTATGTCCTGAACTTACGGCTCCGAACATACTTACCAACTCACTATCCCCTTGAAAGCCTTAGTACAACTTCTTGCCCCTCACAACGGCACTAAATACGTTCGTTCGAGATAAGTCTGGAGGTGCAGAACCTCGATAATCACCCCTCAACACAGCACCAAATCCTGCCGCCTATGCAACCCTCTCCGCGAGTGCTCCAAGATCCGATATCAGTACCACCATTCCTACCATCCACTCAAAAAACTCAAAAAACTCAGAAGCCATGCCAAAGGCTCGATTTACTCCTGGCCTACGCACACATCTGCACTGCCATCTGCGCCAACTTTTGCACTGCGTCACTCTAGCAGCGGCATGTGTTGAGTTCTCACACCTTCTTAGCAAAGTATGGGCGCTGTGATCTGCATCTTAACAGCTGAGATGTCTCCGGTATTCGTCCTGAACCAACATGCTGTGGATAACTTTGAGGAGCTCGTACAGATCGGGTTGTTTGGGTACTATGGTGCCGTGCTGGGATATGGGGGGTCTAAGGGAGGGGTTTAATTTCTAGTCTTTAGTTGTAGGGTCATAGTATAGATAGTACATAAAAGTATGTATGTATTCTACCTATCACTCCTGGAATTCAAATTCTTGCTACAATTCCAGTAGCAAGTGTCTTCGAATAAGTCGACAGTGTTTACGAGATCTAGACGCCAGTATACAGGGAATATTCTTCATATGTACATACATTCTGAGAGAATAACCTGACCAGCAAGCGCAGGCCCATCCAAGAGATAGAGTTGGGCTAGGGATCCGCCAACTACCCTCCGAGAAAGCAGCCTTTCACCTGTTACCATCCAATAGAGAGTTTGTGCTATCGGGCCAGCTCCAAAATTCCTGGCTTTGTCGATTTTGAGATTTTATAATACAGCAACCAAGTGCACTCCCTCCTTCAGAGCTGACAGTGGGCCAATCCAGGCCCCATAGATGTTTGGCACAGCTTCTTAACGTCTTTGTAAGACTTCTTGGTTTTGGAGCAAACTCTCTAATATATACTAACACTTCTCTAAAGTGTCAACAGGAGCCGCGGTGTCGGAGGAAAGTATTGGTAATCCATAGCTACAAGTTGCCCAAGATCTAGAGGGTGTAAGCGTTAACCTCCGGATCTTTCTCTAGGTGGTGTGTCAGGAAAGAAGTTACCGATGTTACCCAGAAAGCATATGGCATAGATTGGCATCATAGAATCTCACCTTAATCTATGATAGGATGTGATTTTACACCGTTTTCATTCTTTTCTTAATCTCCGTTTCTAAGCTATGAATTATCCGATTCATAGTGGGTATGGCAATCTCTTACGCGGAGTCGGGTGGTGAAATTCAACTCGCCTAGTCAGCAACCATATTGGGTGTGGACAACGAGCGGTTCTTTTTCTCGGGATCCACGAAATCCAGCCCGCCGATGACAAGACGATTATTATCATTCATCCTGACTTTTTTACCGCGTCCAGCGCGGTTCGCATGCCCCACCACAAAATCCAAGTCGCTCCGCTTCTGCGTAAATCTCCGTCACATCGTCTTGATCCCTTGAGCGCAGCTCCAATTCTCTAACCGTCTACAAATTCCCCAGAAATTTCCGTGGGCTAGCGGAGCTACGGAAAAGCACTACCTTACCTAGGTAGCTCGTCGTCGTCGTTGTCGTGCTGCCAACTCAGAAGCTTAGATACTTAGGCTGGGTAAGCGGCCGGTAGTATCATCTGCCGCGGGATCATTGCGGGGGTTGGGGTTGTGATCGTGGTAAATATATTATAGCACTGTACCTAATCCCAGGACGTTAAGAGCTTCATATGTGCGAGGTGCTTTTGTGTAGTTCGTACTCCTGGCAAATTGCAATTGGTGTAATGTAGGTTCTGGATGCTTGTGTTCCTAAACTGATATAGGATCGTGAAATGTAAATGGAAAGGAAGAACTGGTTCACAAGTAATCGAACACAGTACATAGCTGTTCCCCAATAACATGCAGCTTAACATGTCGACGTCGATCACAGCCGGCACGGAACAAAGTGCCGCCGATCCAAAAACTGCCCATTGGATACCTCAGTATCCCCACAATTCACGACCGAGCTTCCCCGCTCGGCCATAACTGCCGTCTCCTTCTGATTCGCAGGTTTGATAAAGCCAATTCTAATCTTCGATAGTGAAGATTTCAAGTATCGACAATTCTAATCTCTTCATTCATCGCTCATAAGACAAAGTAGTAAAGAAAAACATCAGCCCCCAAACAAGAAAGACCTTTTCCAAACTCCTTAAAACAACAAAGCAAAAAGAATCTAGCATTTCAGCAGCAGCTCGCTAACCCACCAGTCAGTCGAAAATATACAGCAGAGATAGGTATGTCGGGTGGTGTGTGAGTGTAACTTCTAATCAGTTGCAAAGAAAAGGGTATATCGTCCGTCTCCTCCGGCATTGTTGAAAACCGCCTTCCCCTCTCAATCTATGCAGCATCCCCATTGCCGCTCCCTATGCAGTCTCCTTCATATCCCTAAACGCCTTACTACTCATCTCCAGCACCGCCTCAAACCCCATGCGTCCCCTCTGCGCATTCTGCCCAAACCTTTCCACACTCCACTCCTCAACCTTTGCACACACCCTCGAGAATGCACCGTAAGCCGTGATCTGCGCGTCCTGCGTAAACAGCGTCCTCCCCTCCGGATCCTCCGGGTGTGGTGAGTACATGACGGTCTCCTGTACTGAGACGATGTTTGAGCCCGTCAGGTTCACGGAGTGGAGGGTGACGGTTTGTGTCGTTGGGTCGACTTCGGAGACTTCACGGACGTAGGAAACTTCGGCGCCGGTGAGCTTCAGGAGCCAGCGTGGCGCGCTCTGTTTACAGGTGATGAGACGTTCGGAGCGGAGCTGGGGGTGTTAGCTGGGGAGACAGGAGGGGATGGGAGCGGAGGGGACGAACAATGCCGGAAGCTGGATCGACAGAGTGGGAGAGGGTGTCGACGGCTATAACGTGGGTGGATTGAGTATTCCAGGCACAATATTTGCGCCAGTTTGCGATTGAGACGTTGCGCCAGGAGTAGTTGAAAGTGCAATTGTTCTCAAAGACTCTCATGACGTGTTGATGTGAGTGTCGTGTACTGTCGTGTGTGGGGGGAAGGAATGGGGAAGGACAAGAATCTGCGGGAGTTCTGGGCAGGATTTCGGGGTTCGGCTGCAGGCGCGCTCGAAAACCGACGACAGGAGCGAGCGACGAGAAATCTTTGGCGATGGGCTTGCCTTGATCCAGCCATGGGAGGCGATCCAACCGGAGCGAGGATGTCCAGTGCAGCGCCTGTCCGCTATCTTGTTGTCCGAAAGGTGGTAATGGCAAAACCCATCCCAGCGCATGCGTGAGCTGGAACATTCCTGAATTGCGTGCCTTCGAGTGTGTTGGTTGAAGCCGATCGTTCAATCCGGCCTCTCGAAGACCCCAACTTGCAATGAATTCCGATCAGGTCGAAGGTTAGGGTTCTCTTCTCCGTAGCGTACTTACCCGGCGCCAGTTTTTTACCCCACCGTCATTCCATGCCGCATCTCGAGTCTTTCAAAGCCACAACCACAAACTTCCCACCCAGCGACCAGACACCACCCTCCCAACATCCACAATGCCGTCAGCTGCGGTCCACCCCTCGACCGGCTTCACCGCCGTGATCCTCTGCGGCCCCGGCACATCCCTGCACCCCTTCACCGGCGCCGACAAAGACGACCTCCCCAAGGCGCTCCTCCCAATCGCAAACAAGCCGATGCTGCACTACCCGCTAGAATGGTGTGAGCGCGCGGGCTTCGACTGTCAGTTCCTCTCCCCTTCCCTCATCCCCGCTGACCAATGTAGCAATCCTCGTCCTAACCCTAACCGAGCACCACGCGGCAATCCAATCCTTCCTCCGCTCGCACCGAATCCAAAAGACACCCCTCTACGTTAACGCCGAAGCCTGTTCCTCCCTCAACGACAACCTCGGCACTGCCGACGTAATCCGTATTGCACACAAGAAGGGCTGGCTGAACTCCGACTTTGCTGTTATCCCCTGCGACCTCGTCACCACTCTCGACGGCAGCAAACTCGCGGAGTTGTGGATGACGATGCAGGCAGGGTTCGATGCTGATTTGGGACGAAGATCACGGAAGTACCGGAGCGCTGGGGACGGGGAGGACGGACGCCGCGGCGGGATGGTGGTGTGCTACGAGACTATGGGTGAGGGTGCCATCAAGGGACAGGAAACCGACTTCCTTATTACCGCACCCGTCGGAAACCCCTCCGCCTGCTCTGGCCTCCCCGACGGCGACGTCGGAATCCTACTCACTTCTGCCCCCTCCCACGCGTTAAAGGATATCTCTGAACTCCCACTCCGACATGGAATGATTAAGAAACACCCGTCGCTAACCTTACACTCCACCCTCCGGGACTCAGGGATCTACTTCCTCCCGCACTGGATCCTAAAATTCCTCGACCGCAACCCACGCCTCAACTCACTCCGCGAAGACGTCCTTCCCTGGCTCGCAAAAGCTCGGTGGCAGAACAAACGTCTTGCCGAGAAACTCGGCTTGCTGGAGATCCTGAGTGCGGGCGGGGACACAGATGATACCGAGGACCCGCCGCAAGAGGAGTATGATGTCGGCTCTATGAGCACCACGCGGAAACGCCGCCCCGAGACACCGGCCGACACCACCGTCCCCCCGATCACAACGTACTTCCCCTCCCCGTCTGCGCCCTTATTCATGCGCCGCGTCGACACCGTGCACTTATACCACTTCACCTGTCTCGCCCTCGCCAAGAGTGATCCCTCACAACCATCGGTAATCAAAATCGACCCCTCCTGTACCCTCGGCGAAAAGGCGATCGTCACAGGAATGGACTGTCTAGTAGCCGACAGAGTCAGTATCGGCGCGAAAGCGGTGGTGAAGAAGTCGGTTCTTGGCTCTGGATGCGTTGTGGGTAAGGGGGCGAGGTTAATGGGGTGCGTATTGATGGATGGCGCGATGGTCGGGGAGAACGTAAAGCTGGAGGGGTGCACGATCGGACGTAAGGCAACGGTGGGAAAGAAATGTGTGCTGAAGGATTGCGAGATCGAGGATATGTTTGAGGTTGAGGATGGGAGTAAGTACTGCTATATCCTGGGAAAGGGAGGGAGTGCTGACGATATGCACAGCCGAGGCGAAGAGCGAGCGGTTTGTGGCGTTTAGTGCCGAGGAGGAGGAAGAGGGGTCAGTGGGCAGCGACGGCGATAGCAACCACGACGAGGATCGCTCGGACGATGACGCCGCCGCCTACGATGACGCCGCCGCCTCCGATGACGACGATGAGGATACAGTCAAGGCGTATAGCGATGACGAGAAACAAGCTAGCTAGGGAAAAGTGTGGGATTGGCGCTGGGCGTTTTGCGTTTCGAATTTCTACTTAGATGGGCTAGATGATTGCGTTTCTAGATAACCTCATTCGCGCACTGTGGTTGATATCTCCGCTAGTGATTATTCTACATGCGTCGTCCCGGGGTGCATCTTATTCCGCATATCCGCATAGCACGTGGCGTAAGCCACCAGCGCCACATGTTACTCACCGGTATATTACTGTGCATTATTGGAGTATACGTAGCAAGTGCAAAGCAGAGGGGAGTAAGGAGTAAGGAGTAAGGAGTAAGGAGTAAGATAGAGAGCGAGGGTGCATTTAATAATTAATTGGCTTGGGGGGAGGGGGTGTCATGCAAATTAGTACAGTGCCGAAAGGTGGTAAAGGACGACGGTCTATGTCCAGACGAGTACCAATGAGAGCGCTAAGACAGTCAGCCGCGCTACATGGGACGGCATCCGCCGTGCACGGGGCGGGGAGACGAGTGATATCGATATGCATAGTCAGATCAACGGGCGCAAACCAATGTCAACCTTAAATGATGCGTTCGGGACAGGTGCCACCGCGGTAAGCGAATGATACTGCATTATCTTGTGTAGAAGGAGCAGCCCCGAACCTGTGGCTAGGATCGCGACGTCAGGCAGTTCCTTAATACAAATAGCGAGGAGACTGACGCAGAGTCAGATGGAGCGCGGGCCCCAAAGTGATATCATGTCCTGTACTCCTTGGCCAGACTTTGGCCAGCGAATCTACGCAAAATGAGAATAAACCGCAAGAAAAGTGATACCGTAGCTATATGATAGAGGCGAGTCATGGGTTGTTGTGGTGGTAGGTTGTTCCTTATACACATACTGGGGAGACACTGATGCAGAGTCAGATCAATATCGAGCAGGTGTAGTGCTATCGTAGCCTTGGCTATCGAATCAACCCTAGATCCGCGGTGTGCTATGGCGGACAAGCTTGCGAGTGACCACATCCAATAATGCAGTAAAACTGTGGCTGAATGGTCATGACTGGATCGTACGATTCTTATACACGTACTAGCGAGACCTGATGTGGAGTCAGATCGACGCTGGCCGGCGAATAAACCCCAAATTATGCATTAGAAACGTTCGAAATGTCAAATGAGAATGGCTGCAGGGAGGGGTTCGCGATACTAACGCAGTGTCAGCTCAGATCAGTATCGAGGAGGTGTAGTGCTATAGCATCGTATCCCTTGGCCAACGCTCAAACTAATCTAGATAGGGCATATCGGGGAAGGTGATGCTCGTAGTCCACCCGGTGAGGTAAAAGAGTGTGAGGCAAGGATTTCATAGCGGCGCATCAAGTGGGTCAAGACGTCAACCCATTACACTTACCGAGGGCACCAGATCGGCTAGAGACTCGACCTTGCGAGACGAAGGCGGGATATGATACCAGCGAAGCTCTGGCGAGGACCTAGAACTACGTGGGCCGGTGAGTCAACGTTAACCCCGGATGATGCGTTCGAAACGAGTGCCACCACGGTAGCGCGAAAGACGCCGATGCAGAGTCAGATATATGGAGTGCGGGTTCAAAAATCAGGTGCTGCACTTGCAAGCCTGTTCTAGAATATCCGGGGGACGGGTGATATCGCGGTATGTGGGGAGGAAGCATATCGCATCAATTCGTGTATAAGAATCAGCTAAAGTTGTGGCTAAATGACAAGTGAACCACAGTTCTTCGTGGCGTTAGGCAATTCCTTATACACGTACTAGCGAGACTAGACGCCGATGCTGTTTCAGATCAATGTCAAAGAGGTGCAATGCTATGGCAACCTTGCCAATCGAATGATTCCACCGTATGCTGTGGCGGACGAATGACCGCATCCAATAATGCACTAGAACTGTGGCTGAATGGTCATGACTGGATCATGAATTTCTTATACACATACTAGCAAGACCCTGATGCGGGGTCAGATTAATATCGAGGAGGTGCAATGCTATGGCACTCTAGATCTTGGCATTGAATCAACCCCAGATAATGCGTTCGAAGGTATGCTATGGCAGACGAGCCAATAATACACTAAAACTGGTTGAATGGTCATGACTGGGCCACAGTTTCGTATACACCGGTCCTATGCAGTGTCAGATAAATATCGGGGAGATGGGAGCAGAGGAACGCACCCAGGGCTGTGTGTAATACCTCTTTCTTTGACATCATTAGTAGTGAAGCAGACGGCAGTGGTTCATCTCTTGATGTCAGACTAGCGAGGAATTCATGGCTGCGTATAGAGATTGGGAATCATGCAAAGCTCGGTGCGCGGCTGGGGGACGAACTCGAGCGCGAGTGATACCGCAAGACGCTTATGCGGAGTCAGATCAACCGCGCGGACCCAAGTTCATGTGGTATACTCCCTGGCCAGCGATCAACCCACAGCCAGTTAAGCTCGTGGTTCATCTCTCGATACCACCGGTGAGGTAAAGAACATTGGGGGCGTGTGGCGAGGATTTATAGGCTCTATCAAATACGGCACAGAGACTGGGTATGTTGCAGAAAGAAGCCAACTCATTGCACTTTCCAATCAACTGGCCTCAGCATGAAATATGCGTGATCAATAAACCTCACTCAGCAAGAGGTTGGTGCAAATTGACCGGGTTCAATTTGTTTTTTTGTAATCGTATTACATTCGACCGCATGTATATCACGATTTCCGGGTCTATCATCTTTCTACTCTTTGCCCTGTCCATATCTATATAAATTGCCCATCCTCCACCACTCCAACCGTGGATACGCAACAGTGGGAGACTGCCCGTGGGGGATTAGGATTGGAATTGGAGGGTTGGGATTGGAGGACTGGAAGACTGGAGGGTTGGAGGAGTGAAAGATTGGAGGATTGGAGGACTGGAGGGTTGGAGGAGTGAAGGATTGGAGGACTGGAGGACTTGAGAGTTGAAGGAGTGAAGGATTGGAGGATTGGAGGACTGGAGGACTGGAGGACTGGAGGACTGGAGGACTGGAGGACTGGAGGACTGGAGGACTGGAGGACTGGAGGACTGGAGGACTGGAGGACTGGAGGACTGGAGGACTGGAGGACTGGAGGA
>Ga0307515_10005497_pt1 | contig 25643 bp, 22 predicted proteins | sample 17_EM_MG_FD_194513 | JGI IMG/M metagenome (GOLD analysis project Ga0307515, IMG submission 194513) | Populus trichocarpa ectomycorrhiza microbial communities from riparian zone in the Pacific Northwest, United States - 17_EM | ecosystem: Host-associated > Plants > Roots > Unclassified | place... | reverse complement strand
AAATTGCAAGCGTGTGCGGACTGGTCCAGACCAAGCCCGTCCAGTCCCAGACTGCCAGTCTTGGGCTCGGTCCAGTCCGACCTAACGGTTGGACCGGACCGTACTGAGCCCTACCCCAGACCGGGTCTGTCCGGACTGGTGGAATCATTGCAGTAGATAGCACTTAATGAAATGGCCGTTAAAAGCCGTGACAGAGACCGGAAGAAGGCTTCCTCATATATGTATATGTTTGAAACGCATACATGAATTACCCGCTTACACATCAAGCCACTCGTCGTTATAAACAGATTCGAGAGGAACCAAAGCTTTTAACTTGTAATCCACCAACCCTAAACAACCGATACCATCCACTAATCGCCCAGCCATCACCCTTGCCACTTTACCATACCAGACGTACACTGACTCCAGGTTAGCGACACAATCGTATTGGTGACAATCGTTCAAATAAACTCACATTCTACCATATACAACCATGTGACTCGTATTAGCAGCGAATAACCGCGATCTAGAAAACGTCGAAATACTCACGGACTACCACATCACATCATCAAGCTTCAATTAGAACTAGAAAACAGTGATGGTAAACAAAATGATTGAAAAACTTACGGACTGTCAAACCAAGTAACCGGGATAACGTCAGTTACACAACCATGTGGAAGGGGTTATAGAGGATCTCACAGACTATTGAACCAAAACGTTAATGTCAGGTTAACTATTCAATATGACTGAGGAGAAATGTCATGAAGAAACTCACGCGCTGTTGTATCAAGCCATCGGACTCAGCTTAGTCACTATCCAGCTCAGAGCAGTCATGGAGAAACTCACGCGCTGTTGAATCAAGCCATCAGGCTCAGATTAGTCACCATCCAGCTCAGAGCAGTCAGAGAGAAATTCACCAGCTGTCGACTCAAGCCATCCGGCCCAGATTAGTCACCATCCAGCTCAGAGCAGTCAGAGAGAAACTTACAGGCTTTCGAATCAAGCCATCGGGTTCAGATTAGTCGCCATCCAGCTCTGAGCAGTCAGGGTGAAACTCACGAGCTGTCAAATCAAGCCATCAGATATGATTAGTCACGATCCAACTCAGAGCAGTGAGGGAGAAACTCACCAGCTGTCGAATCAAGCCATCGGGCTAAGTTTAGTCACAATCCAGATCAGAGCAGTCAGTGTGAAACTCACTAGCTGTCGAATCAAGCCATCGGGCTCAGATTAGTCACAATCCTGCTCAGAGCAGTCAGAGTGAAACTCACCGGCTGTCGAATCAAGCCATCGGGCTCAGATTAATCACCATCCTGCTCAGAGCAGTCAGGGAGAAACTCACCGGCTGTCGAATCAAGCCATCAGGCTCAGATTAGTCGCCTTCCAGCTCAGAGCAGTCAGGGTGAAACTCACTCCCTGTCGAATCAAGCCATCGAGCTCAGATTAGTCACCATCCAGCTCAGAGGAGTCAGGGTGAAACTCACCAGCTGTCGAACCATGCAATCGGGATCAGATTAGTCGCCATCCAGCTCAGAGCAGTCAGCGAGAAACTCACTCGCTGTCGAATCAAGCCATCGGGCTCAGATTAGTCACTATCCTGCTCAGAGCAGTCAGCGAGAAACTCACGCGCTATCAAATCAAGCCATCGAGCTCAGATTAGTCACCATCCAGCTCAGAGCAGTCAGGGTGAAACTCACTAGCTGTCGAATCAAGCCATCGGGCTCGGATTAGTCGCCATCCAGCTCAGAGCAGTCAGGGTGAAACTCACTAGCTGTCGAATCAAGCCATCGGGCTCAGATTAGTCGCCATCCAGCTCAGAGCAGTCAGAGCGAAACTCACTGGCTGTCGAATCAAGCCATCGGGCTCGGATTAGTCGTCATCCAGCTCAGAGCAGTCAGGGTGAAACTCACTCGCTGTCGAATCAAGCCATCGGGCTCAGATTAGTCACCATCCAGCTCAGAGCAGTCAGGGTGAAACTCACTGGCTGTCGAATCAAGCCATCGGGCTCAGATTAGTCACCATCCTGCTCAGAGCAGTCAGGGTGAAACTCACGAGCTGTCGAATCAAGCCATCGGGCTCATATTAGTCACCATCCAGCTCAGAGCACTCAGAGAGAAACTCACTAGCTGTCGAATCAAGCCATCGAGCTCAGATTAGTCGCCATCCAGCTCAGAGCAGTCAAGGAGAAACTCACGCGCTGTCGAATCAAACCATCGGGCTCAGATTAGTCACCATCCAGCTCAGAGCAGTCAGGGTGAAACTCACTGGCTGTCGAATCAAGCCATCGGGCTCAGATTAGTCACCATGCAGCTCAGAGGAGTCAGGGTGAATCTCACCGGCTGTCGAATCAAGCCATCGGGCTCAGATTAGTCACCATCCTGCGCAGAGCAGTCAGAGTGAAACTCACTGGCTGTCGAATCAAGCGGTCAGGCTCAGATTAGTCACCATCCAGCTCAGAGCAGTCAGCGAGAAACTCACTCGCTGTTGAATCAAGCCATCGGGCTCAGATTAGTCACCATCCAGCTCAGAGCAGTCAGAGTGCAACTCACGCGCTGTCGAATGAAGCCATCGGGCCCAGATTAGTCAGTATCCTGCTCAGAGCAGTCAGGGTGAAACTCACAAGCTGTCGAATCAAGCCATCGGGCTCAGATTAGTCGCCATCCAGCTCAGAGCAGTCAGGGTGAAACTCACTAGCTGTCGAATCAAGCCATCGGGCTCAGATTAGTCGCCATCCAGCTCAGAACAGTCAGAGTGAAACTCACTGGCTGTCGAATCAAGCCATCGGGCTCGGATTAGTCGTCATCCAGCTCAGAGCAGTCAGGGTGAAACTCACTCGCTGTCAAATCAAGCCATCGGGCTCAGTTTAGTCACCATCCAGCTCAGAGCAGTCAGGGTGAAACTCACGAGCTGTCGAATCAACCCATCAGGCTCAGATTAGTCACCATCCAGCTCAGAGCAGTCAGGGTGAAACTTACTCGCTGTCGAGTCAAGTCATCGGGCTCAGATTAGTCACCATTCAGCTCAGAGCAGTCAGTGTGAAACTTACTCGCTGTCGAGTCAAGTCATCGGGCTCAGATTAGTCACTATCCTGTTCAGAGCAGTCAGGGTGAAACTCACGAGCTGTCAAATCAAGCCATCGGGCTCAGTTAGTCGCCATCCAGCTCAGAGCAGTCAGGGAGAAACTCACTCGCTGTCGAATCAAGCCATCAGGCTCAGATTAGTCACCATCCAGCTCAGAGCAGTCAGGGTGAAACTCACGAGCTGTCCAATCAAGCCATCGGGCTCAGATTAGTCCCCATCCTGCTCAGAGCAGTCAGGGAGAAACTCACGAGCTGTCGAATCAAGCCATCGGGTTCAGATTAGTCACCATGCAGCTCACAGCAGTCATGGTGAAACTCACTCGCTGTGGAATCAAGCCATCGGGCTCAGATTAGTCACCATCCAGCTCAGTGCAATCAGCGAGAAACTCACTCGCTGTCGAATCAAGCCATCGGGCTCAGATTAGTCACCATCCAGCTCAGAGCAGTCAGGGTGAAACTCACAAGCTGTCGAATCAAGCCATCGGGCTCAGATTAGTCACCATCCAGCTCAGAGCAGTCAGGGTGAAACTCACCGGCTGTCGAATCAAGCCATCGGGCTCAGATTAGTCGCCAGCTCAGAGCGGTCAGGGTGAAACTCACTGGCTGTCGAATGAAGCCATCATGCTCAGATTAGTCACCATCCAGCTCAGAGCAGTCAGGGGAAGCTCACTCGCTGTCGAATGAAGCCATCGGGCTCAGTTTAGTCACCATCCAGCTCAGAGCAGTCAAGGAGAAACTCACTCGCTGTCGAATCAAGCCATTGGACTCATATTAGTCACCATCCAGCTCAGAGCAGTCAGGGTGAAACTCACGAGCTGTCGAATCAAGCCATCGGGCTCAGATTAGTCACCATCCAACTCAGAGGAGTCAGTGAGAAACTCACTGGCTGTCGAATCAAGCCATCGGCCTCAGATTAGTCACCATCCAGCTCAGAGCAGTCAGGGTGAAACTCACTCGCTGTCGAATCAAGCCATCGGGCTCAGATTAGTCACCATCCAGCTCAGAGCAGTCAGGGTGAACTCACCGGCTGTCGAATCAAGCCATCGGGCTCAGATTAGTCGCCTTCCAGCTCGGAGCAGTCAGGGTGAAACTCACTCGCTGTTGAATCAAGCCATCGGGTTCAGATTTGTCACCACGCAACTCAGCAGTCAGGGTGAAACTCACTCGCTATCGAATCAAGCCATTGGGCTCAGATTAGTCACTATCCAGCTCAGAGCAGTCAGGGAGACACTCACTCGCTGTCGAATCAAGCCATCGGGCTCAGATTAATCACTATCCAGCTCAGAGCAGCCGCGAGGTTATCTCACATGCTGCCAAATGATGCAATTAATCACTATTCGGCTCAGAAACATTTGGGATTAACTTACTGACTACCGAAACAACTCAGCGAGCTCAAGTTAACCACGTATAATCAGTAGCATCGAAATATTAGTCGTGACTCACATCCTACCGTGCATTAGTTCCGCATGATTTGTCAACCTGTATGGCAGAACTCACATTCTATTTGGTCAAACCGAACGGCTCTGCTCAGATATGCATATCATTAAGGGAAGTCCTCAGTGCTACATACCGTCTACGCAGTACGCATTTGTTCCAATTAATTTCACATCATTACCGGGCTAAGCAGTCATGGAAACGCTTACCCTCTTTCCAACCAAGCCAACGAGTTGATGTTAGCAATGTTTTCACTTCGGGAGTGGTGATGTAGTTGGGCAAAACTCACTTACTATTAAACGAAGCCACAGATTCTAGTCAGCAATGGATGAATACTGAGGCTCGGAGACACTCACGAGCTAGAGGGCCAAGTACACGCCATTAGTTGGCCACTTATTATCGTCATGTGCACAACAGTCGGCGACTTACTCACTGTTAATCCAGTAGGTGGTGGTCTTAGGTTAATCAAGTATTTTTGCCACGTTCAATAACGGATTCAAACTTACTTTCTATTGAATCAGATCATCAATCTTAGGTCAATCTTTTATTGTCGGGACCAGAATCAGATATGAGGATTACTTACGGGCTGACCCATGAAATGTATTAGAAATACTTATTTACCATTTGGGGCTCTGCTGCGGAGCTAAGGACCAAACTTACAACTTCTTAACAGCTATTTGCAGTGCTGTCACCATACAATTGTTCGTTATGCTTTTCTTAGCTCCCTGCTCCACTAGCAGTCGAACAGTGGCCTCGCTTTCATTCTCCACCGCATGGTGCAGCGCCGTCCATCCGGAGTTGTCCTTCGCATCTTTGTCCACATCTAGGTCAAGAAATAGTCGTGTAGCTCCGGCGAGCCCTTTCTGTGCTGCAATAATCAAAGGCGTCTTCCGTTCGGCGTGAGGGGCATCCTGTGTACATGTAAGCAGCAACGCCTTGAGTACGTGAGGTAGCTTTGGTTTTGCAGCGGCATCAAAGATACTGTATTTCATATTCTCAGAGGTTTGTTGATGTTCGTTAAAAGGGATTACTTGTCCGTAAATATGTGCGAATTGAAAATTGATGAAGCTTCCTAAAAAGTAGGAGGTTTGATTATCGGCCAATTGTCGGATCAGTGAGGTAAACAGTTGGGCGATCTCCTCATTCCAACCGCAGATGTCATGGTGGTCTTTGATATAGCGAATTGAATATTCAACCAATGGCCACTCGTTTAGATATTCAGCATAGGCTCGAAACTCTTCTTGACTCCAACTCTCGATTTTTGAAAAATAATCTCGCATGCGGGGGCTTGAGAAACAATGCATCAGACATTGAATCAAAGTCGCAGTTATCGCTTTGTGGCCCATATCACTGATCTCGAACTTTAAATTCGAGGCGTCTGGGACGGTCCGGATCACGAACTCGCGGGCAGTCTGGTGCATGAATTGAACTGTTTCATTCTCTGCAAAAGCAATCAATTTTATAATGCGGCTCTTTCAAGGGTACACACCTTTAATTTCCAAAAAGCTTCCCCCACAGTACTCAATTCGCCTCTTGACTGCAGGTATGTCTTTCTGGATGTCTTCATAGGAAGGGTTACAGACATCCAGCGTTGCAAGGGCGTCGCGCAGTTCTAAGACTGTAAGAGGGCGTTGAGCGAAAAGAACAAATCGGAAGACCATTACTCCGTCTTGGATGACCTCAGGTTGACGTTCCTCCAGCCTACGGAACATATCCTTGTAGATATTCTCTAGATCTTGAGGAATGGCTTCCAAACATTTTAAGATTTCGGCATCGGGACGACCCCTTTCGACGCGCTTCAGTAGTTCAATTTTAACCAAGCTCACCCACACAAAAACCCCCTGAGCGTTGTGGGTGATATACTCTGAGGCCTTGCGACGAAGGACTTCACCAGACATATGGAGATCTGTCTTCAAAAAATCGTACGCAAACCTGGCAATGTCATCCTTATTCTGATCCTGCATGGTTATCACATTATGGCATTTCCCGATCCGGTATGTGAGCTCTGAAACAGGACGACTTGCCACGAATACTTTTATGTTGCAAGGGTTTGCATCTGAACAAAGCTGGCAAATCAATTTTATGACGCTGCGTCTGTCGTCTTCTTCAGATTCGTCCATCGCGTCAAGAATGAGGTAAAGCGGTTTCTCTGGGGGATGGTTGGCGAACGAGGATAGAACCTTCTTCAGGGATTCGTATGGCCATTCTGAGTGGGAGCGATGTCGAAAGTCCCGGAATTCCTGTTGGAAATGAAAAAATGCCGATTCGTCCTTTTGAAGTATACTGTGGAGAATTGACCGTAGCATATTCTCATGGGTACTCTCCAGTACAGTACCACGGAATGTGTAGAAGTAATGAACTACGGCACTTGACCTGGCATTTGGTACTCTATTCGTAAGGTTTTTCTCGAAATATTTCGCAAGAGTACTTTTCCCACTGCCCGGCTTCCCCTCGATATATAGCAAGCTGGAGGTTGTGGATGTTGACCATTTTTGGTATTGTTGATGTTCCCAGATCCACTCTAGCGAACCGTGATGCTCGTCTGAAATTTTGTCATATCGCGTATCGTCATGTTGGAGAAAACGAAGACACTCTGGATTAGCTAGTTAGCTAGGGTCTAGACATAAGGGTGGTGGACATGTATACCCTTTCGCTCCTTGTCGTATTCGATGCACAGCATTCCATAAGGTATATTCTGGAGTGGGTTGTGTTGAGTTGTAAATAGAGCCTTGAACTCCACTGTACCCTCCATAATCAACTGGATGAACGGCGCGGCAAAATCCTCCCACAAGCCATCGACTATGATCGAGAGCTCTCGAAGCCCTGCTTTCCTAATAGCTTCCACTAAAGCTTCGACCTGCTCATTATCTGGAGCATCATTTAGAATCCTCTTCAATATCGTATCCCTTGGATCGTCCTCCCTGAAATTCGGCAAGCCTAGCCGCAAACATCCGTCTACCATAGTGCTGAGGAAAGCAGCTGCGATAGAGTTGGCCTCTCCGGTGCTTGAACCGCTGACAACTTGATGTAGTAGTGTGTTTGTGAGACTGGTCAAACACCGAGCTTTTGGTGCGGATGAGCAGAAAAAGTACAACACAGGGAAGTTTGCACGAAAGGCTTTCTCCTTAGTCAAATGGATGATGTGCGAGCAGACCTCCGTCATTCCACGGCCATATGGTGCACAGAGTAATAGTGCCCCTTGAGCGTCAGTCGATTCCCATTGCGTAAAGTCGATGTTTTTGGAGACCCAAAAATTCCCCGGCTTGTTCCGGTCAAAATGTGGGATCGTGGATCGATACTTGTCCTGATCGATGACAGATAAATGGCCTGAGAGAATATCCCAACTGGTCGTTCGAACTGGAGCCGGTTATGGTCAGTCATAAGAATCATTATATATGTTCCTCTCTAATCAAGACTACGTACCTAAATTTTGCAAGACTCCGTGCATTCGAGCGTCCATTCGAGGGCCGGGTTGCGGGGAATGGTAATTGATACCTCCTAAACAGTGTGTCAGCCGAAAGTGTTGCCCATTGCCGCGCACAACAGATTGGCACACCAAATGTTACGGGTCCATTGAATGTCGGGTGGTTGGATTCATCGTGGTTGGCGTGGCTGTAGTTACGAGGGTTGTTCTCAGTATTGTTGCTGTTGGTCATGGTTGTGTTCCAGCTGCTGCTTGTGTTGTGTCGGGCAGTGGTATTGCGGCTGATGGGCGCACGGCTGATGCTCCGTCCACCAGAGAGATTTTGTGGGGCGCTTAAGTCGGCGGATCGCATAGGTACAGGAGGGAAAAAGCCTTCTCGCCCCAGTGCTGGCTAGTATATCATCGTTAGTTAGATCTCGACGACATCGGTAAGGTAATACCCCAACCGTCACATTCAATCCACCACAACCCTGATTGTGCCACTGCTCGTTCCCCGGCGGATCCGGCTGCTCGTCCCGTGGTCGATACGTCTGCTCATTCTCTGGAGGATCCGGCTGCTTACGTTTCTCTCCTCGTCCCGAAAACGGCATTTTGAGATATTGCTGAAGGTCGATGAATCGAGTCAAAATGGAAGGTAAGCTGTGGTTAAGGTGGTTGCGGGCGCAAAGTACTTAGTAGATATCTTAGGGGAAGTTGGTAGTGTTATTCTATTCTTGTTGCGTGGAGGGGTAGACGGAAGTGGTGGGTTGCTCAAACATGTGGATTCTGATTATTGGACGATTGCACATTTGGAGGACGGATCAATGAGAAGCTAGCCTAGCTAACCAAGTTTTGGCGGCAATCATACATTCATGCATGCGCACATGCTCCAATGGCAACTTTGTCTTTCGTTACACGTTCACCCGCTTTTGTCCTCTAGCATGGATGTGCTGAGCGTGTTGCAAGGATTACATGGACTCGGAGTGTCTCAGAGTAGTTGAGAGAGTTAGGCACGTTGTCGCTAGTCTCGGAGTCAGGATTCCCAGACTACATGTCACCCCACACTCATATGCCTCTTTAGGCTAGCTTATCGTAGATAACAAATGCAACACACCTCCCCGCTGCTAATATCGGTACGATTGCCTGCTTAATCTCCCCGAACGCTCGATTAAGTGCATTAGTACCGCCTGACCACAAAATAATTCGGCTGGATTCTGGTGCATACATCAGCAGGTCCTTCCCTCCCTGCATTTTCCAATCGCTGGTTAACAAAGCTGAACTAACCATAGCAGTTGATGACTCTTAGCGAACGACAGATCAAGCTCTGTAGGAATCGGGGAAACATCTCTGCGTCCATTTATAAAACAATCATGTGATCCCCAAGCTCCGTCCACTTTCGCCGCCCCCAAATAGGGCAACCAGATTGTACTTATCCTACCATCACTTCTTCCATGTCGGAAATGTCATTGACAGGGTCAAACAACCGACTGCACCCGTATACCCTCTCCCAATAGGAATATTCCCCACACCTCCACTGCCCTAAATGGGCATCGTATTCTTTCGCCCATCCTATTCTCTCGCCCATAACTGAACCGTTCCTTCGCAGCAGTTCAATCGCCCTTCCACCACCGCCATGCCGTAGGCCACCATCCCACAAAACCACAGAGTCGTAGTTCAAATTAATTCCCGTTTCTATAATGCCGAACGCACTTCGTGAGCTTCTGTCAGTTTCTATCGTTCGTTCGTTGATCGTTCGTCGTTCGTCGAGGTAAATCCGCTTGTAGATAAATCTCCCTCGTTAATGGTCTTCGCAGACTTAGATGTATCGTTTTCTTGTTAGGGAGTGAAATTTTCATCTTGTCGTTATAGGATTTCCTGGACGACAAGAATACCTTCTGGCGTTATGGTCAGGATCTATTCTTACAGATTTTTATTGGCCAGCGCTGTTGATCCTCTGAATGTATGCTATGCATCAACGTGCCGGAAATGCATTGTTACTTTGGATGCTAAAAAGACTTGTTGATTAACTGATCTTCTCGAGGCCTAAAGGCCGGTATATATATACAGACTTGACTCCTATATCCATAGTCGTATCTATATCTATACCCGTTTGCATATCGGATTGCACTAATATGAACCGCTCTTCTGATACATATGCTCATAAGAAACACCAACTGCTTATGAGCCAGCAAACAGACCTGAGACTGCAGACGGAGCTGAGGCTCACGATGCAGGTACACACGCAACATTCATTGTTGCATGAACCTGACCGAGCTGAGCTTCAGCTGAGCTGATGTCAAGGCATACAGCCGGTAGGGCATAAGGCACCCAACTACCTTGTATATATCTCGAGTCTTTCTCCTGCTCTCCAGTCTCGTTATCTTAAGTCTATTCACACGGTTCTCCCCTTCCATATTTCAACATGCATAGCAAAGATACATACGAGTGACAACTCATGCACCCGGCGATAGCCCAAGCGTATGTACACTTAGAAAAGGCACTTGGGCGGGCTACGGGCTGGAAAGCGGGATGGTATGGGCACGTGCAGATATCAGAGCTGTTTTCTATGGTGATATGCGATCAACCGGTGATGGACTTCCTCGCAGTAACGGAGGTGGGAAGTTCCCCCGGCGCAGAGTAGAGTAGTAGTGATGTTTGTCTTTCTCTAAGGTTTCTTTTGAGTTTGATTGATCCTTTTCGCCCTACTTTGTTAACGGGGAAGAAGAGTAGTGGAAGGGGATATCCCCACCTAGCCGGCTATCCAGAGGGGGAGGGGAAGCGGGCTCTGCCATACTCTAGATAGAGTGAATGCAGTATGATTAAATCAAACAACGTGCACTGGAAATCTTCCGAACCCAAGCGCACCTACAAGTGCACCTAGGTAGCAGCTGAAGGTACGTGCACTCGAAGTGTTATAAGCAAACCCCAGTCAACTTGTAAGGTGTACTGCTTCAACATGTTAACGTTATAGGAGTGCTGTGCACTCGGCAGCATCACTTAGACGTTTTCTGCCGTCGTGCAAATGTCTCCTCCTCCTCCCGCTTCTGTCAATCACCTCCCTTAACGCCGTAGTTACTCCCCTCCGCGTACGTTGCCATCACCGGTGCCGCCTTGTCGTTCTCCATGATGTCCGCCATGGTCTGTTGAGCATCGTTCCCTGCTTCCCAATTTACCGCATAGCAGCTCCAAGTGGTCACCTTTGTGGCGGAACAGACGGGATTCGTTTTATGCTAGCCGATCGTCCCCACTCGACCAACCGCTCGGGTGCGGGTTCTGGTCCTACTCCGCAGATCTTTCCCGGGGTCGTATATGTCTCGGCCAAGAACATTCACCAGTAATGGCAACGCTTTAATTTGTCACGTAGGCCTCGGTACTGCCTCAGATGCAGTAGGCTGACGAGTTCATTTGGAACTTCTCATTCGCGTCCAAAGTAGAAGGGCTATCACCGGCGATGCAAGTCAGTGTAAGGTGCAAAAAGAAAGTTTAAGTCTATTCTCAGAGGCTGACAGATATATATACAAAAAGGTGACACCACCTACATGCACCGACCGTACTCACTACCTCCTGTTGTCTAGAAGATAGTTTCTGCCCCGGAGAAGAAAACCGTTTTAACTCCTCCACAATTTCCAATATCTAACATCATTCCAATCTCGGTTCATAACCCGCTCAGCAGCCGCATCTGATCACCTAGCTCGGCCTTGCGCTCCCGCAGGACTGCACCCGCTTGACTCAGTTCCCTGACTCGGCCCAGTCCATGTTCTGCTTCTTGCGCCGCCTTCGCATCGACCGGTCCGTATGGTGTCAATCGGTTGGTGTTGAAATGGATAATAAAGTTGCCGGCTCCCCGGTAGTCTCCATCGAAGTTACTACTTCAGCATCCCCGGTATCATCCCCCGTTGTAATCCTCCCGCCGGCATTTCACAAGCGCAGGAGTCAGACTCGGGGTCAGTGTCTGTTTCCATGTCGTAAATGTCTGCTCTGAAGGTCTCTGTCCGGATCACATACCTAGCATTTCCTCCGGCGGTACTTCTTAGCAATTCTCGTGGGCGATATCTTCCCAAGTCTCATCCCGTCTGCATTTGCTATGGCCCTATGGCTTCAGTTACGTTGTCGTTCTCGTTGCCATTTCAACAGTATGCGGTGCCGATCTTCCGATTTTCCTGTAGTCTCGAAACTCATCCCGTTGATGCGTCGTTCGACTATCGTGTTCTCGTCTCATGTCGCAATAGGTCCTCTCCATCTACTCAATGTGCGTAATGTCTGTTCTCGATCCCGCCGGGTATACTACTTCTGCCCATACTGCTACTGCGAGTGCCAACGGGACCGCCCTAGTAGACATCGACCACGGCGCAGAGGGGAGAGATGACAGCGGCAAAGCGACGACAGCAGTGGGGTAAATCATGCCGGTGCAGGGTATGGCGCGCAGTGGAAGACGGAGTAGATGACGACACGGAGTATACGGCGGTAGAGGTAGATGACGGTAGAGGTAGACGACGGCGGAGGGGTAGACGATGGCGGAGGGGTAGACGACGGCAGAGGGGTAGACGATGGCGGAGGGGTACACGACGGTAGAGGTAGATGACGGTGAAGGTAGACGACAGAGTGGACGTAGACGAGGGTGGAGTATGCGGCGGCGGAGGAGTAGACGACGGCGGAGTAGACGACAGCTGAGGAGAGAAGAGCGGAGGGACGGCACTTCGGTGAAGGGGGCTAGAAATGATGCAGTGACTTGTGGCCGTTTATTTGATGCAACACTCCCTCATCCTGCTCACTCCGTAGTTAGTAAAAATTACTCGGAGCTTATGTCAATGTCCGCCCAGGCCTGACATCGGCAAGTTCGATAGACCTAATATTGTAGTAGTGAATTATAGGTCGCGCTGTGAGAATACCCGGTGTAGACAACATGGACGGAGGCGTGCAAAATCAAGGAGTCGCTACGCGGGGAACCTAGAGTAGAACGACATAGACGACGCGTAGATGTGGATTCAGACAGCGGCGGTATGGACAAGGCCGAAGTCAAGAACGAGGGTAGATGCGTGGGAACCAGATGGCTGTAGGGTGCGATCAGGCGTCGACAAGTGCGGGGGCGCTGAAGACAGATCTCGATGTGTACCGAGGCATGGGAGAGGAAGGACGTGAGCAGATGTTGACCAGTGTATAGGTGTGCACAAGGGCGGCGGAAGAGAGCGATATCGACGTTGACATTGTGATGCAGTGGAGTTCGAGGAGCTGACAGTGGATTGGATGAAAGTATGGGAGAATGCGGCGGAATCAAAAAGCTTCAGGGGTATCGCACTTAGGAGTAAAACAATTCCGAGACGTGTTCCATGCACGCTTGTCCATTCTAGGAAGCTCTTTGCATTTACTTACCGTTTTCGGAGGTCGCCGAGATTATCTTGCGAGAGACCAAACAATACAAGAAACGATCATCTTGCTCCCACCAACCATTTCAGGCTACCGGAAAAGGTAAGCGAACGCAAAGAGTTTCCCAGTATGGTCCAGCATGCATGCCGCTTCTCAAGAGCAGAATCTATGGAACGCGGCTCGGAAAATTGGCTTTGGTTGTAAAGTACATACAGTACCATACCCCGAAGCCTTTTGGCTCCCAATCCAAGGCCTCCATCCACAGCATCACAACGTCAATTGCTCTCTTACACTGCTCTCGTGCACGCCCCCACATTCGCCAATACCTGATCTCGTACCTCTCTCTCTCCTCGTCCATGCCTTCTCTCTCGCTAATGCCTCTTTTCCTACACCTCCGCAACTCTCCTTACCTCCCCCCTCATCCATTCCTCCGCCCTTGTCCATTCCTCCGCCCCACATCTACGTGTCGTCTGCTACACCATTCAATGCTAGGCTTTCTGATGTACTCCTGCGCAGCAGGAACGGCCAGACTCCTCTCGATTGTCCACGTCTCTGTCGAAGCCGTTGTCTGCAACGAGTATTTTCATTGCGCCCGTCGATCCGTCTATTTCGTGTCTTAGTCTACTCCGAGTCCTCGTCTACTCCGTCACTTCCTCCTCTACTGCGCGCCGTCGTCTACGCCCTCCTCCGGCATCATCTACCCGCTGGCAACTATCTCACTACCATCGTCTCTCGCCCGCCGTCCTCTCTCCTCCGCGTTGATGTCTACTGGGCTGATGGAGGTGCAGCTAGCATCCGCAATAGCAGTAAGGGCAGAAGCAGCATACCCGGTGGGATCGAGAATGGACTTTACGTACTTCGCACACCCGCTTGCCAGTAACCGGTAAGTGGGAGCAGGGTGTGTCCTCTTTTGCTTGCTTATCTTGAGCAGTTGAATAAATTGATCGATGGGACCTACGGCGACTCAAGAACACAGTAGCCGGTGCCTACTCTACACAATTCACTCCCTTACCGCAATCCCGGTGTCACTAAAGAGCAATTGAGCAGATAGGGAGACTTACAATAACACGAGACGCGAGCACGGTCGTTAAACGACGCATCGGTGGGATGTGTTCGAGTTCGAGTTCATGTTTGAGACTACGAGGGAATCGGGCTACACTGAGATCGAAATATGGCACGCTGCTCGGGATGACAACAACGACTACGTAATAGAAGCCATTTGAAACGCGTACGGGATGGAACACAGACCGGGAGTGGGGAGGGAGATCCCTGCAGAGGTACCGCTTGACGGTTATGGTTATGTACAGATAGTACACGTGAAGCTTCCGGTGTATTATATTGCTTGCAAAGAAAACACTTCTCAAGTAGTTATATTCCATAGTTAATTTACTGATTGATTGTCTTTATCTATTGAGGCCCCAAGGTCGTATATGTACAGTGGTAGCATGGTCTCCCATTTGTACTAACCTGGCAGGTATATTCACCCGGAATCTTGATCCAAGCTTCTATCCTCATAAAGGCCTCCTGCAAGGCTATAACGGAGGCTGGGACAGATAGTCCCAGTAAATATGCAATGATGGAGGAAAAAGTCCGGAATATCCAGTCTCATCCGAACAAAGTTCCGCCCCATTTCGTGTGAAACCAAGTATAGAACAGACGCTAGAAAATAGCACAGGTTAAAAATATGCGCCAAAGGCGCTAGAAGGCAAAGGGCAAAGATAAAAGGCACCTTATAAATGCACTGTGTCCTCAAGTTTTAAAGACATTTTACTGTGCCTTTTATTCCATTACGAAAGAACTCCTAAGCTATTTCTTACAATGAAACGCCTTTTATTTTACTGCATGAAAACGCACTGTACTTTCCTGGGCTTTTAAGAAAGCACATATTCGACTCCCTTAGAGTAGGCGGTGATATTTACTTCCGGTTCTTTCAAAACAAGGTATTTCGTTGCGCTTGCGGCTTGTGAGTAATTGCAACTTCCCTATAAACTCATCCAACATAGGTTTAGTATACCGATACACGGTTCCCCCCATAGAGTACTCGGGTATGCAAGTGAAACCGGAAATGCCACGTGTGTATAAAACTATTGTGAGGAGGTTAGGAAACAAAAAGATGGAAAATACAATCTTGTTGGTAGCAAAGCCCCCATATAAATCCGTCATTTAAGCTAATCGTACCCATTCCATGAAGTTGGGATTGTTTCGAGCTGCTTAGTTTTCGTTTCAGATTTTTTTCGATTTTGCTTCCATACGTGAGGACTTAGGTACCAAACAATTAGCATAGAGCGAGTGCGCACGAATGATGCCGCATCCTAACCCTTCATACTAGAAACCTTTTTGTCAAGCACGAGGTGATGGTAATTAATAGAGCGTCGTTTAGTTTTATCAGTGTAGTGGCATGAATAGAGAAAGAAAGATGCTCCTACGTAGTTTTTATTCAGGTAGCACTATGTTTGTTTATAGTTTTAATTATACTTTATTCACTCTACCTCGTGTTGGGTATCAGTATGTAATCAATGCTATTGCTATAAAACTACAGAGGATTCCAATCCTCCAACGCCGTACACCAACGGAGTACTGCTTCGGTAAAGGCCTTTATGAGTTCCCAAAGTTCCGGTTCTGCCTATTGAGTGCATTCCCATGGTACCTGAACCGAGGATCATTCTACTTCGCATCATATCAGTGAAGATAACGAGATTGATGATTCACACGAACCAAAACATATTCTACTCCAAGTAACTATACCACCCTCAGTGATTCTAGATCTGAGCCACCCGCAAAACGTCGGGCTTAATTACAGCATGTAGTAACCATACACTGACATTTCGCGTAAAAATCCATTATTCAAGGGTCCGGTACCGGAAGTGACAGTGTAGGGTTCGCTCAACGATCTTTTATCTAGCGGGGACGGATATCCGGAAGGACTGAAGATATGCCGGGATGTGTCAGGAGTCTTGGAGGTATTGGGTTTGGCTGTACCCCAGCACGAAACACCGGTGTTGCGATTGTTTCTAAGATAGCGTGAACTACGAGATGGTAACGGGACTGGATTCAGGGTCTCTCATCCCATCCCGTGACAGGATTTGGGATGCCAAAAGTGCGAAATCTGGGGCGGTATTTCACGCGATTATTGCCAAGCTTCGTTTCTTATCGGCGCTCGATAGCCGGTGGTCGGATTGGAGATCAGAGCCCACATTCTATGAGAGCAGCTTCTTAGCTTTCATGCAAGCCCTTTTTGGCCTTAATCACCCAAAATTGGCTGTCTTTACGGGGGAGTTTCATAATGGATTTGTGCAGGTGGATGACCTCCACCCTCCCCCCTACCGCTCCACCGCTAGCCCCAGTACCTAGCCATCGACAAGTTAATTCCTAAAGGTCCACCAATTCTTGGTCAAATTGAACGTACATTGGCACAGAGTAGCTCAACTACATTTTGAGAGATCCCGAGTTTTCGTTCGTCAAATACAAAGACAAGTTATAGTTCAGTGGGAGTGTGTGTTCTCCACTCCCCACCCCCTAAGGGACCCCCCTACTACTCCACAGCCAATGCCAATGCCAGTACCGGACCAATGGTAACGCGGAATTCATCTACGTATAGTGGAGGTATTCTGTGCCAAACAGCGAGGAATGTGACCAAGAATTGGTGGACTTATGGGAGTAGCTGGAAAGGCGGGAAAAAGGCTACCTACCCAACTCGATTACTCCGCCAATTCTGGTTGGAATTCATTGCCCTCGCTGCTAGAGTCTCTTGACCATGTGATGAGACTATTTGAGGGCAGCTTGGCAGTTTCTAGAGAGTGTGAAATGTCACTAGAGCAAAAATTGCCTAAGTTATGCCTCTGTAGAGGGCCACTGAGTTTGCGAAGCGGGAAATAGTAACTATCTCAACAACACTCAGTCCAAGTCTGCCAAGACCGGTATCAACTGACAGCTAGCATTCTTTCTATGCTCTGATAGCGTTACCAGTGAATTCCATTTATAATTGGTGATTAAACAGGGGAGGTGAAGGTGGACAAAAATCCGCCAGCTTCATGGATTCTCACTCACATTTTCAACTCCCTCAAAATTGATCCGTTTGACTTGATGTTTTAGTCGAGATGTAGTCCTTGGAGTTGTTTGTTAGACTGAAGTCTCCAATATTCTCTCCATTGTGTGGTTGATGAGAGATTTGCAATTTTGAAAAAAATCCTGGGACTTCTTAGTGCGGTTCCAGCCATAGGCTATCACCCTGCCCCCTCCCCTGCTCACCTACTCTACAAGGGTGCGATATTCCTTTTGCATCCCGTAGTTCACACCATGCAGCTATGTTTGTTACCACCGCGAATGTTACTGTGAGATAAAGTGCAGTTTACTCAGTCACACACATTCGCTGGTGTTAGGTAGATTCTGACTGAGATAGCTCGGAAATAGCGTATGGTATACTACTTGCGCGGATGATGGTATGAAGTGGAACATTGTATTCGGAAAGTTCCAATTGCGGGTTGGAGTGAATTCTGTGTTCAGTATGCTATATCAAAGGGGGGTAAAATATAATGTACACAACCAAAATCGAGATTTCTTGTGGACCGATGTAATCGGTGTGAGCAAGAGAACGGCTATATGTTCCAGGAGTTTGACATTTTCATAATTGTATTTGGTATCATGTGGGACAGAGTAACTTGAAGCAAGGATGATTGAAGGAAGTGATGTCGGAACTTCTAATGTTCCGGGGGCTCTGTTCACATGTTTTTGGTCTCCTATTCATTTTTCCGGTGTTTCACTGGCTTAAGCGCACCCCCGGAACGGAACAATAAGTGGTAAGAGATGGTAATAGATCTAACAGCATCAACTTGGCGCGTTCTGATACAGGACGTATCAATTCTGTGACTCATTTTAGCTCCACAGGATGGTCTTGTCGACTTTCTCGATGTTTGGAGGCTATCTCGCTTTTCGGCTAGCATAGATTTGATGTGCGCTGAGACGCGTGAAATATCAAAACAGTCGACACTAGAAATTTGGTGCCAGCACTAGACAAAATATACGCACTGTGTGAACAGCACAAGCGCTATTACGGCGGTGATAATAACTGAATCATGAATTAGCACCCGATCATTGCCACCACTCGTGTGTTGAATTGTACAATACTACAGAAGTCTATTAGTGTATCTGGAGGTAGAACCAATGACATCTTAAAAGAGTCCGACGATTACCGGATGGCGGCAAGAGTTTGTTTGTTTGTAATCATTTTGTATTCAGCCGCTTCCGGTTATGACATACGTATTCCTTACACCTCCCTCCTACTCCAATCAAAACTAAAAAGGAAAATAAAGTACAGTGGTAGGACACCACCCTCTACCCTCATCCCTATGGTGGCAAGAGTGGCAAGTTGGGTATGATGAGTGGTAAAATGAGTGAGAATTCGTGAAGGGGTGTGCGGGGACTCCGAGTGCTCTCTCTAGACCCCGCTTTGGAACCTATTGCGACGTCGAGTTTTATATGAACGTTGCAACTAGATCAATGTACTGACGGCAGCGTTCCCAACCGTCAGTCTCGTCCGGGCAGAGCCATGCCCAACCCTGGATTACAATCTTCTAGGCCGAGATTGCCCCCCCGCTTTTATCCTAGGGCTTCCAATGTCCGGACTACAATCATGCAGGGCTTTACAGTCCGTCTAAACGATGCTTAAAATTGAATGGTATTGAGAGTATGAGGAAAATATAAGTAACTTCTACTCACCTAACTGGACCCTGTACGGGCACCTATAGAGGCCGGATGCTACCGTCAGTGAGCATTCGGTGGTGATGTGGGTTATGGGCCTTCACATTGGGACTGGGATGTCGTGATGCCAGTGGGGGTCTGAAATTTCCCGTATGAAGTCCCAAAACTACCGGTTGTGGCATTAGAACAAGTGGCTGTGGGAACTGTGATGCTGGTGATAAACTTGAATACGAAAAATAGTATAAATAACCTCATCTCCACTGCTTCTCGCAGTTCAATTTGCATGTCACCGAGATTACAGGCCCTGTTGCGGCCTAGTCCAAGGAAATTTTGCCCAAGTCAAACGGTCTAAAATTCTGTGCTCCGATATTTATTGTTCCGTCCCGGACTGATGCTTGCCCGGATGGAACGGTATATTGAGATGCCGGTGCGCTTGTGGATGCGGTGATAAGTGTCCTTGTGGGGGCTGTGGTGAGTATGCCTTCTCGTTTCCGCTGCCTCGGAGTGGACTTAGTCATTGTGGGTGAGGTGGTAACAGTAAGTGCGCATGGATGTGTATTTGCATGTGCACTTGGAAGTGTTTTCGGGAATCCATCCAATGCTGATGCTGTAAGTGGGCTTGCGGTAGTTGGAGAGAAGAAATAGAAAATTGGATAGAGATGGCAAGGAGAATTTGGAACAAGGTCCTACAAGATGGCCGGACATCGAAATGATTAGATCCGCAGTTGCGTTGCCATCTTAGAACCTATCACCAACTTCACCGCTAGATATTTAGCCACAACCTGATGATCCCACTAACCCCATTCTCGAAGGTAACGGAATGTGAGTCGGGAACTGACAACACTAATGTCTGAATGCTATCAATCAGTCATATCTCTTTAATCTAATCTATTGAATCTCCCACCCCAATTACGAAGATGTATTTCCGTATCCCGTATTGAGTGCCTGTGATATTAGACCGAAGTTATAATAGCACCTGATGCCAAGGGACAGAGCTTTGAGTGTTAAGAGACGACAGTGGAGATCTGGAGATTATGCTGGACTTTACTAATGATCACTCGCATAGCAATGACATTCAATATGTTACTATAGGCTCCGGGACGAGTCGGATCTTGGAGTTGTCGGATCTCGGGTGGACTATTTTTCTCCGGCGGAGAACTCAGTCCGCACCGAACACCGACCAATGCCGATGACCTTCGGTGACTTGATTCTCTTATATATAGATAACGTAAACTATCGCGTTAGAAAGATATCATCTTCTTTTCATTATTGCAACACAATATCACACCATCACTTGCAGGTTAGTCTACGGTATCAATAGCTGTTGGTAAAGCTTGCTGATCAAAAAGGTAGCGCCAAAGACGATGCGACGGCATGGAGGCATAGAGTTCAGGTTACGCTCAGCCGCGGCAGCAATGGAGTGGTATCGCTGCTTCAGAGTGATTTCGAGTTCGACTAGTACCTTGAAAATCAACATCCGGCCGAAGCCGATTGTGAATCATTAGAGCTAAGGCTAAAATGTATGCACTTCATGCACGGAACAAAACGCTTGGCACAGGTAGGGATGCAGCACTAAAACACGGCACGTCTGCATGAGCGATCGATCGTCTGAATGAGCGATCGATCTTCTGATAAGCCGTGTATTCCCACGCATCGATGCAGGGATAGGTATGTGACCTGTTTAAAACAAGTCGGGAAACCAAAATGTGCTATTGACAAGTAGCAAATCAAAGTCTATGACGCGCGAGACTGGGCGAATCAAAAATACGTTTAGCAAAGTAGGGTGTGGGATGGGTTGTGATATATTACAGTGTAGTTTACGTGTTAGTGCAGCTATATTATGCACTCTCGGAAGAAATACCCACGTCTTGACACACGATTGGTGTTCTTGTTCAACAGAGAGAAGATGAAAAGGTATAATATCAATCAAGCCTGACTCTCGCGCGCTTCCCAGGCTCCCTCCGACTATTTTATTCTGCACCAATCACTCACTCGATATCACTCGGAGAGAAACCATGCTCAGGGACTTGCGTCGTTAGAGTATGCGGCAGGCGATATATCCTCTATTTCCAAAGCGTAACTTAGTTAGTCCGGTCATCTACTATTGACTCTTATGAGCTATAAAGTACCGCTAGGGAAATACATAACTCACTGCTAGTGCATACTTGCTACGTAGACGTCACCCGCCACCTACCGAATCGGTAATAGGTCGTCGGTTAACATCGAAACGCCCTCCCAAACCGACCCAATTGCTCAGAATATTACATTTGTCAACCCCGTCAACGTCAGTACCCTGCACACAATGAGCGCGAACCTTTGCGCTGGAGTATACTTCATTCGCTGTGCGGCCTCCGGAACGGTAGTTCACGTCACTGGTGGCCACAATTCTATGCTTACTTGCTCGGCTTTGGACTACGACCAGGCTGGTGCCCAACTTTTCGAATTTAAGCGCTGGAAAGACCGTTTCATCATAACAAATGTTGGGACCAAACTGGCGATGGATATGTCAGGGACGTCCGGCGTGGATGGTTCTCCCGTCCTTGCGCACAAATACAATGGTAGTCCTCACCAACAGTGGCATATACGGCGCCAAGGAGATGAAAAGAGGTTTTCTCTACTCCCTAGAGATTCTAAACGAGATCATGGGGCGCTAACTTGTATTCAGTGCCTACCATGTGATCGAAAACGCCCACAGTAGTACGCTTCTGGATTTGGATTACGGCGAGCTAACAAACGGTACTAAAGTCCAGGGCTGGAAACCCCTTGGAGGTCAGACTCAGAAGTGGGAATTCGTGGGTGTAACTGAGCAGATGCTTGGAAAGCAGATCCAGGTCCCCGGTCCAGAGAGAGTGGTGGAAAAGGTTGTTCCAGGTCCAGAAAGAGTAGTGGAAAGAATTGTTCCGGGTCCAGAGCGGGTTATTGAAAGGGTTATTCAAGGTCCGGAACGGGTGGTGGAAAGGATCGTTGTCAATTTCAATGATAGCACTGACACTTTGAGGGAGTTGCGGGAGCTGAGGGCACAGTTATTGCGAGCTTTGGAAGGATTAGGTCAGACATTGCCGAAAGTTGCTGTGTTTGACACAACTGGTGACGATGAAAACAAGGATGGATGAGATATCTAGGCGGAGCCTGTTATATGGTAACGGAGGCCTTCATTAGTCAACCATATCCAAAGTTCTTATCACAGATTGTACATTATTGCCATGGATAAGCCAATGCTTCCAATTGAGATTGAAGACCACAATTTACGGAAGCTATTGCACTGACTATTAGGACGTTCATAAAACTAATAGTATTCATGTATCATGAAACATCACTCGTGAAACTCCTTTATTTGTGTTGTTGCATATGGACCTAACCGAGCTGACAGTGAGGCACTCCGCCGGTAGGGAATCAGGCACCCAACCACCTTGTATATTTCTCGCGTCTCTCCGGTTCTCTCTTCTCTCTGTACCTGAGTCAATGTACACGGTTCTCCCTTCCGTACTATCGTAACATGTATTGAAAGTGGTGATTGTGTGTGCAACTAAAAGAGGCTACAAAGGCCTTCTATATATACGGTAGTCCATGTTCAAACGCGTATACACTCACTATGTATAGTCAGGGCTGAATATCATCAGGCCGTATTAATGCACCGTAAGCTCTACAGTCCAGTAAGCCATATGAAGAATGGAATTTATTAACAATTTGTGTTGCAGATCATCTATGGATACATACTGACAGTGTAGTCAACCATCTTGCTGGACTGCTGAGGATGGTGGGCCGTCTGAGATTTCTCCAAACAGACTAGACGGCACCAAGGTCGTACATCCCATCCTTACGGACGGCCGGGGGACCGCCGGGGACGGCTAAAACACCGTCCCCGGCCAACATCGAATATTTAGGTGTTCCATATGGCTTGATATGAGTGCCCCAACGGTAATGGATAGAGTGTACAGTATAATGTAGGTAAATTAGAGGTTTTGAATAATTCAACTTATTTTACTACTTGCGAATTTCAATATTTATGGATATCTGCCGGGGACTACCGGGGAACAAGGGTACATGGCGCGTGGTCATACAGCGCAAAAGTACATCCAACTTTATTCCCCCATATAGGATGGAAACATTTCGTACGCCAGCCAGTCCCTACATGGCCTGACATCGTCATATTTGGTGCATCAAATGATGATGAACAGGGCATCCAGCCTTTGCCTCTCGAGGACCTCAACCTCGTCAGGGGAAACTACTGGCACCTACCGGAAGTTGCCACTACATTTAGTTCACGGTCATCTCTAACATACCGCTGCATGTGCAGATTCAGCACAAATATTGAGAATTTATCTGTATACATGTATATCTGCAGTTCCTAATTCGGTAGCTGCAGGGCTGTTGCAGCCTCTGTCCGTGAAGTGACACCCCAATCACTAGTAATCGTTCATGATAATATCACTCGATCATGCGTACATCACTCGGCTTGCCAGAATTCAGGTGTTCAAAGTAGGGATAGTAGAGAAGCTTGGTTGCATCCTATCTAAGAGGGCCAAAAGGCTACATATATATGAGAGTACAAGTACGAATGCGTGCGTACGCATCTATGTATAGACCCTTCAAGCAGAAAGCAATCTCCGGTCATACGAGACTCATCTCCTGCCATAAGAAGGCAGAGACCTATTATGCAATATCAGGTATGTCTCCGGATATCACCCTTTGCCACCATTCGCTCTCGCAAGCGGATATTCCACGGGAATCTTGGAGGCGAGGAGAATTCCAATAATGAAGAAGCGGATATTTGAAGTAATGGAAAACAGAGCTTGAAAGCGCCTGAATGGTGGAGTAAATGTGAGGGATATACTGCATGAACTAACCGGTCACTGCCTGGGGAGTAGTTCCTAGCCCCCCCTCCGTAAAGTAACCAGTCAGCTCACTGAGAGTGTGGATTCGGTGAAGAGTGTTGAGATCAATCGAGTACGAATAGAGATATTGAATTGACTATCGTACAAAAGTGATTGTCTAAAGAGCAAAGAGAGAGAAAGACAGGCAAAAATATATGGGAAAGAAGAGGGCATACTCGGCGAAGCCGAGTATCACATCCGGAGACCGATGCCGAGCATCACTGCTGGGGTTAGACCTACTCTTCAGCATGGGGGGCCGCAAGCCACCGGCCTCATAAATCCCGTGCCAACAAAGAGACTAGACAGTTCACGGAGCGCAGTTACTCCGCAGATTGACTGGTCACTCCGTGGAGCAACATCCTCCGTGAACTGGCTAGAACACCTCATACAACGAGAAATCTCAAGATCCCTTTTCTAAAGTTGTCGTGTAAAACTTCTAGCCTTCATGGGGCAAGCCCGACTTAGGATCCTGTCGAGTATATGAGGATCAGAGCTGCCAGCAAGTACCACAACTGTACCTGCAAGTGCACGTGGAAGGCAACACCGGTCAAGTGCGCTTACAAGCTTGCAACCGAAGCAGTCAAGTGCACTCAGACGGCGAGAAACCCAAACACGCTTATGAAGCACTATGAGACAGCCGACGAGGTACGTGCACCTGGAACCCGCAGAAGTCGATGCATAGGATTCATGTATACCACATCCACCGGCAAAATTTAGAATCGACACGTAAAGATGGGAAGGGTATCCCACTTTTGTAGCACTCACTTAGTACTGAAGCTCAACTACAGTGTTGGATCAGTTCTTAAGGTACGTCGCCACCTGCCCCGGGGTTAGGGTTAAGCGGTGATCTCTAGCATGTATAGAGTACTAGGTATAGTGGCGGCTTCGCCGCCCCCTTCAGTAAAAAAGAATCCTAAACCCCAAAACCCATGATATCCAGCCAGCTCTCAGCCGGTTCACATTACGTCCAGCCAGCCGAGAGCCAGCCCATCAAGATTGCGTCCAGCCAGCGCAGAGTTAGCCCGTCCAGATTACGTACAGCCAGCCAAGAGCTAGCCCGCCCAGATTGCGTCCAGCCAGCTGAGAGCCAGCCTGTGCAGATCGCATCCAGCTAGCCAAGAACCATCTTAGAGTGAGTATGTCAGGGTTGTCTAGATCGTCTTCAGCCGGCCAAAAGTCAGCCCGTCCAAATCATATTCAGTTGACCAAGAGTCAGCTCATCCAGATCATCTCAAGCTGGCCAAGAGCCAGCCTATCTTGACTATGTCCAGCCAGCAGAGAGCTAGCCCGTCCAAATCGTATCCAGTGAGCCGAAAGTCAGCCCATCTCAATTGTCTCTAGTCTGCAGATAGCCAGCCTATCCAGAGCACGTCCACCCGTCTCGATCGTCTCCAGAAATTCGAGAGCCAGCCCGTCCAGACCACGTCCAGCCAGCCGAACCCGTCCAAGTGTATCCAGCCAATAGAGAGCAAGCCCGTCTCGATCGGCTCCAGACATTCGGGAACCAGCCTGTCCAGATCGCGTCCAACTACCAGAGAGCCAGCCCGTCCAGATCATATCTAGCCGGCCGGGAGGCAGCCCGTCCAGATCGCATCCAGCCAACGCGTCTAGATCGTTTCCAGCAAGTTGAGAGCCAGCCCACCTAGATTACGTCTAGCCAGCTCGGATTGCTGACCAATAGCAGTTGTGAGAGCTACACTCAAGCAAAGCGCCACGGTTCACTAATCATGACCGAAAAAGACCATCTGCCAACCAATGAGCATTCTGTAATTTGCCACAGTAAGATGGTACGTACCACTATCAACCAATGAG